>Ga0193741_1000203_pt1 | contig 16732 bp, 14 predicted proteins | sample L2s2metaG_FD_143059 | JGI IMG/M metagenome (GOLD analysis project Ga0193741, IMG submission 143059) | Soil microbial communities from a riparian zone of the East river system, Colorado, United States - L2s2 | ecosystem: Environmental > Terrestrial > Soil > Riparian zone | place: USA: East River...
CCATCAGCGCGTACGGCTTGACGTCGCGATTGACGACGGCGCCGGCGCCGACGAACGCAAACTCTCCGATCGTCGTGCCGCACACGATCGTGCAATTGGCGCCTAGCGTCGCGCCCTTCTTGACGAGCGTCGGGCGGTATTCGTCCTTGCGAACCACCGCGCTGCGCGGGTTATAGACGTTCGTGAACACCATGCTCGGTCCGCAGAACACATCGTCTTCGAGCGTCACCGCGTCGTAGATCGACACGTTGTTCTGGATCTTGCAGTTGTCGCCGATCACGACCTTGTTGCCGACGTAGACGTTCTGGCCGAACGAACAGCGCGTGCCGATCACCGCGCCGCCGCTGATGTGCACCCAGTGCCAGATGCGGCAGTCCTCGCCGATGGTGGCGCCGGGATCGACGATTGCCGTCGGATGAATGGTGGTGGCCATGGGCTAAGCCTTCGGCATGACGCGCGCGCGCAGCGTCTCGGCCGGCGCGGCATCGGTGATCGGCGCATGCCGGATGCGGTGTGACAATTCGATCGACGACCGGGCCTCGTCAATGCCGAAGCCACGGCCGGCGATCACTTCTTGATAGACGCGCGTATGCAGGTCGGTGAAGCCTTCGCTGAATTCGAGCTGCTTGCCGTCGACCGTGATCGCGCGGAACGTCGTCTTCGATCCGGGCTGCGGCTCGAACGGCAGATCGGACGCCTCGGCCGACAAGTACCACTCGACGTCGGCATTCGCGAGCGTCATGCTGCCGGCGGCACGCTTGGCTTCGCGAAGGTGGACGGCGGATTCCTTGACCTCGCCGAACAGCCAGACCAGCAGATCGAAAAAGTGGATGCCGATGTTGGTGACGATGCCGCCGGAGCGCTCTTCGACGCCTTTCCACGACACGTCATACCAGCGTCCTCGCGCGGTGAGATACGACAGCTGCACGCGGTGCCGCTTCGCCGGTTGCGCGCGGAGCTCATCGCGGAACGCCGCGAGCGCCGGATGCAATCGCAGCTGCAGCACCGTATAGATACGCCGGCCGGTTTCGTGCTCGAGCTCCTGCAGTCCGTCGAGATTCCACGGGTTGATGACGAGCGGCTTCTCGCAGAGCGCGTCGGCGCCGACGCGCAGCGCGACACGCATGTGCGCATCATGCAGGTAGTTCGGCGAGCAAACGCTGAGGAAGTGCACGCGGTCCTCTTCAGGGCCTCGTTTCAGTTTTTCCAGGTGCCGATCGAACCGCTCGAACTCGGTGAAGAACCGGACGTCGAACGCATAGCGATCGAGGATGCCGACGGCGTCGTGCGGATCGACCGCCGCGACCAGCCGGTTGCCGGTGTCGTGAATCGCTTTGAGGTGACGCGCGGCCACGAACCCCGCGACGCCGGTCATGGCGAAGTTTTTTGGACTCATGATGGGTGTTGCGCTGCGGCGGTGAGGACGGCGGCAAGCTGCGGCGCGGTGACGCGCAGCGAATACCGCGCTTCGATCGTCTGTCGCCCGGCCACGGCCATGCTGCGGCGCAGTTCGGCGTTCGTCAGCAGCACGCTCAGATGCTCGATCCACTCGTGCGGCGTCGACGCCAGCATGCTGTTGACGCCGTGCGTGATGATCTCGCGGTTGACGCCGACGGCGGCGGCGACGACGGGCACGCCGCAGGCCATGCATTGAATGGCCTTGAAGCCGCACTTGCCGCGCGACCAGTCATCGTCGGTCAGCGGGTAGACGCCGATGTCGCAGGTGTTGAACAGGCTGACCTCGTCCGCCATCGACCACGGCGCCACCTGAACGTCGACGCCGGGGAAGTCGACGGGCCGTCCGGCGCCGCTGACCTTCAGCGTGAACGGATGTCTCGCGGCGACCGCCGCGAGCACGTCCTTGAGCGACTCGAGATACCGGAACGTCGTCGGGCTGCCGATCCAGCCGACGACGAGCTTCCGCGTTCCGTCCGAGCCGGCACTGGTGCGCGGGACAAACCGATTGGTATCGACGGCGGTGGGAATCACGGTGACGTGTGAATTGAACCGGCGCGCATAGCCGGCAAGAAACTCATTGCCGACGCTGACCTGCTGACTGAGTTTCAGAATCTCCGATACGCGTCCGGGATTCTTCAGGAACGATACCGCCTTGTTCGCTTCGCTCACGGCCGGCAGAAAGATCGCGTCATCGAAGTCGTAGACGATGGGAATCCCGAGACGGTGAATCCAGCGTTCAACAATCGGCGGCCCGATTGGAATCGCTTCGCGGTACAACAGCACGACATCGTATCGGGGAATCGAAACGCGCTCGCGCCAACGCCGCCATGTCAAGGCGATGAATCCAAGCACTTTCCGCACGTAATTGCCGGGGCGATACACAATCTCGAAATACTCTCGCGAATAGAACGGACTGACCGTGACGTCGAAGCCGGCGTCACGCAAATAGGGGATGTACTGCGAGACGCGGAACCGGCAGCCCGCGCCTTCCTCCGGGATGGGCGTGAGCGCGAGCACCTGGATTCGACCGCTGCGCGTCGCCGTCACTGTGAAGCTGAATGGGAGGCCGTGAGCAAGAGAGCGCCGAACCCAATCGCCATCGATGGAATCACGATCCAGTACCAACCAGGCCGCGGCCCCTGTGCCATGGTGAGTGCCACATGAGTCACGCCCGCAATGAGGAGCGTCCACCCAAGGGACTCATAACGTCGCGTCCACCTCGCGTTGCGTGTCCAACCCAATGGCGCGATCAACGTCCTGTGGGTGATCGAGCCTGGCCACACCGCCGACCAGCGTTCCAGCAGGCGATCGATGGTGCCAATCGCGAGGCTCGACGCGAGATATCGGTTCACTGCTGTCGAGGGCCTCGGCGCGAGCGCTTTCGCGAGGCGCGTGTCCGCATCGCGCATGCCCGACCTGAACAAACGGGCGATCGCACTCGGCATCAGCGTATGGTGGTTCCCGGCACGGCGGGAGCGGGCAACTCGGTGACGAGCCCCTGCAGGGTGTAGCGTGGCGTCCGCATCGGCAACACGCTGCCGGCGCGTATCGGCGACGAGTCGTACAGCCAGCCGCCAGGAGCCAGTTGGAGATCAGCGCGCACCGTCGCCTCTCGTTCGGCCGCCGTCTCCGACAGTCGCCGCAGCTGGCCGAGCCTGACGATCACGGCACCGGCGGCGAGCTCGTTCGCCGTTCCGCCGCGATCCGCATCACCAGGCCGTATCAAGGACACGATCGCCGGATCACCACTGAACCGAACCTGCAGCTCGATCTCATGGATGGGTTCGATGCTGCGCACCTGTTCGACGAGGAATGGCGTGTCGCCAAATGGCGCGGGCAGCAGCAGCAACACGGTTGGCGCGAGCGCGGCGTCGCGAACCAGGCAGTCGGGCCGTCCCTGAGGCGCGCGAACGCCGCATCGCAAACGCACGACGGCGGGAACCTGCAGCGCGTTTGGCACCTGCACGGCAACACGCGACGGTCCCGCAAAAACGGCCGTGCGATCGGGCGCGGGAGCGCCGGTGGCCATGACCTCGCCGATACCGGACAACGCCAGACCGGAGGCGATCTTGCGAGCCTTCTCGCCATCCAGATTGCCGAAGGCGCCGACGGCAATCATCTGCGTGGTCGGCAGCGGGCCGGGCCCCACGATCAAGGCTTTCGGCAGCCGCGAGCGCTCCTGGGCGTGATCGTAAAGGATGATGTCGTATTCGCCGGGCGGCAGGTTGAGAAATGGAACCTCCGCTTCGGTGGTGCTCTTGAAAACGAAGTCGAGTCCCTGTCGGTTGCCAGCCGACACCCGCATGTATGGTCTCAGGTTCCGGCCGGTCACAGAAAGACGGAGCTCGTCGGTCTGCGGCACCTCCGTTGGCGTCACGCTCAGGATGCTTGGCGGATGGTCACGAAATAGCGAGTAGGCTGCGAGACCGAGCGGCAGCAGACCCGCCAGCAGCGCCAGCAGGACGGCGTCCAGCAAGTTGAGCCGTCCGAACAGCCGGCCCTGCGCATCAACGATCGCCATGAACACGGCCCCCTTCTCCCTCGCCGCCACCGGGATCCCCATGGCGATGACGTTGCGTCGTCCGGTAGATGCGCCGATCGAGCATGCGGTGAATCAAATCGTGTGCGCCCATGACCGACAGCCACATCAGGTACAGCAGCACGAGCGAGCGATGCCGAATCAGCGTGCCCACATTGCCGCTGGTGAGAGCCACGATGACGACGGCCACAGCGGCGTGCGTGATGAGCATGACGGTGAGTGTGCGGTCGCGCCTCAGTCCGGAGACCACGCCGAAGGGCAACAGCAGCACCATGCCGTACCAGGCGACCTGCTCGGGCACATACGCGCGCACCGCGCGAGACTCGGCCCACGGCACCGGCTCCACGAAGTAACTCCAGGTCGCCGCGATGGCATAACGCGCGGCATCATCGGCCGGCATGCTGTGAAGAATTTGGATGCGGTTCGGATAATACCGCGGGTTGAGCAGCTCATAGGAGTAACCCGCCGTCAGCACGTGGCCGGCATGATGGAAGGCGGTCTCACGCAGCTTCGTCAACACGCGCTCCTGAACGGGCGGCATGCTCGCCAACACCGCGATCGCGAATGGCGCGACCATAAGGGCCGTCAACAAGCGGCGGCCGCGCGCCAGCAACCACGCGCCGGCCACGCCGGCAACAGTGCCGCCGATCGCCGTCGCCAAACCGCCTCCCCGCAGACTTTCCATCGCCAGACCCAACGACACCACGCCCGCAGCCGCCAGGATCTTCTGCCACCACCACGGCGCGCGCACAACATACACGGCACACAGGAGCTCGGCCGACAGCGCGAACACGTTCATCGGCTCCTTGAGCACCGACATCGACCAGAGGGCAAGGCTGGGGATGAACATCAGGCCGGCAAGGCCGCCGAGAGCAACGACGCCGCCGAAGGACGCACGAGCGAACCGATACAACAACAGCACGCCGCACGCATAGACGGCCACGCTCAGCACGTGCAGCCCGTACGGAGCATCGCCGACCATGGCCTGGACCAGCGCCAGCACGAACAGATGTCCGGTGCGTCCGACATCGTCGAAGCTATAGATGACGTCGGCCGGTGAGATCGGAATGTCCTGACTGAGGTTGCGGATCCACACCGTGCGGAACTTGTACAACTCCTCGTCGCCAAAGAAGCTGGCAAAAGGCTGCGACGGATCCGCAGTGAGGAATAAACCGGCCACAGCGAGTAGCCGCAGCAGAATCGCGGTGCCCAGCAGAAACCAGAACCAGCGGCGCTCCGTGTCCGGCAAACCCGTGCTGGCCGCGTATGCTGCCGTCACGATCAGCGCCAGCGACAGCATCGTCAGCGGTGAAAGCGTGTACGCGAGCCCGAGCATCGTGCCGGTGACGGCGATCACCAGAATCCTCGTTGGTCGCCCGGCCACCGGCATCGCCAGCGTCGTCATGCGGCGACCTGCTTCAGCACCTGGTCGTAGCGTGCGATAACTCGCGGTGCCGAAAATTGTTCAGCCGATGCAGCAGCCTGGCACGACAACGACGCGCGCAGTTCCCGATTCTCGAGAACCCGGCGCAGCGCCGCAGCCACGGCCTCGGGTGTATGTGAATCGACCAGCAACCCGTCGACTTCTTGATCGACGATGTCGCGTGTGCCGGCTGACGCCGTCGCCACCACGGGGACCGCGAGCGCCATGGCTTCGATCAAGACGTTGCCGAATCCCTCGTAGCGGGAGGTGAGCAGAAACACGTCGGCCTTGGCGAGGATGCAGAGCCGCGCCGGCATCCGCTGCCGCAGCATGGCGAACGCATCGATCATGAGCGGATAGTTCTTGGCTTCGGCCAGGCGGCCCGCGGCGACGATCAGCGGCGCATCTCCGGGCGGCAGAATGGCCGCGTCGATCGGCTCGGCGATCGCGGCGCGCACGCGATCCACATCGACCGGATTCGCCAGCACGCGGATGTGATCGGGATCGATGCCGAAGGTGGTGGTCAAGTCGCGCGCGACGCCGTGCGAGGTCGCAATGATCAGATCGGCGGCAGCATAGCCGACGCGCGCAACCGCGGCGAACGCGGCTTTGTGCCAGCTTCGCCGCCAGTGGTAATCGGCGTCAGTCAGGAATGCGGACATCGGCGTCTGCAGGTTGAACACCACTTTCGCGCGCGTGTGCGCGGCGCGAACCGCGCTCAGCGCGCTGAAGAAACTGAGAAACGCCATCACGAGATCGGGACGCTCACGGGCGACGAACGATCGCAGCGCGCGCCAGCGTCCCCACCGCGACGCCGTGTCGGCTGAGGTAATCACGATCGACGGATCGACTTCCGCAAGATAGGGTCCTTCGCGCGCGAACAGGAACATCGATCGATCCCACTGGTTCGGATCGAGGCCGTTCAGGATCTGCACCGCGGCCCGCTCGGCGCCGCCGCCGTTGAGTGAGGGCAGCACAAAACACACCTTTCGGCGACGGGCCATCACTCAGGCGGCGTCGGGACGGTGAATCGGGACGCCGCATTCGGCCGCGACCACTTGCATCAGCGAGGCCGCCTGGCGCTCGAGCGTGTGCGCTCTCGCGGTGGCGTAGCCGTTCTGAATGAGCCGCTGGCGCAGCGACGGCGTCGTGATCAGCGATCGCACCGCATCGACCATGCCTTGTGTGGATCCTTCCGGCACCAGCACGCCGTTTTCGCCGTTGCTGATCAGGCTCGAGATGCCGGCCACGTCCGTCGTCACGATCGGCAACCCGGCGGCCATGGCTTCCATCAGCACGCGCGGAATTCCCTCGCCGGGCCTGGTCGGCAGCACGAAGAGATCGAACTCGCGATAGAGCGGCAGCAACTGATCGAGAGCGACGGCGCCATGCAGGTGCACGCGGTCGGCGACGCCGCTGCCCTGCGCGGCGGAGGCGATCGCCTCGCGCTCCGATTCGCCGATCAACCCGATCGTCGGCCCGACGATATCGAGCGTGACGTCGTGCCCGGCGGCCGCAAGATCACGGACCACCGCCGGCAACGATCGCAGTCCCTTTCGCGGATCGATACGGCTGACGCACAACAAACGAATGCGTGACCCGTTGCAGGTGTCGGTTCGTGCCGAAAAATCCGAGAGGCTCAGCGTCGTCGTCTTGGTTTCGTGGATGGTTGCGCCGTCGCGCTCGTGCTTGGCGCGCAGCGCTGCGCCGTTGGCGAACGTCAGCGCGCGGCGGGTCATGTATCGAAGCGCCCACTCCTCGAATGCCACATACCGGCTGAACAACAGCTTCTTGATGCCGCGATAACCGAGATGCGGCAGCAACGCTTCGTAGTCGCCGACGACCAGGAGGAAGATCGGCTTGCGCTTCGCCTCGGCGATGCGAAACGCGAAGATCGCCGCCGGGGACGGGACGCGCAGGTGAATCACGTCGCACTGATTGACCCACTCGCGCAGCCGCGAGCGCATCGACAGCAGCTTCGGATAAAACTGCCGCGGGCCGGGGAAGTACGGCAGCGGCGCGAGCGTCACGTTGGTCGCGCGCACGCGGGATCCCGACGCCGGTGGCGTGTCGAACACCGGCACGGAGAGGATGACGCGATCGAAGTACGGCGCGATCGAATCGACGTAGCGCGCGAACGATCCTTCCGCTTCCCACAGCGCGCCGTCGGCGGTCTGCCAGAACGGCATGTGATAGAGGATGCCGAGCGTCACGCGATTCCCTTCGCCGCCAGCAGGCGATCGTAGACCGTGGCGATCGAGGCCACGTAGCCGTCAATGCCAAACCGCGGCAGCACGAACGCCCTCGCTGCGGCGCCAAGCCGCGCGCGCAGCTGGCTGTCGTTCACGAGCGTCGCCAGTGAGCGCGCCAGTTGATGACTGTCCCCCGCATCGACGAGCAAACCGCTGACGCCGTCCTTGACCACTTCAGGAATGCCGGCGACGCGCGACGCCACGACGGGCAGTCCCGCGCCCATGGCGAGCACCATCGAGAGCGGCAGGCCCTCCCAGTACGACGGCATCGCGAAGATGTCGATCGCGGCCAGGATGTTGCCGAGATCGCGGCGGGCGCCGAGAAAATGCACGCGGCCGGCGATGCCGAGCGATTCGGCGCGCGATCGCAGGTCGTCGCCGAGCTCGCCGTCCCCGACGACGATCAGGTGCAGCGCCGACAGCTCCGCGCTGGTCATCGCCTCGAACAGGACGCGATGCGCCTTCTGCTCGGTGAGGCGGGCGATGATGCCGGCCGCCGGCACATCGAGCGGCACGCCAATCGACGCGCGAAACACATCACGCGTCATCGTCGTCTCGAGCTGAGCGAAGTCGACGGCGTTGTAGATCACTTTCACCTTGTCAGGATCGGCGGCGACCTGCGCGATGTAATGCGCTTTGACGGATTCGGCGGAGGCCACGACCGCGTCGGTGCCTGTCATCAACCACCGCTCCAGGCGCGCGTGGAGCGGCCGCTTCTTCTCGTAGATGTTGACTTCGGTGCCGATCACGATCGGCACGCCGGCCATCATCGCGGCGAAGCGCCCATACAGGCTGCCGGTCAGGAGAAAGGTGTGCACGATAACCGGGGACAACGCCTGCAGCGCGTCGCGCAGCCGCAGCACGTCGAGCGGCCGCGACATTCCGGGCGTCAATCCCAACACGGAGAACGGCACGCCGGTGCGGCGAATCTCTTCACCGATCGGCCCGGCCTCGTGAATGCACGCGACCGCGGGCTCGAATCGCGGCGGCAGGTGTCGCACGAGATTCAGCACCATTTCTTCGGCGCCGCCAACCATGAATGCATGCGAGAGATAGAGGACCTTGGCACGCTGCATTACGCCGCGCCCATCCGCCGGTAGAACGCGACCGTCTGCTCGAGCCCGTCGCCGAGCGCAATCGAGGGCTTCCACTCGATTGCGCTCGGCGACCGGCTGATGTCGGCCATGAAATCGCCGGTCTCGACCTGCTGCGCCAACGGCGGCCACGCGACGTGCTCGATGCGGCCGCCGCCGGCGATGGCGATCACCTGCTCCGCTAGATCGACCATCTTCGTTCCGGTGCCGCTCCCGACGTTGTAAACACGGCCGTCGGCCGCGGGTAATTCCGCCATCGCCAGCAGCGCTGCCACGACGTCGTCGACGTGCACGTAATCACGCAGCTGGTTGCCGTCGCCATAAATTGGCAACGCGCGATCGCCGATTGCGAGATGAATCATCCGGTTGATCACGCCGTACGCTGTCCGTGATGACGGCTGTCCGGGCCCGTACGGGTTGGTGATGCGCGCAACGCTGTATCGAATGCCGAAGAGGCGGCGGTAGAGATCGAGATACTGCTCCACCGTCTGCTTGTGAACGGCGTGCAGGCACAAAGCGGCCTGGGGCGCATCCTCGGCGACCGGAAGCTGATCGACGTGGCCGTACTGGAGGCGCGAGCCGGCGAACACGATCTTGGCGTCACGGTTGCGCGCGCGCAACGCTTCGAGCAGCACCAGGTTGCCGCGCAGGTTCACATCGAGATCCGTCCACGGATCTTCCATGCTGCGGACGGCGCCGGATTGTCCCGAGAGATTGACCACCAGCTGCCGGCCGGCGACGTGCTGCTCGATCAGCGGCTGATCGCGCAGATCGCCCTCGATGATCTCGACGCCATTGCGCTCGAACGCCGCGGCCCCGACGGCGTGTGTCCCGCGGTCCGGCGTCAGCACCGCAACCTGCGCGCCTCGCTCGACGAGTTTCTGCGTCAGGTTCGTCCCAATGAATCCGAGGCCGCCGATGACGAGCACTCGCGAACTGCGCAGGTCGTGTTGGCCCGTTGGCCTGTCATCCTGTTGGCCTGTTGGCCTGTTCGCCTGTTGGCCTGTCATGTGATCTTCCGCGCCACGCAGCGGCCGTGCAGGTGCACGTCGGAGCGGAATGGCTCGAGCGTCTCAATCACGAACCCGCCGGCGTGCCCCGCCGAAGCGTTCCGCGAAGGCTGGGTCAACACGTCACGAATCCATCGCTCGTCGCCGTACATCCCGCCCGCCATCAAGCGCCGGTGCAGCGCGCGGCCAAGACCGCCGGGCGCCAGCGGCAGCGCCAGGCTCGCCAGGCTTCGCTGCAGGGTTTGCGGCACGTCGGGCGATTGCGGATCGACGGTCGTGAAGGCAAACCGGCCTTCGGGTTTCAGCCAGCGCCAGATCCGATCGACGATCGATGCATCGAGCGGCACGTGCTCGGCAAGCACGCCGATCGAATAGACGAGATCGAAGCTGTCATCCGGGAACACGTGCGTTGCCAGATCGCCCTGGACCAACCGGAGCTCGCGCGCGTTGATGCGATCGGCGCGAACCGGATGACGCGCTTCGGCGAGCATCGCCGCCGAGGCGTCAAGACCGACGAGCGAACGGGCGTTGTTCACGCCCCAGAAATAGCGGCCGGTGCCGCAGCCCAGATCGAGCACGTCGATCCGATGGTGGAATCGGCCGCACACCTGCTGCAGCCAGGCGATGAGGTTCTGATACGCCGTTTCCTCGAGCAGCGCCTCGTCGCGATCCCGGTACTTGCGCGCATACGCATCGTCATAGAGCGCCTCGGCCTTGCGCGCCCACGGACCGATCGCTTCGCCGGTGGCCATCATCAATTCGAGTGAAACAACTCTTCGACGGGCACGAATCGCACGCCATTGCAGCCGCCGGCGTAGTCGAGGAACTCGACGAGAACACGCTTCAGGGTGGCGTCGACTTCCCAGTAGTGCGTGGCCAGGCAGAAATCTCCGCCGGCCGCGCGCGCTTCGTCAAAGCCCCGCTTCAGGTCCTCGAAGGTCGTGTTCGGAATCAATCCGTAGCAACCGAACTCGCCGTGATTGCGATAGCGCAGCACGTGCGGATAGACGAAGCGGTCGGCCTTCGTGCGGCTGGTCTTGCCGCGGTACTGCTTGATGCGCCACCAGTTGCCGGGCGTGTGGAAATCCCACGGCCGCAGCGACGGACGGAACGACAGGAACGATCCGAGGAGATTCAAGCCGGCGGCGTCGATCGCCTTGAGGCCGCGCTTCGACAAGGCGTTGTGCGGCGGTACGAACACGCGAATGCGCGTGTCGAGGCTCCGCTCGAGATACGCCTGGCCGCGCGCAAGGCGGCTCTCGAGATCCGGCGCCGCCTGGAACTCATGGCCGTCGGGATAGTCCTCGTGCGTGTAGCCGTGTTGCGAGATCGTGATGCGCCCGTCCTTCACCAGCTTGCGAAGCGATTCGACCAGCGCCGGATTCTCCTCGAGTGGAAAGGCGCGGTCGGCGTACCAGTACTTCTCGGGAATCGCCTTGTCGGCAAAGCCCGCCGCCTGCGGAATCACGGCGAGGCCCACCGGAATGCGATCCCACACGTCGTGATAGACCAACTCGAGCCGCCCCGGCTCGGTGAAATACGACGTGTCGTCATCTCGCAACGCGACCTTCATGCCGCCATCGCCTCGAGATACGTGCGCTCGAGCTCGGACGCGATCACATCCCAGGAGAACGTCGCCATCACCCACTCGCGCGCCGCGGCGCCCATCGTGCGCCGGCGATCGGGATTGCCGATGATCGACAAGACCGCTTCAGCCAGTTGGTGTGGGTTGCCGTTGTCGAACACCAGGCCGCTCTTCCCCGCCGATACGGTCTCGGGCAATCCGCCCGCGTTCGAGACCACCACGGGAACGCCCGACGCCTGCGCTTCGAGCGACGTCAATCCAAGCGCTTCGGGAAACACCGACGGCACGACCGTGCACGCCGAGTCGCGATAGATCGCCGCAAGCGCCTGATCGTCGTAGGTCGGACCGAGCAGCTCGATCCGCGGATTCTTCTGACAACGATCGACCAACGCCTGGTAATACGGTGACGGCTTCGCGTCCCAGTACGAATGCGGTCCGACGATGCGAAGGCGCGCGTTCGGCCGCTGCTTGCTGATCACCTGTTCGAAGGCGTCGATGAGCACGTGAACGCCTTTACGCTGTTCAACACGGCCGACATAAAGAATCGGTGGATCGGTGAGCTCACCTTGTGGGCGAAAAAGGTCGCCGTCGACCCCGTTGTAAACCGTCTTCGACTTCGCGCGAATGCGCGGAAAGCGTTCTTCGGCGTGCTTGCGAATGAAGTTCGATACGCTGAGCACGCGCGTCGCCTTGTCGAAGCCCCGGTTGAAAACGCGCCGATCCCAGCCGGCATAGCCGAACGCCCAGCCGTATTCCATGCTGTGAAGCGAGAGCACGTTCCTGGCCTTCGGCGCGCCGCCCTTGCTCAGCCACAACCCCGCGGGCCGGCTATGGTGATGCACGACGTCCGGCGCGATGGCGGCCAGCACGCGCCGGGCGCCTTCGTAGTGCCACAGGCCGCGCAGCATCACGGCGGGCAATCCGCGATCGATCGCCGGCGGGACGCGGACGTAGTGATAGCGGACGCCGTCGATCGTTTCGCTGGCGCGATCGTCGCCGTGATCGCGCGACATGACGTGGACATCGTGCCCGCGCGCCGCCAGCCTGGTGGCGGCATCGCGAATCCACCGCTCGATGGCGCCGCCCTTCGTCGGCGGAACGGGCAATAGCTCAGGGGCGACATGACAGATCTTCATGCGGCCGCGCGCGCGGCGGCGGCGCCCAGCTCGTCGAGGACCAGCCGGACCACGCGCTCCGCCGATCGCCCGTCGGTGAACTGGCATTGATCGAGCACGACCTGCTTGCGGCCGGCGGAGTCACGCGACGGGTCCGCCAGATACGCGGCCGCGTCACGCACCATTTCCTCTGGCGACGTGGCCACACGAACGGCGCCGCGGGACGTGATGTTCACGTAGTGCGTGAACGAGTAGTAGCGGCGCGCCGACTTCACGTACGGACTGGCATCGGGACCGTCGAAGTTGATGTTCACGACCGGCGTGTCGAAGATGCACGCCTCGATGGTGATGGTCGAGGCCACGTTGATGACGAGGGCGGCGTGACACAGGGTGTCGCCGAGATGCTTCTGGTGTTCCGGCATCACGTCGATGGCGAGCCCGTCCGCCACTTTCACGGTGTCGCGGAACGGCTTCTCGATGATGACGTGGGGCGTGTTCGCGAATTCCTTGTAAGCATCGAATTCGTCGCGCGGATGCAGCCGCACCAGCACCTGCGCATTGGTCAACGCACCGCTGTGCATCGCCTTCACCAGCTCGCGCAGGACGTGATCGTGGTGGCTGTACAGCGATCGCGGCGTTGTGGTCAGCGCGATCAGCTTCCGGCCTGGATCGGCGCCGATGCGCGCGAAGAACTCGGCCCGCGCCGTCCGCGGCCGGAAGTGCGGATCGAATTGCGGCGCGCCGGCGACGCTGATCGCGGACGGATCGTAGCCGTGCAGACCGACCGCCTGTGATTTCATGATCTCGTTCCACACCACCAGCCGATCGACCTGGCGAACCGGAATCAGCTTGTTGGTGAAGTTGTCCCAGCTCGGATCGATGGCCATGCTGCGCACGCCGCGCCGCCGCGCGGTCCTGAGCACCGGCACTTCGGAGAAGACCAGTCCAGGATTGGCGGCAATCACCAGGACCGGCTTGTAGCGATCGAACAAGGTCTCCATGTCGGGATGCGAGACGAATCGATCCGAAATGGCGTAGCGCGAACCACTCCGCGTGAACGGCTGCACCAGCAAACGGCCGATCAATCCCTTGATCCCGAGCCAGCGAATGACGCCGTTGGCGCGCGCTTCGGCAAGGCGGATCCGCACCGATTCGGTCTGCCCCTGGCTCAAGTAACTGGCCTGTACGATCGCCAGCAGCCGCGCCTCGAGACCGCTTGGCACATGCGCCGGCTGATCGACAAACGTCACGCGCGGCCGCTCGAACTCGCGCACGAACTGCGGATCCTTCGACATCGGCGACAGCAGCACCACGTGCAGCGACGAATCGGATTCGAGGATGCGATCGAGCAGGCCGCCCGAGCGCAGCATGTTGCCGGCGCTCGTGCCGTGAGGTACCGAAATGAAAACCGTGCGGCTCACCTTAATCTGTGCCTAATCTGTGTCTAATCTGTGTCGAATCTGTGGCGTGTCTAATCTGTGGCCGGTGAGTCACCTCGAACGGCAGCGTCACCAAGCCGTCCTGTTCATCGGCGAGGCTGTCCACGCCGGCGCCCTGGCCGGTGACGGCAAAGCGCGGACCCGCGGTGACGACGTCGTACGACGCCAATTGGAAGGCATCGGTGATCGACAGCCGCAAGACGTACTGTCGCGGGCGAAGCGGCAGATGGGTAAATCGAATCTCGATCTCGCCAGGCCCCTGCACCGTCGTGGCCGTATTCCGTCCTGCCGTGCTCGCCGTCGTCACCACCACGCCGGTGTCGATGTCGACGATCGCGACCTGGAAGACCGGAGACTCGACCGCCTTCGAGGCCACGTAGGAGCCGCGAATCACCAGCGTGTCGTTCTGCGCGAATCTCGCCGACGGCGCGCCATTCGCGGTGTAGAGGTCGACGTGCTCGAAGCGCACTTCCCCCGTGCCGCCGCGGTGGCTCTGAAGCGAGGTCGCCTGGTTCTGCATCGCCTGCAGGTTGACCTCGTTCATGTAGGTCTCGGCGATCGCACCCGCCTCGCCATACGCGCGCACGCTGCCGTTGTCCATCCACAGGATGTCGCTACATAGGCGGCGAACGTTCCACATGTCATGCGAGATAAAGAGCACCGTCTTGCCGGAGGCGATCAGGCTGCGCAGCGCTTCCATGGCGCGGCGGCGGAACGACGCGTCACCAACGGAGAGCACCTCGTCGACGAGGACAATGTCGGGGTTGCTGTGGATCGCGACGCTGAAGCCGAGGCGCGCGTACAGGCCGGACGAATATCGCTTCATCGGCGTATCGATCAACCGCTCGACGTCGGCAAAGCTGACGATGGCATCGAACTGGCGATCGATTTCCTTGCGCGTCAATCCAAAGAGACCGGCGCCGAGGTAGACGTTCTCGCGGCCGGTGAGTTCGGGATGGAAGCCGGCGCCGAGCTCGATCAGCGACACGACGTGGCCGGCGACCCGCACCGTCCCGCTCGTCGGCCAGGTGACGCGCGAGATCATCTTCAGCAGCGTCGTCTTGCCGGCGCCATTGCGGCCGATGATGCCGAGGCCGGCGCCTTCCTTGACTTCGAACGACACGTCGCGAAGCGCGTGAATCGTCGCGTCGATCTTGCCGCGCGTGGCGCTGTGCACCTCCGTGGTCTGACCCCGCATGTCGGCGACGCTCGACGCGACGAGGTCGACGATGGTGCGCGAGCGGCCGGTGCGGTACCGCTTGGTGACGTTTTCGAGTTGGATGGCGATCGACACTTGAAGCTGTTGGCCTGTTGGCCTGTTGGCCTGTTAAATCACGTCAGCGAAGTACTTGTCGGTGCTCTTGAAAAGAATCAGCGCACCGATGAAGATCGTCACGATCAAGCCCGCCGAGATCGCGACCACGCCCCACTCGGGCTCGCGGCCGAACACCAGCACCGCGCGAAGGCCTTCCACGACGCCGGTCAGCGGATTCAGCAGGAAGAACGGGCGATAGCGGTCGGGAACGGCGGACAGCGGATACGCGACCGGTGTGAGATAGAGCCACAACTGCAGGCCGATTTGCACCACGGGATTGACGTCGCGATAGAACACGTTGATCGCCGACGTCGCCAGCGTCACGCCCACGGTGAACAGCAGCAGCAGCAACAGGAACAGCGGGATGAGCGCCGCCCACGGTGTCACGGCGAGCTGGTAATACAGCATCAGCAGGACATAGAGGCCGGAGGCGGCGGTAATGTCGACGAGTCGCGAGCCGACCTGCGCCAGCGGCACGATCTCGCGAGGGAAATATGTCTTCGTGACGATGTTGCGATACGTGACCAGGCTCATCGTGCCCGACATCACCGAGTTCGAGAAGAAGAACCACGGCACCAGCGCCGCATAGGCGAACAACGGATACGGCGCGCCTCCCGACGGAATCTTCCCGAGTCGCGCGAACACCAGCGTGAACACCGCCATCGTCGCCAGCGGCTGCGCGATCGCCCAGCCGGCGCCGAACAGCGACTGGCTGTAGCGGCCCTTGACCTCGCGGCGCGTCAGGTTCATGAACAGCTCGAAGTACGCGCCGATCGAAATGCGCTCGGGCTTGTCGCTGAGTTGTTTAGATGACATCAATCGAGGACGAATTCGGTCTTCCACTGTTCATCCTCTTCGCGCGTCGGCTGCGCGGTCCGTTCGAGGATGAAGTTTTCGAGCACCAGCACGTCCATGTTGGTGCGCATGAAGCAGCGATAGGCGTCCTGCGGCGAGCACACGATCGGCTCGCCGCGCACGTTGAACGAGGTGTTGACGATGACCGGGCAGCCGGTGCGGCGGTTGAAGGCCGCCATGATGTCGTAATAGAGCGGATTGGTTTCGCGGCGGACCGTCTGGATGCGCGCCGAGTAATCGACGTGCGTGATCGCCGGCACGGTCGAGCGCGGCACGTTCAACTTTTCGATGCCCCACAGCTTTTCAGCTTCGGCCGGCACCGGCAGCCGTCGCTCCGTCTTCACGTCCGCGACCAGCAACATGTACGGGCTCTCGCCGTTGAGCTCGAACCATTCCGCGACATGCTCGCGGAGCACCGCCGGCGCAAACGGCCGGAACGATTCGCGAAACTTGATCTTGAGGTTCATCACCGCCTGCATCTTCGGCGAGCGGGCGTCACCAAGAATCGATCGGCCGCCGAGCGCGCGCGGGCCGAACTCCATGCGGCCCTGCATCAGCCCGACGACTCTTTCGGACGCGAGATGTTCGCCGACGATGTCGGCCACCTGATCGGGCTCAAAGCGCGTGGCGACCCATCCGCCTTCCTT
>Ga0193741_1000204_pt1 | contig 16687 bp, 16 predicted proteins | sample L2s2metaG_FD_143059 | JGI IMG/M metagenome (GOLD analysis project Ga0193741, IMG submission 143059) | Soil microbial communities from a riparian zone of the East river system, Colorado, United States - L2s2 | ecosystem: Environmental > Terrestrial > Soil > Riparian zone | place: USA: East River...
TCGAGGACGTTGGCAAACGCCAGCACGCTGTCGTGCAGGCCACAGTCCTGCTGGCCGCACATCGGACAATCGATGCCGTGCTTCATCGGACCAGGATGATGTCGTCTGGTTGAACAAAGAAGTTCACCTGGCCCTTCGACCCGTTGCCAGGCGTGATCTTGTCGTAGGCAAACGGAATGTGTTCCGTGCGGGCGCCGGAGCGCCGGAGGATGACGATCGCGCCGCGATCCGCGAACTCGGTCAGGCCGCCCGACATGGCGAGGGCCTCGAGCACGGTGACGCGGCTCGTCAGCTCATAGCGGCCCGGCGTTTTCACCTGGCCGATGACCGAGACGTTGAAGCTGTGCACTTCCCGCACGATCACCGACACCTCCGGCGTCTGGATGTAACCGGCGAGCGCCTTGTTCAGGTTGGATTGCAGCTGGAGGGGCGTGAGTCCCGCGGCCTGCACGTCATTGATGACGGGGAGGGAGATCTTGCCGTCGGGACGGACGGGAACGGTGCGGCTGATCAGCGTGTTCTGCCACACCGCGATCTCCAGCACATCGGCGGGGCCAATCGTGTATTCGTAGGCGGGCGTGAGTTCGGGCGGCGGCGCATCACCCTGCTGGGCGAAGCCGGGCGCGGGAATCGCGAGCAGCGCCAATGCGAGGCCGATCCGGGTCAGGAGCTTCCACCCTCTCACCGGCGCTGGAGCAGCAGCGGGCGCGGCGGCGCGAGCCACACGATCAACCACATGGCCCCGCACCATCACGCCCATCGTCTCCAGGATGATCTGGAGATCGAGCCACGGCGACATGTTCTTCACGTAGTGAAGGTCGTAGCGGAGCTTTTCGATTTCCTCGTCGAGATTGTTGGCGTAGCGGTAGCGCACCTGGGCCCAACCGGTCAGGCCGGGCGGCACGACGAGTCGCAGCATGTAGCAGCCGACGGCGGTGCCGGCGACTTCGTTGAGGTTGCGCGCCACCAGCGTCAACAGCTCGAGGTTCGTCACCGGATGCGGCCGCGGTCCGACCAGGTTCATCTCGCCGCGCAGGAGGTTGACGAATTGCGGCAGCTCGTCGAGACGGAACCTCCGCAGCCACTTGCCGACCCGCGTCACCTGATCGCGGTTGTCGCCTTCCCATTCGGACCGGCGTGTGCCTCCGGCACGCATGGTGCGGAATTTCAACAAGGTGAAAGGCTGGCCGCGCAGGCCGACGCGCCGTTGCGCGAAGAGGACGGGGCCGGGCGAATCGAGTTTGATTGCGACGGCGATGACGAGCAGCAATGGAAACAGCGTGACGAGCGCCACCAGGCCGACGATCAGGCTGAGGATCCGCGCGAAGGCGCGCTGTCGAGACGAGGGCTGGAATTTTCCCGACGCAATCACGCGCGTCGGCGTCAGCCATTCAAGTGCGAGCTTTCCGGTGAGACGCTCGTAGAACTCGGTGACGTCCTCGACGACCACGCCCTGCATCACGTAGGTCTCGAGCAACGCGCGCATCGGCGCTTTGCCGCGCCGTTCGGCGAGCGCCACGATGATGCGATGCGGTTTCAGCTCGTCGATGGCGTCGCGCAGGCGGCAGAGCTCGCCCGCGTAGCGCTGGCCGGCGCAATGCGCCGGCGGCGGCGCCACGTCGTCGAGCACGCCCACTACGGTGTAGTGGCCGCGCGGCCGCATGTCGATCTCGCGCACCAGCTGCTCGCCGAGCGGCGTCATGCCGAGAATGAGGATGCGCTCGGCCCGCGCCAATGATGGCGTGAGCGGCAGTGCTGTGAGGGATGACAGCATCGAAGGCATGGCCTTGAGTTGTGAGATGTCCGAAACGCCGTGTGTGTGTTAATGCCTGGAGTGCGAAGATCTGAATGCCGCACCGGCGCGCACGGTATCGACCAGGCGGCGCCAGCGTTGCGTGCTATCGGAATCACTCGGCGCAACGAGCGCGGCCCCGCAGCACCACACGCTGGGCACCTGCGTCTCGCAGCTCCATACCCGCTGCGCATTCACCGCCAATCCCAACACCGGCAGTTCGAGCTTCAGTTCGTGATGGAGATGCATCGTTCCCGATTCGAGGCGGAAGCCGCCGTATCCAATGTCGAGCAACCGCGCCGTGCCGGCGCCGGTGCCGACTTCGACGTTGCTGGCGAGCGGTGTGCGATTCCACCAGCGCCGCTCGCGCCTGGCGAGCGCCTGCGCCACGCACCGCAGCAGCGTATCCGCTTCAACCGGCCCCGTGAGATAGGCCGTGGCTCCGGCCATCAACGCTTCGCGTTCAAGGACGGTGTCGTGGCGATCGTCGACGACCAGCGCGGACATCCGCGAATCGCGTTCTCGACCCAGGACGACGAGGTGAAGACCGTTGAAGGCGCCGAGCCGCACCACCGTGATCAGCAGATCCGGCCGAACCGACTCGAGGAGCCGCGCTGCTGTTCCGAAGCCGTCCGCGGTAATCGTCCGGTAGCGTCCCGCTTGGAGAGCATCCACCATGGCGCGCTGAGTGGCGGGATCGGGATCCACAATCAATAACGTTTCGGTCATCAGCGTCGCGTGAGGAACTCATGACGGCGGCAGGCCGCCGGCAGGCGGGCCGGCCGGGAAGGCGATCATGAGCTTCACGCCGAGAGTTCGATAAGGAATCGTGTCGCGCAGCCCGGAGAGGGTTCCCTCCTGGCGGCCGATCCGCGCCCAGCCGACCAGCGACAGCGATCGCGTCGCCGTCATCATCGACTCCAGGTCCAGCGTGTAAACCGGAACCTGCTGCCGGCCGCGTGCGCTCCGTGAATATGCCGGCGTGGCTGTCAGATTGATGCGCCGGGCCGGACGATACGTGATGCCCGCCGCTACGCGATGCACGTCGATGGCGCCGCGCTCGCCGATCGCCGTCAGCTCGGTTCGCCAATACCCGAGCGAGACCTCACCGCGCGACAGCGCCCGCCGCAGCTGCGCCGACACTTCCGGTCGAATCGTTCCGTCCGTCAGCCGCGGTCCGATCGCGATCTCGAAGCCGGTCCGCTGTGTGATCGCATGTGCCCAGCCGGCCGTGATCACTTGCGACGGCAGCCATGCAAGGTGACCGAACTGGACCTCGCGAATTTCATAGTCGGCGCGATAGATATTCCGAAGCCCCGCCTTCCGCCGTACTCCAAGTCGCGACCGATGCAACACGCTCGGCGCACTGCCGATCAGCGCATCGCGTCCGAACGCGTACTCGAGCGTCGCGGTCGTGACCTTGCTCCATTCGTAGGTGCCAGTTGCCGCCATCGTGACGCGTTCGGCAGGCGTACGGCCGACACCGAGCTGACTCCCGATGTTGAGCTGACTCCCGACGTTGAATTGAGCCGGCGTCTGCGTCGCGATGTATGCCGCATCGGCTCGCAGCGTGAATCGCGGCATCGGCCGGTACCGAACGGCGAGCGTCGCATCCTGGTGAGCGGCGTTCGCGTCGAGATCGGGGTGATCGAGGTATCGCTCCGCCTGGATTTCATACCGGGCGTCGATCGCGAACGGCGGCGACAGGTAACCCGCTTCGAAGGCCGGGCCGATCCGTGAGATGAGGTCGGCCTGAGGCGCGCGCGACGCCGGCGTCGCGAACAGGTTGCCATCGTAGATCTGGGTGGCTGACACGGATATTCGTGCGTAGGTGTCGGTTTGCGCCGACGCCGGTATTGGCGCGGCAAGCGCGGTGGCGATCGCGACCGCATGCCACGCCGTGCACAACCGAGGGGAATGCATCGTTATCTTGTGGAACGCGTGAGCGAATCGCTTACGCGGGGACGACGTCGGTGCCGTCGATCACGACGGCGACGCTGCGTTGCAGAAGATGAAGCGACAGCACGAGCAGGCCCTGCTCCGGCCGGGTCTCGACCAGGATGCCTTCGAGGCCCGCAAGCGGCCCGCCGGTAATCCGGGCGCGCTGGCCTTCCTTCATGTACGGATACGGCAGAACCGGCTGCCGCGCCGCTGTGACGGTTTCGATCGCCTGCATTTCGTCATCGGGAATGGTCGTCAGGCGATCCCATTGCTCGCCAAGCAGACAGACCAGGCCGCGCGTCTTCCTGACTTCGATATAGGCCGCCTTGTCCATCGTGCAGTGCAGGAACAGATAGCCGGGAAACATCGGCGCCTGGATCAAGCGGCGCGTGCCCCGCCTTCGCGACCAGACATCGATCGTCGGCAGGACGGAGCAAAAGCCTTTTTGCACGAGCTGCTCGTGGACCAGCTGCTCGCAGTGACTGTGCGTCCAGAGCGCGAACCATGACGCAGTATTCGAGGATGGAGTCATGTCTGTGATCGCCGCGGCGTTCGATGCGCTGACGGTCATGTCTTGCAGCAAGGCTTCGCCCCCTTCGGTGCACTTCCCGACTTCCCGATGAGCCGACCGCCGGCGGCCGGCGGATGCTGACAGGGTCAACGATACGGCGTGCGATGCGGCGGCGCTATCACACGGAGGTGACTATCGGTTCTGGCACCATCGAAGGCGTTGAGGAGTGGACGCGCGAGGAGGACCCCGCGCCGCCGGTTAGCAAATCTGTTTTGGAGAGCAACAGTCCTGCAGGTCAGTGCACGCGCAGCGAGTGCGGCTCGATCACCGCGTGGAGGGTCTTACTGAGCTCGCCGAGCGTGAACGGCTTCGGGATGATCGCCTTGAAGCCGAGCTTCTGGAAGTCCTGAATCATCGAATCCTGGACGTAGCCGCTCGACAGAATCGCCGTGACCTTATGGTCGATCGCACCGAGCTGCGCCATCGCCTCTTTGCCCCCCATGCCCTCGGGCACGACGAGATCGAGAATGACTGCGTCGAACGGACGTCCCTTGTCGAGCGCGCGCTTGTAGCGCTCGACCGCCGCGGATCCACTGCTGACGACCTCGGGCGCATAGCCGAGGAACTCGAGCATGCTGACCGCCAGGGCTCTGAGGGTCGCGTCGCCGTCCATGACGAGGATGCGGCCTCCTCCGCTGACGCGGTCGATCGCGCCCGCCGACTCCTCGAGCTCCCGATCGAGCGACGCCGGGAGGTGCACGCGCACCGTCGTCCCACGCCCGGGCGCGGAGTCCACCAGGAAAAAGCCGCCGTGGTTCTTGATGATCGAGTGCGAGGTGGCCAGCCCGAGGCCGCTGCCCGTCGGCTTGGTCGTGAAGTACGGATCGAAGATGCTCCCCAGATTCTCGGGCAGGATGCCCATCCCGTTGTCGCTGATCGAGATCCTCACGTACGGGCCGGGTTCGCCGTGCAGCGCGTACTCCGATCGGTGTTCGCGTTCGACGACGTTCTCCGCGACAATCTCGATCGTGCCGCCGCGCGGCATGGCCTGCTGGGCATTGATGAGAACGTTGTTGACGACCTGCACGAGCTGCCGGTCGTCGGCGTGCACGGGCCAGAGGCCGGGATCGACGTGGAGCGTGTACGGGACGCTCGAGCCGCAGAGGGCCAGGCGAGCCGATTCTTCGAGGAGACGCGGCAGCATGATGGTTTTCTTGTCGGGAGCGCCGCCCTTCGAGAACGTCAGCAGATTCCACGTGAGGTGCCGCGCGCGAACGCACGCCTGTTCGGCCTGGGCGAGCGCCGTCACGGCGTGACCGGTGCTCGGCATCGCCGCCCGCGCCATCGAGACGTTGCCCATGACGGCCATGAGAATATTGTTGAAGTCGTGCGCGATGCCGCCGGCGAGCAGACCCAGTGACGCGAGCTTGTCGGCCCGCGCGCGCTCTGCCTGCATCCGGAGCACATCGCTGATATCGCGGAATGCCAGGACCATCCCAATGGTCCGCCCGGTCGCATCCTGCAGCGGCGCAGCGATCTCTTCGATGGGACGCTCCGAGCGATCGCGCGCCTCCAGCGTCGTGAAGCGCGCGGCGGCGGGGCGATTGGGATCGCGGCTGAAGTCCTCCAGGGGATTGCAGACCTCCCGGGTGTCGTGATCCAGGCTTTGGAACACGCGTGCGATCGGCAGCCCGATGGCCTCGTCCTGCGTCCAGCCCGTGAGCTTTTCGGCCGCGTGGTTGACCAACTGCACGCGCCCCTGCAGATCCGTCGCGATGACCCCGTCGCCAATGCTGCGAAGCGTGACGCTGAGGCGCTCCTTTTCATCGGCGAGCGCGCGCTCGGCGCGTCTGGCCTGCGCGAGCGCCTCGATCGCTTCACGGTGGAGCGCTTGTGTTTCCTCGACGTGCTGCTTCTGATCGGCGAGACGCCCCAGGAAGACACGGTAGGTCCGATACGTCAGGTAGACAGGCGCCAGCAGCAGAATGGCTGCGGCATGCTCGCCGCGGCCAATCACGACCGCGGCGGCGGCGCCGGCAACGCCGGACACCAGGAAGCTGGGACCGCTCCAGAAAAAGTTGTCGTGCCAGACCTTCCACAGCGGCTGGCGCGCGGAGAGCGCAATGGCTCCGGCCACGAGACCGGTGTTGACGAGAAAATGCGCCGCGATCGCGCCAACGAGCGGCTCCGACAGGTGAGCGAGCGACTGCGGTGCCATCGGCCCATCGAGCCACATGTATGCCGCGCCGGTGGCCATGACGGCGATCGCTTCGGCAGCCATGCTGAAGATCGTGCAGTGTGCCGGATAGCGACGATGCACGCGGAACGTGCACTGCGTCCAGGCAGCGGCGACGCCCATCACCATCGCGGCTTGCGGCCCCAGAAGGATGAGCGCCATCAGCAGCGACGCGTGCGAGACCGAGAGGGTCGACTCGTTCTTAGCTGAGAGTACCAGCTTCACCTTCCAGATCGAGGTTAGGCAGGCAACGACGAGCAACACCGCAAACGCGATCGGGCGGGGATAGGTGCGAGGGAACCACGTCACCAGCACGTACGCACCCACTGCCATGACGCCGGCGATGTAGAACTGCGCGACGCGCGGGAGGGCGGCCCAAGCCGCCCGTTGTTCCGCAATCAGTGATGGCGCGGCCTCGCCTGGTCCCGCCAGAGCGCCGCTGCGTGCGAAACGTCCCGGATGAAGCCAGGCGTACATGGTTTGTCCTACTCGGGCCAGACCACCGGCCCGCTGTCCGGATCCTCGCCGCTGTTGCCCCACACGACAATGTCGTCGCCGCTGTTGCCCCACACCACGATGTCGTCGTCGCTGTTGCCCCACACCACGATGTCGCCGCCGTCGCTGTTGCCCCACACCACGATGTCGTCGTCGCTCGTCGCCCAGAGCGTGCCTTCGCAGTCCGAGCCCTCACAGGTATCTCCCCAGACGACGTTCACCGACTGCTCGGAGCCCGCGCCCCAACTGCTCCACCCGCTTCCGCCGGCACCGCACTCGGTCCCCGAACACGACTCACCCCACGTCACGAGCTCTTGGTTGGCAGTCGTCGCCGCGCCCCACGCGACGCTCGTGGTCCAGGCGTTGGCCGTTGAGATCAAATCGCCGTCCTGAACCTGGTGGTTGCCCCAGATGATCTGCCTGCTCCATTCCGGTGGGGACGGCGCCCGCGCGGCGGGAGTCGTGTTGAAGGCGAGGGCGAGGTCAACCGCGCCGCGCGCGTTGAGAAATCCTGCGCCCTGCGCCAGATAGGAATGACCGGCGTACATCTCGGCGGTGTATTGCAGGATCGCTTTGACGGCGTTCGGCGTCAGCGACGGATTGGCCTGCAGCATCAGCGCCACGGTGCCGGCGACGACAGGGGCGGCCTGGCTGGTGCCGCTCAAGCTGAGATAGGGCTGGGGCGGCGCGGTCGCCACTCCGTGGAGCAGGAAGTTCATCCACCTATTGAACATCGTGCTGCCGGGACTGCTAAGCGAGTAGATGCCGACACCCGGCGCCACGAGATCGGGCTTCGCGGCGTGATCGTGGGCGGTCGGGCCGCGCGAGCTGAAGGTCGCGATGGTATCGTCCGCGCGGTTCGCCGTGCCCAGGTGGCTCGAGGCGCCAACGGTGATCACCCACGGCGCATTCCCCGGCGCCGAGATCGCCCCGTGCTGGGTGACGCCCTCGTCGTTGCGGCCATGATTGCCGGCGGCCGCGACCACGACGAGGCCTTGCTCGACCGCGCGCTTGGCGGCCAGCGTGAGCAGATCGGTGTTGTAGGACTCGTAGACACCCGCACCGATCGACATGTTCAGGATACGGATGTTGAACTCGCTCTTGTGAGCGACGGCGTAGTCGATCGCCGCGATCACGTCGCTGATGCGTCCGCGACCGGCCGCGTCCAGCACCTTGAGCACCACCAGTCGCGCCTTGGGAGCGATGCCGGTGCGCGCGCCATTGGAGTCGGCGCCATTGCCGGCAATGATGCCGGCGACGTGCGTGCCGTGGCCATAATCGTCGTAGGGTTGCGATTGGCCGGCGACGAAGTCCACGAACCGATCGACCCGCTGCGTCGTGGGCGCGTTCGGGTCGGCGAGATCGTCGTGCCAGGCGGTGACGCCCGAATCGATCACGGCGACACCGATGCCCGCACCGTCATAGCCGAGTTGCTGCCGGACGGTGTCGGCGCCAACGGTCGCGCTCGTGCGCTCGGGGCTCACGAATCCGAGCGTCAGGCGATCCAGAGCGATGCGATTGACAAGCTGACTCGCCGCCAGCGTCAGCACCACCGCGTTCGGGAGGCGGGCGGCGCGCGCGCCGAGAATCGGCAAGGTGCGGCCCAGCGTCCCGCCGAGCGAGGTGATCAGCCCCGACACAGCGCCGACCATGCTTGCGTTCTGCGCCCGCACGATCACGTACGACTGACCCGCCGCAGACAATTGCTCCAGCAACAGCGGATCCACCTTCGCCAGCACCCACGGTGGTGGTGGCAATGGTGGTGGCGGCAGCGGCGGCAGCAACTGCGCGCCGACCGGGCCGGCGACGAGCATCAATAGGAGCGCCACGATGCCGGTTCGCAAGTGGCGACGGGCCGAGGGTCTCTGGTGCATCGCGTGTGTTCGAGTGCGTGTCATGACAGGGGGGATCCTGTTTGGATTAGCTTGCGGCCACCTGGTGATCTGGCCAATCACCCGAAGGTGCCGGGCCGCCGTACCACTATCGAGCGAGCTCCCGGGGCCCGGTCGGACGGAGGGAAGCGTGTTGAGTGTCGAGGCCATTTCGCGAGGCGAGCAACTTTGCCGAAGATGCGGGTCAAGTGGTGCTTGACGGTCTCTTCGCTGACCGCGCACTGGCGGGCGATTTCCTTGTTCGCGCAGCCGCCGGCCACGAGCGCGAGCACCTCGCGCTCGCGGGGCGTGAGACCGAACGCCAGCTTGCCGCCCTGCGCCCGTGACGAATCGATCAGCGGCCGCACCGTCTCCATGAAGTCGGTGATGAGCTCCCGGCCGAGGAAGTACTGGCCCGCCAGCACGGAGACGATGGCATCGAAGAGCACCTCGGTCGTCGCGTTTTTCAGGATGAGGCCGCGCACGCCAAGCTGGACCGCCGTGAGGAGCTGCGGCCTGTCGATCGTGGCGGCGAGCAGAACGGTGCGCATCCGATCGGTGTGGCTCTTCAGCTCCCCCAGCGCCTCGAGGCCCGACATCCGCGGCATAGAGAGATCGAGCAATAGGAGATCAGGTTGGACCGACTCGACAATTCGGACGGTCTCTTCTCCGGTCCCGGCTTCGCCGACGACCTGAAATCCCGTTCCGACATCAACGGAGTAGACCTCCTTGATGGTCCTGGGCGGAACAGAGAGCAATTGGCGGAGGCTTGCTCGGAATATGGAATGGTTATCCGCAAGTACCACCCGTGTTGCCTTCCCCGGGTGGGAGTTCGAGGGGACGCCAGTCATCAACCCACTTTTCTGCTCACACCACTAAGGTGAGCATCGCGTCCGAAGCAAGGATCGCGCCGCATGCGGCTACACGCCGTCGAGGAGGCAGTGGTGCGCGGCGAAGAGCGCGAGCTCGATCCGGCTCGAAGCCCCGACCTTGTTGAAGATGTGCGTCAGGTGGGACTTGACCGTGTTCTCGCCGATGGCCAGCTTCTCGCCGATCTCCTTGTTGGTGAACGCGCAGACAACCATCCGCACAATTTCGAGCTCACGAGGCGTCAACCCGAATACTCGCCGGCTCCGAAGTTCCGCTTCGAGTTTGCGCAGGCCGGCAGGGGCATCGACGACGGAGTCGGAGGCGATCCAGTAGTGACCCGCTAATACAGAGTAGATGCTCTTGAACAGCACGTCGGCGGCGGAATCCCTGAGCACCAGTCCCCGCGCGCCAAGCTCCAGGGCTTTCGTGAGATCGGCGCCGTCGACGTATTCCGCGAGAATGATCGTGCGCACGGCCTCGCCTGATTCGGCGAGCGTCTTCAGCATCTCGAACGTCGTCTGGGGTTCGAAATCCACGAGCAGAATGTCTGGCCGGAGATCGCGCACCAGGGTCGCGGCGTCGAAGCCGGGCCCGGTCTCTCCCACGATCCGGAGGCACGGCTCGGTCTGCAGCAATCGGCGCAGGCCATCGCGGAGGATCGGACGGCCGTCGGCGATGACCACATGGATCAGCTGGTGCGAGTCGGGCGCGAAGTTCGAGATGATGATCGGTGTCTCCTGCAGCAAGGCTCCGTTCCGGTCGGTCGGCACAACGGGATCGTAAGGCTCCGGCAGTAAAGAGGCATCAGGTGATCCCCTAGGTTGAGCGGGGAAGATCACCGACTGCGGGAGGAAGCGGCTACTGCGCGCGCCGGCGAACCTTCTGTGGTCGCGTGCGCCCGGCCGCACGCTCAGGCGTCTTGTCACGCTCGAGCAGCGCGACATAGCCGCGGTAGGTCATTTCGAACGGCGAAAGAGTTTCCATCAGAAAATCCTCGGCGGCTCTGATCCGCTTCAGGCTGTCGCTCACGGTGTGCGTGGACTCGAGCACGCCGTTGACGGCGCGTTGATGCACGCGCAGGATTTGCAGAATGCCGAAGTCCTCGTCGATCGCGCTCCGGCCCAGATCGTACGCGTTCGACAAGCCGGTCTCGCCATTGCCGAGCAGGTAGTCCAAAAGCGCCGCCCTATACCGGCGCGAAAACAACAGTCGCTCTCCGCTCATAACGATGCGCTCTCTGTTCTCGGGGAGAACACGAGGAAGCATACGACGACCCGCGGCCGTGTAACATCAGGGAAACCCGAGGTTTTGCACAGAAAACACCTGTGAAACGCGGCGGTAGGAATCTATGTGATCAGGCTTCGACGAGTCCGCGACGGATGGCGTAGCGCACGACCTCGGCGGTCGAGTGGATATCCAATTTCGACATCAGCGAGCTGCGATGCGATTCCGCCGTCTTCACGGACACGCCGAGGATGACCGCAATCTCCTTGGTGGTTTTTCCTTCCGCGATCAGCTGCAAGACCTGCCGTTCCCGATCCGTGAGCGGGTCGTACGGCGTTTCGGTCTTGGCCAGGTAGCCTTGCACGACGACGCCGGAGACGCTGGGACTCAGGTAGACGCCGCCGCGGCAGACTTCGCGAATGGCCTGCAGCAGATGTTCCGGCGCCTGCGTCTTCGAGACACAGCCCTTCACGCCGGCGCGCAGCGCCTCGAGGATGTAGTGCTCCTCGGTATGCATCGTGAGGATGATCACTTTCGTCGACGGCGAGACTCGCGCCAGCTCGCGGACGGCGCCGATGCCGTTGAGAAGTGGCATCGAGAGATCGAGCAGGATCACGTCCGGGCGAAACTGCTCCGCCAGCGCCACCACCTCCAACCCGTTCGAGCCCTCGCCGAGGACGTCGAATTCCTCCTGCTCGAGCAGCCTCCGCACGCCCTGTCGAACGAGCGGATGATCGTCACCCAGCACGACACTCACCCTCATACCTGACCTCAACTCTCCAGCGGGATCTCGACCGTCAGGTCGGTGCCTCGCCCATTGTTCGTGCCCAGCCGAAAGACGCCGCCCAGCGCGGCGACGCGCTCGTGAGTCTCGACCAGCCCAAGTCCACGGCCACCCTTTCCGGGCGCCACGGCCGCGGCATCCACGCCAATGCCGTCGTCGCGAATCGAGCAGACCACCGCATGCGCGGCCTGCGTCACGATGACCTCCGCGCGCGTGCCCTTCGAGTGCCGCGCCGCATTCGTGAGCGCCTCCTGGGCGATGCGGTACAACGTCGCTTCCACCGTGGCCGCCAGGTCGCCGCGAAGCGACGCCTCCACGGTGACGGGAAGACCCCAACGCTTCTCGACGCTGTCGGCCAGGAACTCGAGGGCCGGCACGAGCCCGAGGTCATCAAGGATCGGCGGCCGCAGTTCATGAGCGAGATTGCGCAGCCGCTGCTCGATCTGATCGAGCAGGCCGCGCGCCGCATTGATGTCCTTGGCGCGTTCATCCGGCAGTTGTCGTGCGACGTCCGCGAGCGCAAAGTGCACGGACGCCAGCAGCTGCGCCGATTCATCGTGGAGCTGCGCGGCGATCCGCTTCGCCTGCCCCTCGAGCACGTCGTTCAATCGATGGAGGACGACGTTGGATTCCCAGAAGCCGCGATGCGCCATCTCGAAGGGCGACAGCGTCTCGAGGAGAAACTTTTCGAGCGCCTCGAGCACGCGCGCGCGTTCGCCTTCCGCGAGCGGCTGCTTGAGCGCGGCGGCAAGCGCGCACGAATGCAGCGTCGCCATGTCGAGGACGCCGAGGCCCTCGGTCAGCGCCTTCCGGCCGAACTCATGCGCGCGCGCCAGCGCCGGCTCTTCGGGCTCGGCGAGGTAATGCTCCAGCGCGATGGCGTACTCGATCACCAAATCCGGACGGCGCTGTCTCACATTCCGCCTCCCAGATAGCGCGCGACCACCACGAGCGCATCGTCATCGCCCTTGTGGTGGTTGGCGAGAATGCCGTCGGCGATCAGCTGCGGATCGTCGCCCTGGCTGACTTCGTCGCCAAAATCAGCGGTGATGCCGTCGGTGAAAAGAATCAGCGTGTCGCGCGCCTTCAGGGGCACCGTGTCAACACGCAGCGGCGGCAGCCGATAGCCAATGACGCCGTTGCGCAGCAGCACGCGATCCGGCGCGCTGTGAGCGCCGGAGTGAAACAGGATGCCCTCGACGTTGCCGACGCCGAGCCACGTGAGCGTGCGGTAGCGGAGATGCACGAAGGCGATGGTCATCACCGCTCCCCTCGTGCCCTTGAGCTGTTCGTGACAGCGCAGGACCAGCGCGATCGGCGATTCACTCGCATACGCTTCCAGCGTCGCCGCGGCGATTTTCGCCGCGGCGGCCGCTTCGGCGCCATGTCCGCTGCCGTCGACCGCGGCGATGAGAAGGCTGTCGTCGAACGGCTGGATCACGCAGCGATCTCCGGATTCGAGCTCGTTCGGAAACGCCTCGCCCGCGGCAGCGCAGGCGACGAAATCGCGCCACCGGCCACCGGCCGGGTCCGGGGCGAGCGCAGTCATGCGACCCACTTCTTCATTGTCACGATGGTGCCGGTGCCGACCGCAGACGCGATCGCGAACTCGTCCATCAGCCGGCGCGCGCCGGGCAATCCGATGCCGAGGCCTTTACCCGTGGAGTAGCCATCGCGCATCACCGTCGAGACGTCGGCAATGCCGGGCCCGTTATCGGAGGCGACGATCTCGACGCCTTTCTTGCTGGCGTCGTTGATGAGGGTGATGATGACCTCGCCTTCCTTCGCGTACTCGACGATGTTGCGCGCGACTTCGGAGATCGCGGTCGCGATGATGGTGAGGTTGCTGTGCGAAAACCCGACTTGCGCGGCGAGGCTGCGCCCCTGCTGCCGGGCGGACACAATATCAGCGGAATTCTGAATGCGCACGTGCACGTGACCGTCCCTACTGAGCGCCATGACGCTCCTCGAGCCGCTGATCCAACAGCGCCAGGCCTTCTTCGAGATCGAGGGCGGTGAGCACATCCTCGAGGGTCAATCCCAACTGCACCATCGCCGTGGCGACGTCTGGCTGGATGCCGACGATCACCGTCTCGGCGCCTCGCAGCTTGGTCATGTAGGCAATCGCCCGCAGCGTGCGCGTGGCGAAGGAGTCCAGCACGTCGAGCGCGGTCACGTCGATGATCACGCCGAGCGCGCGATGCAGGCCGACCAGGCGGGCCAGGTCATCGCGCAGCCCCACCAGGTCCTGATCGCTGAGCGCCGACTGGATGCTCGCGATCAGGTGGTGCCGCTGTTTCAGGATAGGAACGGCCATGCGCGTCCTTGGTCAGAGTCCGATGATCGTCATTCGGAAGCCGAGCGCCGGCTGATATGCGTGACCTCCTCGACGGGAATGACCTTGTAGCCGAGCACGCGCTCGGCCAGCTCGATGCCGCCCTGCAGGTCGCCGACCGTGTTCATCTTGCTGAGATCGACGCCGATGGTGACCAGGGTCTGGGCGATTTCCGGCGACAGGCCGGTGACGATCACCGTCGCGCCAAGCAGGCGCGCCGCTTCGACGGTCTGCACCAGGCGGTTGGCGATCGCCGAGTCGATCGACGGCACGCCGGTGATGTCCATGACCGCGACCTTGCCGCGGTTTTCGCGGATGCCGCGCAGCAGCTGTTCGGTGAGCTGACGCGACCGCTGCGGATCGATCAAGCCGATGATCGGCAGAATCAGCAGGCGTTCGCGGACGCGCAGCACCGGCGTCGACAGCTCGCGGATGGCTTCCTGCTGCTGGCGGATGATGCGTTCGCGCTCCTGCACGAAGCCGACGGCGACGGTGTTGGCGATGCGGTTCGCCGCGGGCTCGTAGGCGTCGAGGACCTGGTTGAGCAGGTCGAAATCGAGCTGGTATTTCTTGAACAGCGAGCGCGCGAGCACGTCGCGGAGCAGCAACACGACGCCCAGGACTTCCTGCGTCTCGACGCCGCGGGGAATGATGCGTTCCGACAGGTCGCGGGCGTAGGCCTGCAGCGCTTCGACGCTGCCGGTTTCAAGCACGCCGACGTAGTTGTCGTACACCGTTGTGGCTTCCGCGAAGATTTCTTCGCGCGTCATCGCCGTCAGCAATCGTGATTCGGTGATGCGTCTCGCCCACTCTTCGCGGAGCTCGGTGCGGCTCTCGCGCAGAATCGACACCAGCTCGCGCAGCAGTGCTGTTGCCGTTTCGGGCTTTCTCTGAACCATCGGTGGCGGGGGTACCGCGGTGGTGTCACGCATTGGAGTCTGTCTCCTTTAACCTTCGACTTACCAGTCTGCGAGTTGCGGCTCGCACTTGGTATCGGGTTTTTTGCTGAGTTGGGTGAAGGGAAAGACCTGAGTACTGAAGTCCTGTCATGGATTGATCAGGACCATCGTGACGGTTGATCGTCACTGCAACCGAACGCCGCACAAGAGGGGGCTTGCGCATTCGTCGAACTTTTTGAATCTATCACGCAACACATTTGTCAGCGAGTAACGATTATTGCAGCGCGGCTGTAGCGATCGAAGCACGGCTGTAAAAGCTCATGCTTACGGAACCGCGATCGTGTCGCCGATCCGCAGCGGCGTGTGGATCGGCAATCGCCGCACCTTCGTCGCCTGCTCGAACGCGAAACCGATCGCGAGCAATCGCGATTCGCTGAACGCCGGCCCGATGAACGAGATGCCGATCGGCAGATCTTCGGTGCTGAAGCCGGCAGGCACGATCAGATCGGGGAAACCAGAGATTACTTCCGCTGGAGGCGGCGCCGCCGGGCGGCTCGGGCGGCGCATCGATGCGCTGCGGCCGCCGCGACGCGGTTGGATAGACGATCGCATCGATGTTGTTGGCCTTGAAGATGCCGTCGAGGATCGCGCGCACCAGCGGCAGGCCGTGATCGCGGACCGCGGTGTATTGATAATCGGTCAGCGTGCCGCTGTTCGATTCGCGCACCATCAGCGACCACCGGCCCGGATTCGGGCTGCCGCCGTCGGGCCGCGGCGCGTTGACGCGGCGGGCCTGCTCGATCAGCTGGTTGATGTCCTTCGGATACTTTGGACCGGTCGTCTTCAAGTAGTCCGCGATCTGCACAACGAACTCGGGATAGCGGATGGCGTTGTAATACTCGCCCTTGGCATCGAGCAGCCATTTCGGCAACCGCACATCGACGATGGTCGCGCCCTGCGTCCGCATCGCTTCGAGTGACGCCTCCATCACCCAGTCGACGTCGGTGTCCTGGCCGAGGAAGTCGCGCGCGATGCCGAGACGCGCGCCTTTGAGCGCGTCGGCCTTCAGCGATTGCGTGTAGTCGGCCACGGTCCTGCCCGCACCGGTTTTCGTCGACGCATCAGCGGGATCGACGCCCGCGATCACGCTGAGCAGCGCGGCGACGTCGTAGACGCTTCTCGCCATCGGTCCGACCGTGTCGAAGCTGAGCGCCAGCGGAATCACGCCGTCACGGCTCACCAGCCCCATCGTCGTCTTCAGTCCGGCGATGCCGTTCGCCGTCGACGGCCCGCGCACCGAGCCGCCGGTGTCGGTGCCGAGTCCGGCCATTGCAAACGCGGCCGCGATCGCCGCGCCGGTGCCGCCGGACGAGCCGGCGGGCGATCGCGTGAGGTCGTGCGGATTCAGAATCTGCCCGCCCAGCGAGCTGTGCGCAGCGCCGGATGCGAACTCCGAGAGATTCACCTTCGCGACGATGACGGCGCCGGCTTCCCGCAGTTTGTTCGCGACGAACGCATCGTCCGGAGGCATCGAGCCTTCGAGCAGCACCGAGCCGCCGGTGGTCGCCATGTCCGCCGTGTCGATGTTGTCTTTCAGCACGATCGGCACACCGTGCAACGGTGAGCGCGGACCCTTGGTCTTTCGCTCCGCATCCATGGCGCGGGCGGTTTCGAGCGCCTTGGGATTGATCAGGATGACCGAGCGCAATGACGGCCCTTTGCGATCGTA
>Ga0193741_1000205_pt1 | contig 16681 bp, 13 predicted proteins | sample L2s2metaG_FD_143059 | JGI IMG/M metagenome (GOLD analysis project Ga0193741, IMG submission 143059) | Soil microbial communities from a riparian zone of the East river system, Colorado, United States - L2s2 | ecosystem: Environmental > Terrestrial > Soil > Riparian zone | place: USA: East River...
CGCCGATCTTGAAGAACCGGTTCTGCAGCACGTTGGTCGGACGCAGGTACTGCGACGTCGCCGCGGTCGAGTAGGTCGTCGTCACCGCGAACGGCCAGCTGCTGTTGAACACGTTGTAAAGGTCGAAGTCGACGCGCAGGCGAACCTTGTCGACCGTGAAACGCTTCGCGAGCTTGACGTCCAGCTGATTCAGGTTGTTCTTGCCATAGTCAAGGCCTTCGCGAATCAGCGCGACGGTTCTGGACGCCGCGTTGCTCTGCCAGTTGCGACCGATCTGCTGCAACGCTACCGCGTTGGTCACGGTCCACGCCGCCGTGATGCTGGGACCGGCGCCGCCGGTCTGCACGCCACGGGTGAACTGGTAGGTGCCGCCCAACTGCACGTCCCACGGCAGTGTGTACGAGCCCGAGAACTTCGCGTCCGGCCGATAGCCGTACTCGCGATGGCAACCCGTCGTGCCATCCGCGTAGATTTCGTTACTACCTGCCGGCACCGCGTCGGAGCCCGCCACCAGCAGATTGCAGTTGTCAAACGTGCGCGCCGTCGCGGCAATGCCGCCACGCAGGAACGCGCCGTTGCGGAACCGCGACTCGATGTTGACGTCGAAACCCTGATACAGGTTGGTCTCGCCGCCGAAGTCCTTCGAGAAGCGGATCAGGCTGTTGGCCGGCCCTGCCGCCGCGAATGCCGCCTGCTTCAAGTCCTGGACACCACAGACCTTGTAGTTACCGCCACCTGGCAAATCCGGATCGCTCGGCGCCGTGAGGCAGACCGAGTCGTAGCTGTTGACGTCGAAGCGCAGGTCGTCGGTGATGGTCTGGTTGCCGAACGTGCGCCGGTAGTAGCCGCCGTTGACCGAGATGCGATCCGCGAGCTGGTGCTGCATCGCGAACGTGACCTCGTTGTTGTAGCCGCGCTTGCCCCAGCCGCGGAGCAGGTCGGGCGAGTACTGCGTCGTCGGCACCGTGAGCTTGCCGAAGGTCGACGTCGCCGCCGAGTTGGTGAGCTCGTTGAACTGGATGTTGCCGTTTTCGTCGAGCGGCAGGCCGTTGCGATCGAGGTCGGTCCAGGCGCGCGTGTCCGTCGCGGTCAGCGCGCCGATCGGATTTACCTGGTTGGCGAACGCGATCGCCTGGCCCGCGACGTAGCGCGCGTAGCTGGCCTTAACTGCCGTGCGGCCGTTGCCGAACACGTCCATCGCGAAGCCGACGCGCGGTGAGATGTCCTTCCAATTCTGGACCATGCCGGTGCAGAGGTCCCCCGAATCGACCGTGCCGTCCGCGCAGTCGCCGAACGTCGCGCCGGCGCCATGGCGGCTCGGGAGCACCGAGCTTTCCCGCGTCTCACCGATGAACTGGTCGTAGCGCAGACCGAGATTCAGTGTGATGCGGCCTATCGCCCAGCGATCCTGGATGTAAACGCCGAGGTCGCGATCGACGCCATTGTTCCGATCCGACGGCAGCTGCAGTCTCGCCGACAGCGGGTTGCCCGCGTTGTAGTTGATCGGCTGCACGTCCCCTGTCCACATCGTCAGCAGCTTCCAGTCGCCATTGCTCCACGTCAAGCCGCCGCGGAGACTGTGCGCGCCAGCGATGTACGACGCCGCGCCCATGTAGGTACGCAGTACCGAGAAGTGATCCGCTGGATTGGGCCACGCGTTCGCATTGGTGTTGTTCGAAGTGTCGACGACGTTATAGATGCGCGAGTTCTTAATCGCTTCGATGTCCCAGACCTTCTTGTCGCTACCGGTGACGCTCGGCTGATACAGCTCGGTGTATTCCTGGTCGTACATTCCGAAGCCCGCTTCGAGCAGCAGCTTGTTGGTGTGCGTCCGCGTCCACTTCGAGACGTGCGCGAAGCTGGTTGGCGTCACTTGTACGCCAGCCGCCTCGGGCGGAACGTTGGCCGCAATGCCCCAGTGGTTGCGGTACTTGCGCTGGTTGTCGTGGTAGACCGCGATCTTGTCCTTGCCGCTCACCTGCCACGAGATGCGCGCCGCGTTGCTCGTGATGTGCCCATCGTCGATGCCCGGCTTTGTGAAGTCCGGATCGTAGATGAACTGCGACGGGTTCTTGTCGAAGTAGGCGCCCGTCTTGGTCTTCGAGGAGCCGAGGTTCCTGAACGAGTAATTGAACCAGACCTTGTTCTTGAGGATCGGTCCGCCGATTGTCGGATTGACGTCCCAAATCTTCTGGAGCACATCGACGTTGGTGATGTAGTTGTTGGGATTGAACGTCTTACTGCCCGAGAGGTTGGAGCGCGAGCAGGCCTGGCCAAGGCCGGGCGAGCCGCAATTGTCGGATTGGAAACTCTCGTCGGCGTAGTTGAACACCACCGAACCGCGGAACGAGTTGCCGCCGTCTTTCGGGATCATGTTGACGCGCATGCCGCCCTGGCCCATTTCGGCCGAGTCGGCGCCGGTCACATAGCTGAACTCTTCGAAACTGCCATCGTTCCAGTAGACACCGCTGTAGGCGCCCTGCGCGCAGAGGTTGTTCAGGCGGATGCCTTCGATCGTCTGCACCGTGTCGCCGGAGCCGCGATACTGGAGCGGCGACTGCTGCAGGTTGCCTGAGCCGCCGACGTCGCGCGACAGCGCGCCGCCGCCGCCCACGGCCAATGCCGTGCCGGGAATCATGATGCCGACTGCCTGGATGTTGCGGCCCGTCGGCAGCGCCTCGCGCACTTCAGCCGTCATGACGACGCGCTGAGTGATGCTCTGCGTGTCGACGATCGGCGATTCTCCGGTGACCGTGAGTGTTTCTTCGAGCGTGCCACGCAGAGCATCACTCTTGATCGTCGCCGTGAAGTCGGACGTGAGCTCGACGCCCTCACGAATGACGATGCCGAAACCAGGCAGCTCGAACCTGACGGTGTACGTGCCGGGACGCAGCGCCACGATCGAGTACGTGCCCGAACCACTTGTCACAGTCGAGCGCGTCTTTTCGATGAGCACGGGGCTCGACGCTTCCACGGTCACGCCTGGCAGGACGCCGCCCGACGCATCTTTGACCGTGCCCGAAATGGTGCTGGTTTGCGCCGATGCAATCACCGGCGTGAGGACGAAGGCAAATAGAGCAATGCAACGAACCGTGAGCGAACGCATCACAACAGCTCCTCCCTAAGCCCCGCCGGAGGCGGGGCAAGTCAACACTGCTAGCTGGCGCGGCGGAGCCGCGACAGCCTTTCCCTAACCGCGCTGTGGGTGAGCCTCAAGACAGGGGGAAAAGTTCCCTGCAAATGAGCACATTAGGCATGCAGGCAGGGAACCCTGTCAATGGGAACAAATCCGCGAATTTGGATCTACTTTTTCGTGGCCGTAAACGTACCGTTTACCATCCCGCCGATATCAAGCTTGCCCTTCATGGTGTTCTTTTCGACCGTTCCGTCATACGTGACCGGTGCCTGCTGGCCCTGGACGTCGATGGTGAAGGTGAAGTGAATGGCGTTACCTTTCACGGTCCCTGTCAGATCGGCATTTCCAAGCTGACCGGCGTATTTCCCGGTGAGTTTCTCGCCATCCTGCTTGAAGGTGATCATCGGCGTGCCGCCGCCCTGGTCGGTCTCGACGGCAAAGGCCCATTCGCCGGTGACATTGGTGGCCTGGGCGTCAAGACGTGCAGAGGCGAGCAAGGCGATCGCAACGAGGCTAAGAACGCGAATTATGGATTTCATGTGTCCCTCCTCAAGGGGCAAGGAATGCTAATGCTAGGATTGCCCCACTTCAAGAGGACAAATCTATGCGCCGACTCGCGTTCGTCGTGATCGCTCTACTCGCCTGCACCCAAGGCACCGTAGGCACCCAAGGCACCGTAGGCACCTCGAAAGGAGAGTGGACGCATTACGGTGGCAACGCCGCGAGCCACAAGTATTCGCCGCTCGATCAGATCAACAAAGACAACATCTCCAAGCTGACGATCGCGTGGCGATGGGCGTCGCCCGACAACGCGGTGGTCGAGGCGAATCCCATGGCGCGGCCGGGCGGTTACGCGGACACGCCGCTGATGGTGAAGGGCGTGCTCTACACCGTCACGTCGCTCGGACAGATCGCGGCGATCAATCCGGGCACGGGGCAGACGATCTGGAGCGTCGATCCCGGCAACTGGAAAACGGGACGGCCCGGCAATCTTGGCTACGTGCATCGCGGCCTCGCGTATTGGAGCGACGGCAAGATCGATCGGCTGCTGCTCGGAACGCATGACGCGTATTTGATCTCGGTCGACGCGAAGACCGGCGCGCCGGACACATCATTTGGCGACGGCGGCCGCATCGATCTGATGGGCACGCTCGCGCACGCGGTGCGCGCCACCAATTATTCCGTGAGCGCCGCTCCCGTCGTCTGCAAGGACGTCGTCGTCGTAGGCGCGAGCATTCACGACGGACCCACGCACAAGGAGTGGCCGCGCGGTGACGTCAGCGGCTTCGACGTGCGCACCGGCAAGAAGCTGTGGACCATCCACTCGATTCCGCAAAAGGGTGAGTTCGGCAACGAGACATGGGGCGACGATTCGTGGACCTACACCGGCAGCACGAACGTGTGGACCAACATGTCAAGCGACGAAGAGCTCGGCTACGTGTATCTGCCGTTCGGCACGCCGACCGATGATTTCTACGGCGGTCATCGTCCGGGCGCGAACTTGTTCGCCGAGACGATCGTGGCGATCGACGCGAAGACCGGCAAGCGCGCATGGCACTTCCAGGGCGTGCATCACGGCGTGTGGGACTACGACTTTCCGGCGGCGCCGATCCTCATCGACATCAACGTCAACGGCAAGCCGATCAAGGCGCTCGCGCAAGTCAGCAAACAGGGATTCACGTACGTGCTCGATCGCCGGACCGGCGCGCCGGTGTGGCCGATCGAAGAGCGCGCCGTCCCGCAGTCGACGGTTCCCGGTGAGCGCACGTCACCGACGCAGCCGTTCCCGACCAGGCCGCCCGCGTACGAGCGGCAGGGCGTGACGGAAAACGATCTGATCGATTTCACGCCGGAGCTGAAGGCCGCGGCGCTCGAAGTGTTCAAGCAATTCGACACCGGGCCGATCTTCACGCCGCCGTCGGAGAAGGGCATGATCATGAATCCGGGTTGGGCCGGCGGCGCGAACTGGGCCGGCGCATCGTTCGATCCGGAAACGAGCACGTTGTATGTGCCGTCGATGACGAGCCCGATCGTGGTGCAGCTCGTCAAGCCGAATGCGGAGCGCAGCAATCTTCTCTACGCGCGCGGCGGCACGATGATGCCGCCCGCGCTCGACGGGCTGCCGCTGTTGAAGCCGCCGTACGGTCGTGTCACCGCGATCGATCTGACCAAGGGTGATACGAAGTGGGTCGCCGCGATCGGCGACGGTCCGCGTAATCATCCGCTGCTGAAGGACCTGAATCTGCCCGCGCTCGGCGCGCCGATTAGAAATGCGGCGATGGTGACGAAAACACTGCTGTTCGTGGCGATGGGCGCCGGCAATCTCGGCGGCGGACGGAATTTGCCGATTGGTGGCCGTCCATTGAGCAAGGTGGAGATCGAGCCGACGAAGTTCCGCGTTTACGACAAGGCCAGCGGAGCTCCGCTGTGGGATATGGACGCGCCAGCTCGGCCGCTCGCGTCACCGATGACCTATATGCACCAGGGAAAGCAGTACATTGTCGTCGCCGCCGGAAGCGGTACGACGGCCGAGCTCATCGCGTTTTCACTGGGGTCTTAGGATGAGAAAAACTCTCTGCATTCTTGTCTGCCTGTCGGCCTGTCTGCCTGTCTGCCTGCCCGCCCCGGCCTACGCCCAGGCGCTGCCGAACATCAGCTCGCTGTCGGTGAGCTACAACTCGATGAAGACCGCCGCGAAAGCGGAAGGCGAGTTGAAGGCGCAGCTCGATGAGATCGACAAGGCGATCGCCGACGCCCGCCGCAGCGGCAACATCGCCGAGGTGCGGCGGCAACTCGCGAAGGGATTCACGGTGCTCAACAAGGGCACCTGGACGCCGCAGCTCGATTACGGCGCGTCACTGGCGCTTCGCAGCGAACGAACCGTTGTCGATTCGAGCATGCCGTACGCGTTGCGGCTCGAGCAGATCTACCGTCCTGCGATTGAGCTGTCGCCGGCACTGACAACGAAGGTCACGATCCGCAAGCGCTTGCCGCGCGGTACCCCAAGAGCGGAGGTTGAAGCCACTCTGAAAGCCGCTCGCACACTCGGCACGTTCGACGGTGTCACCCGCGATCTGCGCGAGACACCGTACGCGATCGAGCTCGATTTGGCGGCGATCGAAGACGGCGCGCAGGTGATCGAGGCTGAAGTGTTCGACGGCGCGACGTCACTCGGCGCGGCGACCCTCGGCGTCTTCCTGCACAAGGGCCTCGACGCGAAGCTGAAGGCGCTCGACAGCGCTGCTGCGACGGCGACGCCGGCGGTTCGCGCCGATGTCCTGTTCCCCGCGGACTACATCAAGAACGTCAACCGCGGCCGCATCGAGCTGGCGGATTTCAACGTCGGCGCCGAAGTGGCGAGGGCCGAGGCCGTGCTCGCCGAGGCGAAGGGCAGGCCACAGACGGCACAGAAAGCACAGACCAAAGACCCATTCGTGGGCCGAACCGGCGACTTCGAACGGCACTATCTACTCGAGGGCGCGAACGAGATCATGCCGTATCGCGTCTACGTGCCGAAGGGCTACGCGGCATCGAAGGCCACGCCGCTCGTGATCGCGCTGCACGGGCTTGGCGGCAACGAGGATGGATTCTTCGACAACTATCAGCAGCTGCCGCCGCAGCTGTCCGAGAAGCACGGCTTCCTGCTCGCGGCGCCCCTCGGATTCCGCCGCGACGGTTTCTACGGTTCGCAGATGATGAGCGCCGATCCGATCGCGCGCCGCCGCAGCGAATACAGCGAGAAGGACGTGCTCGAAGTGCTGCGGCTGATGAAGGCCGCCTACAACGTCGACGATTCGCGGATTTATCTGATCGGTCATTCGATGGGCGCGATCGGCACGTGGGCGCTGGCCGCGAAGTATCCGCAGACGTGGGCGGCGCTCGTCACGTTTGCGGGCACCGGCGCGCCAACGCTCGCCGACACCATGAAGGCGATTCCGCAGTTCGTCGTCCACGGCGATGCGGACAACACCGTCAACGTCTCCGGCTCGCGCAACATGGTCGCGGCGTTGAAGAAGCTGAATGCGAACGTGACGTATGTCGAAGTGCCCGGCGGCAGCCACACCGATGTGGTCGTGCCGAACCTGCCGCAGGCCTTTGAATTTCTCGCCGCGCAGAGGAAAGGTGTTCAGGGATCTCGTTGATCGTTTGCAGCCGGACGCACGCATTACGGTCCTGACCGGTGCGGGCGTGTCCGCCGCCAGCGGCGTCCCGACGTTTCGCGGCGCCGACGGCCTGTGGAAGAACTTCCGCCCGGAAACGCTCGCGACCGCCGAAGCCTTCGGCCGCGATCCGAAGCTGGTGTGGGAATGGTACGCGTGGCGCCGCTTCCGCATCGCGGCGTGCGATCCGAACGCGGCGCATCGCGTGCTCGCCGACTGGAGCCGGCGCTTCAAGAACTTCAGCCTGATCACGCAGAACGTCGACGGCCTGCACGAGCGGGCCGCCGCCTCCGCCAAGGCTTCCACCTTCGCCAAGGCTACGGCGGACAAGACGGCGGGCCAAGGGCACGAGCCCGACATCATCCGTCTGCATGGCTCAATCTGGGAAGTGAGCTGCTGGCAGGGCTGCGCGAACTCGCCGACGCGGTGGCGCGACGAAACGCTCTCGTTTGCCGAGATCCCGCCGCGCTGCCCGCATTGCCGAGGGCCGATTCGTCCCGGCGTGGTCTGGTTCGGCGAAACGCTCGATCCCACCGTCGTTCGCCAGGCGTCAAAGGCCGCGGCGTGCGACGTGTTCATCACCGTCGGCACCTCGGCGATCGTGTATCCGGCTGCCGGTTTCATTACCGCAGCCAAGCATCACGGCGCCTATACCGTCGAGATCAATCCGGAGACGACGCCGGCGACATCGGCGGTCGATTTGTCTCTCCGCGGCGGAGCGGAGATGGTGCTTCCGCTCATCGATCAGCAACTCGTTGGCGTGTAGAATCAGGGATCAGGGATCAGGGATCAGGGAGCAGGGAACAGGGATCAGGGAACAGGGATCAGGGAATGACGAAGACCGTCTCAATGGCGGGCGTGCTTGCCGTAGGCCTACTGGTCGCCGGTTATCAACTACTGCGCCCCGAGCCGGTGGTTGCGCGCCACGTTCCCATCACCACCAAGATCGTCTTCAACCGCGAGATCGCGCAGATCTTCCAGAAGAAGTGTTTCCAGTGCCACACCGACGGCAACGTGTCGGTGCCGCTGACGACGTATCGCGAGGCGAGGCCGTGGGCGGTCGCGATCAAGGAAGAGATTCTCGAGCGGCGCATGCCGCCCTGGGGCGCCGCGAGCGGCTACGGGCATTTCGCAAACGACATGAGCCTCACGGGACGCGAGATCAGCCTGATCCTGTCGTGGGCCGATGGCGGCGCGCCGAGCGGCGTGCTGCTCGTCGACGAAGACAAGCAGCCGGTGTTCATTCCGCCGCTCAGCGGATGGGAACTTGGCGCGCCGGACGCAACGATCGCGGTCGCCGAGAATCAGAAGATCGTGGCCGATTCGCCGTTCCGCGTCGAGCGCTTCGAGGTCAACACCGGGTTGAAGCAGCCGCGCTGGATTCGCGCGCTCCAGTTCGATCCCGCCGATCGCCGCGCGATTCGTTACGCGGCGATCTACGACGCACGGAATGGCAGATGGCTCGGCACGTGGACGCCATCGAGCAGGGTGAGCGCGCTGCCAGCGGGCTCAGGTGTGCAGCTGCCGGCAGCCGCGAAGCTCACGTTGGAGATTGGCTATCGAGGCGCGATGGAGGACTCGCCGGGCGGCGGCGAGCTTGGCCTCTACTTCGCGGAGAAGCCGCCGGCGCAAACCGTGGCGTCGATCGAGATCACGCCCGTGCCGAACAGCGTCGCCGCCGGCAAGGTCGGCGAGCGCTTCCGCGCCGAGACGGCGATCAAAACGCCGACGACGATCACCGCGATGTGGCCGAAGCTGGGTCCCGGGGCGAGATCGATCGAGCTGACGGCGATTCGTCCCGACGGCAGCGTCGAGCCGATGCTGTGGGTGAACAGCTTCCGCCCCGAATGGCCGGCGCCCTACATCATGAAAGAGGCGATCACGCTGCCCGCGGGAACGCGGCTGGTGCTGACGGCGTACTACGACAACAAGACCGACGCGCCGATCGCCGCGAAGCCGTCGCTGTCGATTACTGCGGTGCCACCGTCTCGCCCGAGCGCAACACTCGAACCGTAAACGGAACCGTCGACAACACGTTGTTGCGCTGGAACTGCAGCCAGATCTTGTAATTCCCCGGCTTCGGGAAGAGCGCGTGGAAGACCAGGTCGGGACCGCCGCCGTCGGTGACGTCCGTGCCTTCGAGCATCTGTTCCGGATGCGCGTGCACGTGCTCGGTCATGTCCTCGCTCAGCATCATCGCGTGGCCGAACGCGCCGAGATAGCGCTGCAGGTTCTTCACCGGCGCGTCGCTCTTCTCATCGACGAAATGAATCGGGATGTCCGCCTCTTCGCCGGCGACGATCTTCGCGGGCTCGATCTGTAAATCCACTTTCACGCCGTTCGCGGTTTTCACGAACGAGGTGTCCGGCTTCAGGTTCGGCCACGACGAGGCGATGTCGCCGTCGAAGCCGGCGGTGGTGAGCGGCGTCGCGATCATCTGCGGGCCGCCGCCGACCGGCATGAAATCGCTGAACAGCATGTACTGACCCGCCGCGGGCAACACGTGCTCGATCGTGAACGAGCCGTCCTTCTGGAGCACCGGGTGCTCGTGGAAGAACTCCTTCATGTCGCGCGAGACGATGAAGAAATGGAAGAGGCGATCGTGCACCTCGGCGAACTGCGTCACCGGCTCGTTGGTCAGCGGGTGGCGAATGACGATGCGGAACTTTGTTTTCTGTCCGGCTTTGACCGCGCGCGGCTCGGCGGTGATTGCCAGTGGGTAGTCCGCGGTCGCCATCGGATCACCCGGCACGAGCGTCATGCCGCAAATGCTGCAGGTGCCGGGCGTCGCCTTGACTTCGTTCGGATGCATCGGGCAGATGAATCCGCTGGTCGCGCTCGGCATGTCCTTGATCAAAGGACGGGCAGTACCAGGCATCATTTCCTGCCCGGACAGACCCGTGGCCAGAGTCAGCACGACCGCTAGCGCGTAACGCATAAGCCTAGTTTAGCGCGGCCACAGCCAGCCGAACGTGCCGCCCATGTTGAAGTTCCAGCCCTCCTTGATCGTCATGAACCCGACCGGGCCGGACTTGAGCCTGGCCTGGAATATGGGGGTCCCTCCTTCGCGCTGAATACTATCCGAAGCGCTTCGGAGGGCAGGCCCTCCTTCGCCTCAGCGCCATGCGGCGACGGCGAGGAGATCGCCGGCCATTGCAATGAGATAGACCACGCAGAAGCCGGCCACCAGCAAGCGCTCCGCTCGGGCTCGCGCGCCCGGTGGGCGATGGCGCGCCAAAATCTTCCGGCGTCGCGCGGCCAGTCGATCGTGGCAGCGCGCGATGGTTTTCGCGCGGCGCGACGCATCGGGTGAAAGTAGCGGCAGGTTTTCGATCATGTGGTCACCGCCTTCAAGTGCACCAGGATGGTGTCGTCGCATTCGTCGAGATGACTGGCGATCGCCGCGCGGGCGCGGCTCAGTCGCTGCCGCATCGCCTCGGGTGTGATGCCGCACACCGCAGCGGCCTCCCCAGGCTTCAGGCCTTCCATCGCGACCAGGAGCAGCGCTTCGCGATGCGCGGCCGGCAGCGCCGCGAGCGCCGCCTCGATCCGCCGGCCGGTCTCGTTCGCGACGGTGGATTCAAACGGCGATGGCCGCGGCGTGCCGAGCGGCCACAAGCCGATCACGTCCGCCGTCTGCGAGTCTTCGAGCAGTCGTGAACGGCAGTAGCTCACATACAGGTTGCGCGCGACCGTAAAAAGAAACGGTCCGAGCCGCGTGTCGGGCTTGAGCTTGTGCGCGCGATCGACGAAGCGCAGCCACGTTTCGTCGAGCAGATCTTCGGCAATGTCGCGGCGGCGGGACAGCCGCGCGAGGAAGTTGAAGAGGCGCGCATTGAACTCGGCGTGAATGGCGTCGAACGCGCCGGCATCGCCGGCGCGCATGCGCGCCACGAGGTCGAGTTCCAACTCCCGCTCCATGCCGGTCATAACGCTTTGGACACCGAATCGTGACAGGAGTCACGGAAGCCATGGCGGCGCGTTATACAGGACATGGAATTGTTCACAATGTTCAAGCAAATGGGCCTGGCAGCGCTGTTCAGCATCATCATCAGCTTCCTGCCTCTGATTGCAGCGGCCGCCTATTTATTCCGGCCGTCGGAGCAGCGCCTGGCCATGATGCGGCCGCTGTCGCTGGCCGGGATCTTCGCCGGCCTCAACGGCAGCAGCCTCGGCGCGATCAACACGCTTCGCGGATTGTGGCTCGAGCCGCCGCGGGACGGCCGCATCCTCGCCATCTCCAGCGCGGAATCGATCGTGCCGCTTTACGTGTCGTTCTCGTGCCTGATGCTGGCGTGGCTGCTCGTGGCCGCCGGCATGCGGCGAAAACAGTAGTCAGTAACCAGAAGCCAGTAGCCAGAAAATCCTCCTGTCTTTCTCTGGATACTGGCTACCGGCTACTAATGTCGAGCGAGCCGGTGTAGATCGCCATGCCGACGACGGCGTCGATGCCGAGGGCGTCGAGGGCATCGATCTCTTCGCGCGTGGTGATGCCGCCGGCGGCGGTCAGCTTGCGTTCGGTCGCCTTCGCGACCGCTTTGATCGCCGCCATGTCGGTGCCCTGCATCAGGCCTTCCTTGTCGACGTGGGTGTAGAGGAATTCGTCGCAGTAACCTTCGAGCAGCTGCACTGCCTGTACCGCCGTGAGCGGCAGCACGGTCTTCCACCCGTGAATGCACACGCGGCCGGCGCGTGAATCGACGGCGGCAATCAGCCGGTGCATGCCGACGGTCTGCGCCAGCGCGCGCGCGAAATCGTGATCGATCATCTGCGCGAGATCGCCCTCAGGCGATCGGCGGAACAGTCCCGATCCGGCGATCACCGCCTGCGCGCCCGCGGCGATCAATTCCTCCGCGCGCCGCACGCTGCGCACGCCGCCGCCGACGCGGCAGGGCAGGGTCGCCGCGATCTTCCTGACGAGCTCGTCGTTGTTGCCGCGCGACATCGCGGCATCGAGATCGATCAGCTGGACTTTCGGAAACTTCGCAAACTTCGCGATCCAGCCGTCGAGATCGTCGGACGCGATCGCGAGCTTGTCGCCCTGCACGAGTTGAACGACACGGCCACCCTGGAGATCGATCGACGGAATCAACATCGGTTTGGAAAAACATACACAGAAGCACGGAAACACGAAAACACAGAAAACACATTTTATTTGGTATTCACAAAGGGCATCCGTGATTCTGTGCTTCCGTGTTTCTGTGTGTGTTTGTTCAAAGCCGCACCGGTATGCCACTGGACGCCAGGTACTGCTTTAGCGCTGAAACGCTCTGTTCGTTGAAGTGAAAGATCGACGCCGCGAGCGCGGCGTCGGCGTGTCCGGTCGTGAACACTTCGGCGAAGTGTTCGAACGTGCCGGCGCCACCGGATGCAATGACCGGGATGTTGACGGCGTCGGACACGGCCGCGGTCATCTCGCAATCGAAACCACCCTTCGTCCCGTCGCGATCGATCGACGTCAGGAGGATCTCGCCGGCGCCGCGATCGGTGGCTTCGCGCGCCCACTCGACCGCATCTCGGGTTGTTCCTGACTGGCCGCTGCGGGCGAATACCGCGAATCGATCATCCTGTCTCTTGGCATCAATCGCCACAATCACCGCCTGGCTGCCGTATCGCTTCGCGAGCGTCGTGATCAGATCTGGAGCCGACAGCGCCGCCGTGTTCAAACTCACCTTGTCGGCGCCGGCGTCAATCGCCGCCGCGGCATCGTCTTCCGTTCGAATGCCGCCGCCGACGGTGAGCGGCAGAAAGATCTCCGCGGCCACCGCCGCAATCGTGTGCGCGCGGGCCTGGCGGCTCTCGATCGTCGCGGTGACGTCGAGAATCACGACCTCGTCGATGCCTTCGACGTTGTAGCGGCGCGCGAGCGCCGCCGGATCGCCGGCGTCGCGCAGGCCCTCGAAGTTGACGCCTTTGACGACCTTGCCGTCGCGCACGTCGAGGCAGGCAATGATGCGCTTAGACAGCATTCGCCCAGTTGTTGAGGATGCGGAGGCCGGTGTCGCCGGACTTCTCGGGGTGGAACTGCACCGCGGCGACGCGATCGTGCTCGACCGCCGCGCTGAATCGCACGCCGTACTCGCAAACAGCCGCCGTATCGTCGATCACCGGCGCCGCAAACGAGTGCGTGAAATACACCTGCGATCCGCTCGTGACGCCCGCCATCAAGCGTGACGGCCGATTGATCTCGAGTGAATTCCAGCCAACATGTGGCACTTTCAGCCGGCCATTTACGTGTTCCGTAAAATTGAAGCAGGTTCCTTTTAGCAGCGAGAGACCTTTGACGTAAGGGGCTTCGTCGCTGCCCTCGAACAGCCATTGCAGGCCGACGCAGATCCCCAGCAACGGCACGCCGTCCTCGACCATCGTCTTGATCGCGGTGCGCCATTCGTCGGTCAGCGCCTTCGTCGAATCGAAATGGCCGACGCCCGGCACGATGATGCCGTGCGCGCGGCCGAGCTCGCCGGCGACCGCCGGCGTCCAGACCGGTGCGCCGATCGCGTTAAGCGCCTTTCGCACCGACGTGAGATTGCCGGCGCCGTAATCGACGAGCGCGATCACAGCAGCCCTTTCGTGCTCGGCAGCATTTTCGCGAGTCGCTTGTCCTTCGAGCACGCGGCGCGCAACGCGCGCGCGAACGCCTTGAAGCACGCTTCGATCTTGTGATGGTTCGATCGCCCGTACATCACCTTCAGATGCACGTTGGCGCGGGCCGCCATCGCGAAGCCGTCGAAGAAGTCGGCCACGAGCTCGGTTTGCAGATCGCCGACGATGCGGACGGTGACCTTGGTGTCGATCACCGCGTGCGGGCGGCCGCTGAGATCGATCGCGGCGACCGCGAGGGTCTCGTCCATCGGCATGACGAAATAACCGGCGCGATTGATGCCGCGCTTATTGCCGACGGCCTTGAGGACCGCCTCGCCCAGCGCGATGCCGACGTCCTCGACGGTGTGGTGCTGATCGACGTCGAGATCGCCGGCCGCCTTCACCTTCAGGTCGAATCCGCCGTGACGGGCGACCAGGTCGAGCATGTGATCGAGAAAGCGGATGCCGGTGTGGTTCTCGAAGCGGCCCTTGCCGTCGAGCGCCAGCGTCACCTTGATCTGCGTTTCCGCCGTGCGGCGATCGATTACAGCTCTGCGCACACCACCTCCATTGTCTCCACCGCCGTGCGGGTGTGTGCGACGACGCCGGTGGTAAGGCGGAAGCAGGTCGGAGTCGCCGGGTCCTTCGTGCGATCGCGGACGAACACGCCTTTCGCGATCAGGCCGTCGATGATCTGGCGCGCGCGGGGACCGCCGTCGATCAACACGAAGTTCGCGGCGCTCTTCCAATACTTCAGGCCGGCGCGCTCGCACGCGGCATAGACGATCTGCTTCGATTCGTTCGCCTGCGTGAGATACCACGCCCGGAACGATGGATCGCCAATCGCCGCGCGGAGCGCGGCCACGGCGACGACGTTGAGGTTGAACAGCGGCATGCAATTGCGGATCGGCGCCAGGATCTCCGGCGACGCGATCATCACGCCGACGCGCATCCCCGCGAGGCCAAACGCCTTCGAGAACGTGCGGCCGATGAGCACGTTCGGATAGGCCGCCGCTTCCGTGAGGAAGTTCTCGCCGAGAAAATCGTGATACGCCTCGTCAACGAAAACCAGCGCGTGCGCCGCCTCCTTGGCGATGCGGTGTATCGCCTCCTTCGGGATCGGCTGCCCGCTCGGGTTGTTCGGATTGTTGACGTAGACGAGGCGCGTATTCGGCGTGATCGCGCGCAGCATGGCGTCGAGCGGAAACGCGAAGTCCTTGCCCGGCGGCACCGGCACCACGCGCGCACCGAGCGCCTGCGCGCCGTGCAAGTAGGGCTCGAACGCGGGTTGCGCGACGAGCACCTCCGCAGTTCCGGGCATGTGGTTCGCCAGGTACGCGATCGAGACGAGCAGGATGCCTTCGTCCAGTCCATTGGTCAGGACGATGCGATCCGGATCGACGCCGAGGAACGCGGCGGTCTCGAGGATCGCGTCGCGAAAGTCAGGGTAGGTGGCCAGCGCCGGGCCGTCGAACGCGCGAACCGCCTCCACGACTTTCGCCGAACATCCCCCAGTGTTTTCGTTGAGATGTAACCGCAGGCCCGGACCTAGATCCGGTACTCCTTGAATAGTCGTCATCGGTAGTTGCCAGTTTCCAGTTGCCAGTTGGCAGTTGAGTTCTCAGTTGCCAGTTCGAGTTTCAATTGATCGCGCATGGGCCTCGAGACCTTCCGATCTTGCTAGCGTTATCACCGTGTTCGCAATCGACGCCAATCCGCGCTTAGTGACGCGTTGCACCGACACCAGTTTGACGAAGTCGGCCGCGTTCAGTCCGCCGCGAAAGCGGGCGGCGCCGGCTGTCGGCAGCACGTGATTCGATCCGATGGCGTAATCGCCGGCGACCTGTGCGGTCCAGTCGCCGACGAACACCGCGCCGGCATTCACGACCCGCCGCGCGATCGATTCGTTGCCGGCGACGACATGTTCGGCGGCGGCGTCGTTGGCGAGCGCGATCGCGTCGTTCATGCTCGTGCAGACGATGATCCCGCCGTGGCGCGCGATGGCTTGCCGCGCCGGTCCCTTGGCGGGCATCTGGCGCGCTATTTCTCCTGCGACTCGCTTCGCGAGTCGCGGGCTCGTCGTAATCAGCACCGCGCGCGCATCCGGATCGTGCTCGGCTTGCGCGAGCAGGTCGGCGGCGATCCAGGATGGCGAGCCGGACGCGGTCACGATCAGAATCTCCGTCGGCCCCGCGTAGAAATCAATCCCGCAGTCGGAAGAAATCAGCGACTTCGCCGCCGACACCCAGCGGTTGCCCGGCCCGACGATCTTGTCCACGCGCGGTACGGTCCGTGTCCCGTAGGCCATCGCCGCGATCGCATGCGCGCCGCCAATCCTGAACAGCCGATCGGCCCCGGCTTCGATCGCCGCCGCGAACACCGCGGCATCGGGACGGGGACAGCACACGATCACGTCGGGCACGCCGGCCGCCCGGGCCGGGATCGCGGTCATCAGCAGCGACGAGGGCAGGGGATACCGGCCCGCCGGCACGTAACAACCGACGCGCGCGAGCGGCGTGACGCGCTGTTCGACCGTAATGCCCGGCGCCACCGTATGCCGCCAGCCTTTTGGGACCTGCTTCTTCGCTACGACTCGAACAGTCCGCGCCGCTTTCGCAATTGCTCTTCGAACATCGCGCGGCAGCTTCTCCGCCTGCTCGTCCCACGCACGTCGCGGCACTTCGATCGATCCGGTGAGCCCGTCGAACTGTCGAGCGTAGCGCTGCAACGCCGCGTCGCCGCCGCGCCGAACGCGATTGACGATCGCCGCCGCGCCGGACTCGGTGGCGCGGTCACGAAT
>Ga0193741_1000206_pt1 | contig 16656 bp, 9 predicted proteins | sample L2s2metaG_FD_143059 | JGI IMG/M metagenome (GOLD analysis project Ga0193741, IMG submission 143059) | Soil microbial communities from a riparian zone of the East river system, Colorado, United States - L2s2 | ecosystem: Environmental > Terrestrial > Soil > Riparian zone | place: USA: East River...
CCGGTCTTCCACGCCTTCGCTTTCAGCGTCCGGGATTGATCGATCGTGACGGAAGACCCAGACGAAACCGTCGGATGCGATCCGGTGGGGTCGGACCCGTCGACCGTGTAGTGAATCGTTGAATCTGCTGTGTCTGCGGTGACGATCACGCTCGTTTCGGCGTGGTAGGTGCCGGCAGCAACTGAAAACCTCGGCGTGGATACTCGCCATGAGTAGCCGGAAGCACTAATCGCGTCTGGTGCGTAGCGATTAATGGTGGTCCCATCACCGAGCTCGCCACTCTCGTCTGAGCCCCAGGTGCTGACAATGCCATTTTCATCGATCGCGATCGATTGCTGCATTCCGACGCCGATGTACTCCACATCTGTTGGCGAGGATAGATTGACCGGCGTGTCCACGTCTGTCTGATTGCCGGTGCCGAGGGCGCCTTTCGACCCATGGCCCCACACCCACATAAAGCCGTCAGCATCCAGCGCCAGGTTATGGTCCGCACCGACCGCAACCGTCTGAATGTTGGTCAGATCGATCACTGAGACAGGGATGTAACTCGTGGTATTCGTTCCGTTGCCTAACTGGCCGTACGCGTTAGAGCCAGTTGCTTTGAGGGTGCCGTCGGACAGAAGAATGACGCTATGGTCGGAGCCGCCGTCGACCGCGACTGCATTGCTGATCCCGATCATTTGCACGGGCGCGGTCGTGGCGCCGGAGGTCGCCACATTGTTACCGAGTCGTCCACCACTGAGGCCCCACGCCCACGCGCTTCCATCTGTCTTGACGGCGAGGGAATGATAATCGCCCGCGCCGAGCGCGGAAATCCCGCCCACGATCAGCATTGGCGTGTTTCGGGCCAACTGGTCGCCGGTGCCCAACTGGCCAAGGAAGTTGTCGCCCCAGGCGTACAGATCGCCAGTCGCGGTCAAGGCCAGCGAATGGTACCGTCCCGCGGCGATGGCTACGACACTGGCAAGACTCAACTGCACCGGCGACGACGAATCCGTGTTCGAGCCATTGCCGATCTGACCTTCACCGCTAGAGCCCCAGGCAAACAGATCACCTGTTGCGGTGAGAGCCAGCGCATGCCAACGGCCGGCCGCTACGGCGATGACGTTGCTTAACCCAGGGACTTGCTGGGGTGTCCTCGAATCCGTCGTGTTTCCCAACCCGAGTTGGCCGCTCGAATTGTCTCCGAAACTCCAGACGTTGCCGCTATCGGTAACGAGGAGGGTGAAGGCATCACTGCCGGACGCTCGCGACTGTGCGAATCCAGTCCGCGCGATCAAAAGTGTGATCGCGATCAGCGTAAACGTAATAAGACGCGGCATCCGTGTATCCGGCGCAAACAATCGTCGAAGCATGGGGGGCTCCGGGTTAATGGGGACGTTGATTAATTGGATAGACGGACAAGCCGTGCAATCCTCTCAATCGTTGTGCAATTGGAAAAGATGACAGGATGACTTGCCACCCTTTGACCCGCTGCGCCGCCTCTAGCGATATAACAGATACTTCGCCCGCAGGCGGCGCCAGCGCGCTTCGTCGTCGGTGAACGACGACACAATCGCGGCGGGATCGTCGCCATTCTTGATCCGGGCCACGATCTGCTCGGAACCAATCAATCGCCACATGTTGTTCGGCTCGTACTTCGCTCCGTATAGCGAAAACAACGCGCTCGCGATCTCGATGCCGACGCGCACCGGGCGCAGCGCAGCGCGATTCGTCACCACCATGAACACGCCGTGGCATTCCTCCTTTGCGTACTTGCTCGAGAACGGAGTGAATGCGATCGGATAGAAACGAATGCCCGGCAAGTGCCGGGCGTTCAAGCGATCGGCAAGCTGCGGCCCGTTGATCCACGGCGCGCCGATTTGCTCGAAGGGCTGATCGGTGCCGCGGCCGACCGAAAGGTTCGAATACTCGATCGCGCCAATCCCCGGATAGAGCGTCGCCTGGTTCATGTTGCGCATGTTCGGCGACGGATTGATCCACGCGAGGCCGGTTTCGTCGTACCAGTCGTCGCGCTTCCAGTTCTCGAGCGCGATCACCGACAGATCGGCGTTGATCTTTCTTTCCTCGTTGTAAAGCCTCGCCAGCTCTCCCATCGTCATGCCATGGCGAATCGGCATCGGCAGATAGGCGATGAACGTGTTTGCCGACTCGCCTTGCCCAGGCGCGCGCGACAGCGGGCCTTCGATCTGCCAGCCGTTGACGGGATTCGGACGATCGAGCACGACGACCGCGATCTTACGTCTTGCGGCTTCCTCCATCGCGTAGCCCATCGCGAGCTGGTAGGTGTAGAAGCGCACGCCGATGTCCTGCAGATCGATCACGAGCGTGTCGATGCCTTCGAGCGATCCCTCCAGCGGGCGGCCCGTGCCGCCTTTGTAGAAGAGCGAGTGAATCGTGAGGCCGGTCTTCTCGTCTTTTTCCGCCGGCACGTCGGAGTCGAGCACGCCGCGGATGCCGTGCTCGGGGCTGAAGAGCGCGACGAGCGTGACACCAGGCGCCTTGTGCAGCAGATCGATCGTGGCGATGCCGTCCTTCGATCGGCCAGTGTGATTGGTGATAAGTCCGATCTTCTTGCCGCGAAGCTGTTTGAATCCATCGCGGACCAACACATCTATTCCGGTAAGGACAGGACCAACCGGTTTCGACGGCGACGGTGTGGCATCCGGCTTTAGCCGGATTGTTCCAGCAGTGTTTGTTCCATCGGAATTCAAGGCAGCTGCGGCAACAGTGGCAATCCTGCTGCGAAGAACACCGACGTCCCCTATTCCATCAGGATGCAATCGACTCGAGAGAAAGATCACGTACGAATTCGATCCGGGATCGATCCACAAGCTCGTGCCAGTGAAACCGGTGTGGCCGTACGATGTGCCCACTGGAAACAGATCGCCGCGATTGCTCGAGTACGTCGTATCGATGTCCCAACCGAGACCGCGCACCGCGGTCATTCCCGCCGGCGTCTGCGGCCTCGTCATCGCTTCGACGCTGGCCGCCGACAACACGCGAGTGGTGCCGATGCGTCCTTTACCGAGCAACATGCGCGCGAAGATCTTCAAGTCGCGCGCGGTGCTGAAGAGGCCCGCGTGCCCCGCGATGCCGCCCATGCGGCGCGCGGTTGGATCGTGCACGACGCCGCGCAGCGGCGCCGCATCGGGACGCTTGCACGGCCACGCGTCCTGATCCGCGCAGCGTTCCGTGGGCGCGATGCGCGGCAGCAGCGGCTTCGGCGGCAGGAACCCCGTCTCCGTCATGCCGAGCGGCGCGAACACGCGCGCCTTCAAGTACGCATCGAGCGATTGACCCGTGACGCGCGTGACGATGTCGCCGAGCAGAAAGAAATTGATGTCGCTGTAGACGAACGCCTCACCCGGCGCGGACGTCGGCACTTCATCCTTCGCGAGCTCGATCGCGGCGTCGTATCCCGTCCAGGGATGCAGATCGACATCGGGACGCAGTCCCGAGACGTGCGTCATCAGATGGCGGATCGTGATGCCACCTTTTCCATAACGCTCAAATCCTGGGATGTGGCTCGCGACCGTGTCGTTGAGCCGGACACGCCCTTCTTCGATCAGCGTCATCATTGCGGTAGTCGTCCCGACCACCTTGGTCAACGAAGCCAGATCGAAAACAGTATCTAGGGACATCGGCTCTTCCGCGGGCACCGTCGCGCGGAAACCGAACGCCTTTTCATACAGAGTTTGATCGCCGCGGCCGACGAGGACGACCGCGCCGGGCGTCGCCTTTGCGGCCATCGCGTCGCGGACGAGTTCGTCGATCCGGCCGAAATTTGACCCTTCGACTCGTTTTTGCCCGGCCGGTTGGCCGGCCAAAACCTCGCTCAGGGCGGCGGCGAGCGTAAAAGCCAGGGCCGCCGGTAGCGCCAATCTCATCGGGCTAATATACTGAGTCGGTTGTAGTTCTTTCAGGGGAGATATCTGAAATGCGTGAATCGAAGACATTCCTTTCAGCGGTGGCGCTGGTCGCCGCCCTGGTCGTGTCGGCCGTTCCGGCAGCGGCCCAGACCGGCCGCGTCGGCGGACAGGTCAAGGACGCCCAGAGCGGCCAGCCGCTCAAGGGCGCGACGATAACGGCGGAAAACCCGCAGGCGTCGCCCTCGTCGTTTACGGCGACCACCGACGACAAGGGCCGCTACTCGATCATCGGCCTCAAGACGGGCACGTGGAAGGTCACGGCGTCGGCGCCGGGCTTCCAGCCTTCGTCGGGCCAGGTTCCCGTGCGCAGCCTCGGCGCCCCGATGCCGCCGGTCGACTTCGCGCTGGCCGCCGGCTCGTCAGGCCCGGCGGGCGCACTCGCCGGCGTCAACACCAAGGAGCTGCAGGCGGAATTGCAGAAGGCGATCGACCTGGCGAACTCGGGCCAGCACGATGCCGCGATCGCCGCGTATCAGGCGATCCTGACGAAGACGCCCGCGCTCACGATGATCAACGGGCAGATCGCCCAGGTGCAGCGCCTGAAGAAGGATTACGACGGCGCCATCGCCTCGTATCAGAAAGTCCTCGCCGGCGATCCGAACAACGACAAGGCGAAGATCGAAATCGGCATGACCTATCTCGAGAAGGGCGACTACGCGGCCGCGGAAAAGTCGCTGCTGGAAGTGGCGACCTCGGTGAACGCTAACCGCGAAGTGTTCTACAACCTCGGCGAGGTCAAGTTCGCGAAGGGCGAAACCGACGAGGCCGTGAAGTACTACGAGCGCGCCGCGCAGATGGACACCGCGTGGGGCAAGCCGCTCTTCAAGCTCGGTCTCGCGAAGCTGCAGAAGGCCGACACCGCCGGCGCGATCGACTACATGAACAAGGTGATCGCCGCCGATCCGAACTCCGCCGAAGCCGCGCAGGCGAAGGCGCTCATAGAGCAGTTAAAAAAGGGTTAGTAGCTACTTTCTTTTCTCAGCTTCAGCAATGAGCTGATCGATGTTGGGGTAAGAAGGCTCGATCGATCGGGCCTTCTTCCACATCTCCACCGCCTCGCGGAACTTTCCTTCCCTCGCCAGCAGCACGCCCTTCACCACCCACGGAAACGCGTAGTTCGGCTCGACCAACGTCGCCTTGTTCAGGGCGTCGCGCGCGACGATGACGTTGCCGCGCTCGGATTCGAGCCAGCCTTTTGCCGCATGATTCGTGGCGCTGTCGGGAAACGCGTCGAGGCTGACGATGTATTCGTTCTGCGCGTTGCGCAGCGCTTCGCCCGCCGCCCCCGGCAACTCGACGATGCCGAACGTGACGAGGACTTCCGCCGCCTTGACGCGCACGACCCGTGTCTGATCGACGAGCCGCGCGAGAATCGGCGCGAGCGAACGCTGCCGGTCGCCGATGGATCCCAGAGACGCGACGGCTGAGGCACGGACGGCCGCCTCCGGATCGGACGCGGCGCCGATCAAAGAATTAATGATCGCCGGGGTGACTTCAGGCGCGGGTCGTTCTACGGGCGCTCGACGATCGTTCTGCGAACGTTCTACGTACGATCCCTTGTCGAATGACGTTTGCGTTGGTGAGTTCGATCGAGTCGCGCCGCCGTTGCGGTATTCCGAGACGAGCCGGCCAATATAATCAGCCGCACTCGCGCGGACGAGGAAGCCCTGCGAGCGATCGACCGCCAGCTTCGCTAACGCCGGCAGCGTCGTCGTGTCGCCGGAGCCGGCGCGATACATCGTGTCGGCCAGCGTCGCCGCTTTGGCGCGGCGCTCGCTATCGCCCCACCACTGGTTCATCTGTTTCGCCGCCCACTCCGGCGTGCGATCGTCATGACACGTGGTGCACGCGTTCGGGATGCCGAACTGCGCGGTGTTCTCGGGCACCGGCGGCTGGAACGTGTGATCGCGGCGGCGAATCAGCAGGCGCCAGTTCACGTCGCTCATGTGACAACTGATACAGCGTGACCCGGCCGAGTCGGGCTTGTGAAACGTGTGCCCCTCCAAACCGGGTCCTGTGAATGATGCTTTCAGCTCTCGGCTTTCGGCTTTCGGCGTTGAGTGGCACTGGGTGCACAGCGCGTCGCCGTTGCGGCCCTGGTTGATGTTCACCTTCAGCGAGAACTCGTTGCGCGAGCCGTGCGCGACGTGGCAGCTCGTGCACGCGATGGCGCCGGCCTTGAAGCATCCGCTGAGCGTCAGCGCCTGCGGGCGATTGAAGCGGTTGGGGCGCCCGTCGGGCCAGAATTCGCCCTGCAGGTCGTTCTCCGGAATCGGATCGCTGATCAGGAACGGCATGGCGTAGTCGGCGTAGCGATCGCCGCCCTTGAAGCCGACGAAGATGTTGCGCTTGTTGCCGTGGCAGTAGGCGCACGTGTCGTAGATGCGCCGCGGCTCCGAGCTCTTCACGGAAAAGATCTTGAGGATCTCGCTCAGCTGCCGGTTCTTCGAGCTGTTGTCGTACTTCGGCTTCGACGCGGGATCCTTTTCCCACGCGTCCATCAACGCGACGTGCTCGCGGCCCGGGCCGTGGCACGCTTCACAGCCGATGCCCATCTCCGTCCATGTCGACTGGTATTTCTTCCCGGCGACGTCGTAGCCCTGCACGATGTTGGTGCCATGGCAGTTGAAACAGTTCGCGTTCCAGATCTGCCGGATGCCGTGCGCGCCGTCGGGGATCGGCGTGATCTCCTTCCAGTCGACCCACCGCTTGCTGGCAATGTGCCAGAACACCGGCAGCACGTAGATGCGTCCTTCGGGCAGCGTCGCGAGGTAGCCCTGATAGCGCTTCGCGCCGAGCGTGTAATCGACGCTGAATGTTTCCGGCACGCGGCCGCCGAACGACACCGACACGAATGGCCTGCCATCCTTCATGCCGAACGTGTATGCGCGATCGTGATCGGCGAACTTCGTCCCGTCGCGAAAGTCACCAACAATGGTCGCTTCGGCGATCGGCTTCGTCATCTTGATGTGGAGCGAGTTCTTCCACTGCGTGTGCTCGACGTCATGGCATCTCGCGCACGCTCCCGATCCCAGGTACTCACCGGTCGCTTGGTCGGTTTGGACTTGGGGCTTGGGACTTGTGGCTTGGGGCTGCTCGGTTGCGCGAAGCGTCAGCGTCAACAAGAGCAGCAGGAAGGCTGCGCTCACCAGACGCGAACCGAGGGTCATGAAAACGCAGTGTACAAAAAACAAGGGCCCCAATCCTGGGGCCCTTCGAGCCAGCGGCCTAGTCAGCCTGGCTCAAAACCTTAGCTGACTCCTGTGGGGGTCGGTCCGCCTTCGCCAACGGCTTCGGCGGGACAAGCAACTCTCACCCCTCTATCAGCAAGCGACGTGCCGGAATTGCACAACGGAAATCGGCCTGAAATCGCGCGCGCCGGCGAATTCGGCCCCTGTTATCCAACTGTTTGAAAAGCGCGCCTTCAGGTTTTTGGTTACGGGTTCCGGGTTCCGCGTTCCAGATTGGGTTACCTGTAAGCTAAAAACCATGGAAGATCGATCGGTTACGTACGGAAGTTATCTCGCCGTCGATGAGCTGCTCGCCTTGCAGCGCCCGCGGTCGGAAGGCCCCGAGCACGACGAGATGCTGTTCATCGTCATTCACCAGGTGTACGAGCTGTGGTTCAAGCAGGTGCTACACGAGGTCGATCACGTGATTGCGCTGCTCGGCAAGCGCGATCCGTATCGTGCGCAGCATTCGCTGAAGCGCATCCTGACGATCCTCAAGGTCCTCGTCGCCCAGCTCGACATCCTCGAGACGATGACGCCGCTCGAATTCCAGTCTTTCCGTCAACGGCTCGAAGCGGCGAGCGGATTTCAGTCGGATCAGTTCCGACAGCTCGAGTTCGTCCTCGGCAACAAATCGAAGGCCGCGATCGATCGATTCCCTTCGGAGACGCGCGCGCGCCAGGCGCTGGAGCAGCGTTTCAAATCGGCGACGCTGTGGGACGCGTTTCTGAAATACCTCGCCGCCGAAGGCTACGCGATTCCGCCGCAGTCGCTGTCGCGTGACGTCACCGCGCGCATCGAGCCGTCCGCGGAACTGCAATCGACGTTGATTGATCTCTATCGCAGCGATCCGAAGCACGCCGAAATGTGCGAGCGGCTCGTCGATCTCGACGAGGGTCTTCAGGAGTGGCGTTACCGGCACGTCAAGATGGTGCAACGCACGATCGGCGCGAAGATGGGCACCGGCGGCTCGGCCGGCGCACAATACCTCGCGACGACGTTGATGACGCCAATCTTTCCGGACTTATGGGAGATACGGTCGCGACTCTAGCGGTTACAGGTTCCGGCCCTTCAAAAAAAATGGGCGGGTGCGCCGGCGTAGCGCAACCCACCCTAACGACTCCCCCACAGGAGTCGAGCTCGGTCAGCTATCCGCTCTCGGCTCCCAGCTATCAGCGTAATGCCGATAGCCGAAAACCGAAAGCTGAAAGCCGATTAGAAGATGAACCGGAAGCCTACCCGCGCCGTTCTCGGGGCGAGGATGGCCGACGGCTTCAGATAGCTCAGGCCGGTCGCGCGGCTGATTGTCTCAGACGCGTGGCTGTTGGTCAGGTTGAACGCATCGAACATCACGCGCAGGCGAATGCGCGAGTTGAAGTTGATCTGGCGCTCGGCGCGAACGTCGAACACCCAGATGTTGTCCTCGCGGTTGGCGTTCATCGGCTCGGCGTAGGCGGTGTTGCCGCCCGCGTTCGAGATGCCCGTGCACGCGCAACTCGTCGGCGCGGTGATGGTGATGGTGCGGGCGAAGTTACCGCCCGACTGGTGGCGCACCACCGGCGAAATGCGGATGCCAAAGGCCGCGTCGTACGAGCCCGACGCCTTGAAGTTCCATATGGTACGGTCCTCGACGCCAGGGTTGTTCGGATTGCGCTGCGGACCGTTCGGGAAGTCAGTGATCATCGTGTAGCCGAAGCCGAGGCTTCCCGACCATTTGTTGCCGTAGCGCTTGTTGAGCGACGTCTCGAACGTCTTGTAGCGCGAATACTGATCGACGGTCTGCACCACCGAGCTGGCGGCCGGAATGCCGGCGTTCGGGATGCCGTAGAAGGTCAACGTGCGATCGTCGGCAGTAGCCGCGCGCCCGTCAGGACCATTGTCCGTGAACGCATACGGAACCGTGAACAGCGACGCGGGACGCAGCGGCTGCATCGTCGCAAACAGATCGTCTTCGGTCTTGTAGACGAAGCCGGCGCGCACACCCATCGTGTCCGTCAGCTGCCGCTCGAGCCAGGCGCTGGCCTCGTGCGTATACGGCGTCTTGATGTTCGGATCGACGCCGGTCGCACCCTCGAGCGCAATTGACGTCGCGGAAGGGCCCTCCTCACCTGGCTGCCAGCGCTGGTCGCCATTGATGTCGTTCCAGGCGTAGGTCGCGAACTTGTCTGCCGTGTTCGGGTTGCCCGTGCCGCCGACGCCGGCGCCGGGGTTGTGCCAGTAGAGGCCGTAGTTGCCCTTCAGTACGGTCTTGCCGTCGCCGCTCAGGTCGAAGGTCACGCCGATGCGCGGCGCCGCCACGTTCCACGTGAAGTAGGTCTTCTCGGGGAACGTCTTCGCCGTGACGAGAGCCGCCAACGACGGGAAGCGCGGCGCCCATTCCGCCAGGCTGCCGGCAAGCTGTTCCTGTTCCGGTGTCCAGCCGACATAACGATCCCACCGGAGGCCGGCGTTGACGGTCGCGCGGCCAAACGACCAGGTGTCGTTGAGGAAGGCGCCCATATGATCGAGAGCGGCCTCGGCGGTCAGCGCGTTGTGCGCGCTCAATTTACCAGCGTCGGTCGCCGTTGGGAACTTAAACGAGACGGTGCTCGATGCGCCGTTGCTGTAGACATGATCGATGTTGCCGCCGTACTGCTGCAGGTAGCCCTCCCACGACTGCTCCTTGAGGAGCTCGGCGCCCATCTTGAAGGTGTGGCTGCCCTTGCCGGTGTCGAGGAAGTAGGTGCCCGCAAGGTTGTACTGCTTGCGGTCGCGATCGAGCTGCCAGATCTGGTTCGCGCCCTCAATCACCGTGCGGCCACTGTCGCGCCACGAGAAGTTGGCGGAGCTGTTGGCAATCAGCGGGAAGTAATAGCCGAAGTCGCCGTAGCGCGCTTCAAGGTAGAACTTGTCGCTGACCGTGCTGTTCCATTCGCCCTTGTAGACCCAGCTGCCCGAGTCCTGCGCGTAGGTCTGTTCCGGCGACGCGTAGGTGTAGGTGCCGAACGGCAGGCGGTTCGGCTGTTCCTTCTGACCCCACTGGAAGTAGCCAATCAGCTTGTTCTTCTGATTCAGCTGATAGGTGGTCTTCACCACCGGGTTCCACAGCTTGGTGTTGAACGTGCTGTCGAACTGGAACAGCGGCTGCGCCACCGCGTTGAACTGCTCGCGGTAGGTGCCGAACATCCACAGCTTGTCCTTGACGATCGGCCCGCCGGCGTTGATGTCGTGATCGTAGTATTTCTCGATCTCGTTGCTGCCCTGGCGAATGAAGTTAGGGCTGGCGGGCGTGCCATTGAACGCGTCCGGCGCTGAGTACGCGTCCGGAATGTTCGAGCCCTGCAGCGCGTTGTTGTACCAGTCGAGGTGATACTCACCCTGGAACGTGTTCGAGCCGCTGCGCGCGATGAACTGCGACTGCACGCCGGGGTTCGGCATTTCCGCCGACTGGCCGCTCGTGCCGAGGAACGCTTCTTCGAGTGACGCGTAGTCGAAGTAGAAACCCGCGCCGCCCGTGCCTTCCGTGGTGTTGATGCCCTCGATCAGCACGCGCACCTGGCCCGACATGCCGTACGCGGTGTAACCGGTCTGCGTGCCGGCGCGGTTGCCGCCGACGTCGATACGCGACATCTGCACCGACGGTGTCACGGCGAGCAGCGCCCACATGTCGCGCCCGTTCGGGATCGCCTGCAGCTGCTCCATCTTGAAGTTCTGCTGCACGCGCGTCGTGCTGGTGTCGATCACCGGCGACGCGCCGCTCACCGTCACGGTTTCCTGCAGCGTCGCGAGCGCGAGCTCGACGTTGACGTTGGCGGTGAAACCGAGGGTGATCGAAATGCCGGCGCGCTTCAGCGCGTTGAAACCGGCGAGCTCGTAGGTCAGCTCGAAGTTTCCCGGAGGCACCGCGGGGAATCGGTAGTTGCCCGTTTCCGACGTCACCGTCGTCTGGGGCTGAATCAACGCGGGGCTGGTGGCCGTCACGGTCACGCCCGGCAGCACTGCGCCCTGCGAATCCGTCACGCGACCCTGAATTGTGCCGGTGCTGCTGGCGCCGCCGCCCTGAGCAAACGCCGGGACGCTGAACGACAGCACCACCAACAAGGCCAGAAGGCCCGTAGTCCAACGCCTCATGCTCTCCTCCTCAACTCAAAACAAGTTGCCTAGCGCGAAGGGTGAAATGCGGTAGTCAGCCGAATTTCCAGCGAACGTGCCCGGATGTCTCCGGAAGTAACGACACACAATAGTCTTGGCTGGGACGAATTGCAATACGGCAGGGACGAATGGCGAAATAGCCGCGAGGAGGCCCAAAAAGAGAAAGCCCGGCGGATTTCTCCGCCGGGCTTGGTTCCGGGTTCGGTTCCGGGTTCTAGAAGATAAACCGGAATCCGACGCGCGCGGTGATCGGCGCGAGGATGGCGGTCGGCTTCAGGTAGCTGGTACCAGTCGAGCGCCCGATCGTTTCGGACGCGTGGCTGTTGGTCAGGTTGAACGCGTCGAACATCGCGCGGAAACGGACGCGCGGGCCGAACGTGAACTGCTTCTCGAGGCGGACGTCGAAGACCGTGATGTTGTCTTCACGGTTGGAATTCGCCGGCTCGGCGTAGATCGTCGTCGCCGGGTAGGTCAGGCCGAAGGCATTCCCAGCCGTCGCGGGCACGCTGATCGTGCGGGCGAAGTTGACGCCCGACTGATGACGCATGACCGGCGAGATGCGGATGCCGTAGACCGCGTCGTACGACGCCGTCGCCTTGAGGTTCCACGTGGTGCGATCCTCGAGGCCCGGAGCGCTCGGGTTGTTCGGGAAGCCCTCAGGGTAATTGGACATCTGCGTGTAGCCGCCGCCGACCGACGCCGACCACTTGCTGGCGTAGCGGCGGTTCATCGAGACCTCGTAGGTCTTGTAGCGGCCGGACTGATCGAGGTTCGTCACGTACTGCGTGGTCGGGAAGTTCGCGGCCGAGGCCGTGGGGATGCCGTAGAGCGTGAGCGTCTGGTCGTCGGCGGTGCCCGCCACGTTGTCGGGCCCGACGTCGTTGCGCTGGAACGGCACCGTGTAGGCGCTGAGACCGCGCTCGAGCTGATAGTTGTTCGTGATCAGATCGTCTTCGGTCTTGTAGACGAAGCCGGCGCGAACGCCCATCGTCTCGGACAACTGACGCTCCACCCACACGCTGGCTTCGTGCGAGATGGGGGCCTTGATGTCCGGGTTCAGCTTGATGGAACCCTGCAGTGCCTGCGAGGTCGCCAACGCCGCCTCTTCACCCGGCTGCCAGCGCTTGTCGCGATCGATGCATCCCGGGCACACCTTGCCGTTGAAGATCGAGCGGTCGTCCCAGGCGTAGGTCGCCGATTTGCTGGCGATGTTCGGGTTGGCGTTCTGCGAGATGCCGACGCCGGGGTTGTGCCAGTAGAGGCCGTAGTTGCCCTTCAGCACGGTCTTGCCGTCGCCGGAGATGTCAAACACCATGCCGGCGCGCGGCGCGAACACGTTCCAGGTATAGAGCTGGGTCTCGTCGAAGTGCGTGGCGGGCACCGAGGCGCGGCCGACCGTGGCGCCGATCGAATCCTGCTCGGGGTTCCAGCCGTTGTAGCGGTCCCAGCGCGCGCCGAGGTTCAGCGTCGTGCGGCCGACCGACCACGTGTCGTTGAGGAACGCGCTGGTGTGCGTGAGCGCCGCCTTCGACGTCAGGCATTCGTGCGCGGCCAGCGAGCCGACGACGCAGGTCGCGGTAGGCAGGCCGAAGATCACGCGGCTCGACACGTCCGGGCCCGAATATTCCTGCTCGATGTTGCTCGTGCCGCCGCGGCGCGAATACAAGCCTTCCCACGAGCGCTCGTTCAGGCGTTCGAGGCCGACCTTGAACGTGTGGCTGCCCTTGTTGGTGTCGAGGAAGTAGGTGCTCGCAAGGTTGATTTGCTTGCGATCGCGATCGAGCTGCTGCACCTGGTGCGCGCCTTCGGAGACGAGCGAGCCGCTGTCGTGCCAGAAGAAGTTGTCGGGGCTGTTGGTCAGCAGCGGGAAGTAGTAGCCGAAGTCGCCGTAGCGCGCTTCGAGATACAGCTTGTCGCTGATCGTGCTGTTCCATTCGCCCTTGTAAACCCAGCTGCCGGAATCCTGCTTGAACGTCTGCTGCTCCGACGCATAGGTATAGGTCGCGAACGGCAGGCGGTTCGGCTGGAGCTTCTGGCCCCACTGGAAGTAGCCAATCAACTTGTTCTTTGGGTTGACCTGGTAGGTGGTCTTGCCGACGGCGTTCCACAGCTTGGTGTCGAACGTTTTGTCGAACAGGAAGTTCGGCTGCGAGACGCCGTTCTGCTGCACGCGATACGTGCCGAAGAACCAGGCCTTGTCTTTGACGACCGGGCCGCCGGCATTGATGTCGTGATCGTAGTACTTCTGGATCTCGTTGCTGCCCTGGCGAATGAAGTTGGGGCTCGTCGGCGTGCTGTTGAACGCGGTCGGCGCTGAGTACTCGTCCGGAATGTTCGAGCCCTGCAGCGAGTTGTTGTACCAGTCGAGGTGATACTCGCCCTGGAACACGTTCGAGCCGCTGCGCGCGATGAACTGCGACTGCACGCCGGGGTTCGGCATTTCCGCCGACTGGCCGCTCGTGCCGAGGAACGCCTCTTCGAGTGACGCGTAGTCGAAATAGAAACCCGCGCCGCCGGTGCCTTCCGTGGTGTTGATGCCTTCGATCAGCACGCGCACCTGGCCGTTCATGCCGTAGGCGGTGTAACCGGTCTGCGTGCCGGCGCGGTTGCCGCCGACGTCGATGCGGCCCATCTGGACCGACGGCGTCACGGCGAGCAGGGCCCACATGTCGCGCCCGTTCGGGAGCGACTGGAGCTGCTCCATCTTGAAGTTCTGCTGCACGCGCGTCGTGCTGGTGTCGATCACCGGGGACGAGCCGCTGACCGTCACGGTTTCCTGCAAGGTCGCGAGCGCGAGCTCAACGTTGACCTGCGCGGTGAAACCGAGGGTGATCGAGATGCCCGAGCGCTTCAACCCGTTGAAGCCCGCGAGCTCGTAGCTCAGTTCGTAGGTGCCGGGAGGCACCGCCGGGAAACGGTAGTTGCCCGTTTCGGAGGTAACAGTGGTCTGCGGCGTGATCAGTGCCGGGCTCGTCGCCGTCACCGTCACACCCGGCAGCACCGCACCCTGTGCGTCCGCTACGCGACCCTGAATCGTTCCGGTGCTGCTGGCGCCGCCACCCTGTGCAAACGCGTTCGCCGCGAATACAACAGAGACCGCCAGGGCCAGCAGGCCCTTCGTCCAAACCTTCATGCGTTCTTCCTCCTGTGGGGCGTCCCGCCGGGACCCGCAGTCATCACGGGCTCAAACAGGGCGACACAATACAAAGCACCTGACAACAACGAACGATCGACGCTGCGGCGACACTGTGAGCGGGAGCACGGCCGGAACCCGAATGTGGGGAGGCAGGACGACCCGTCAAAGCACGCCGCATGCAACAGTTACAACGACTTACAATTAGCTGCGAAGAATACCGCAGCTAGGGCCGGGAAGTCCACAAACGGGGTCGAACGATCGTTCAAACGCCACAGATTCGCACAGATTAGACACAGAAGGCGGTCCCGGTAACGGGGCGAGTCAATGGACGAACCGCGTGATGAGCAGGCCCGCGAAAATCGCCCCCGCGCCGGCAATCTGGTTGGTTGAAATCGGCTCCGCCAGCCACACCGCCGCGACCATCATCGCCACCACCGGCGTGAGGTAGCTGTAGACCGACGTGCGTGAGCCGCCGAGCTTCTTCAAGCCCGTATACCAAATCCAGTACGACAGGTTGAGCGCCAGCAGCGCCGAGGTCAGCATCAGCAGCCAGCTGAAACCCGAGATTGCCTGCCAATCCACCGCGATCAAGATCGGCGTCAACGTCAGGACGTAGAGCGTGGCGCCGATCGAGAAGGTGAGACCGATCACGAGGAGCGGATCGTGGCGTTTGAGGATCGACTGCGACGCGACGGAGTACGTCGACCAGCAGATCACGCCGGCCATCATCAACACATCGCCGCGCCACGTCTGTCCGGAGAGATCGACGCCGTGTCCGACGACGAGATAGAGGCCGAACATCGCGACGGCGATGCCGAGCCAGCGCACCGGGCGGATCCGTTCGTGGCCGACCGCCGCCGACATCAGGGCAATCACGATCGGCGAGATGCCGATGATGAGCGAGCCGTTCGCAACGCTGGTGCGCTTCACCGACGAGACAAAACAGAACTGGTACAGGAACGTGCCGATCGAGCCGAGAAACGCGAGCTCCATCCAGTCGCGTCGCGTCAGCGTGCGTAACGTCGATCGCATCGGCGTCGCGACGATCACGGCAAGGTACACCATCATCGCCACGAACAGGCGCGTGGCGTTGAAGGCGATTTCCGGAAAGTCGCGCAGCGCGACCTTGACGATCGAAAAGTTGGCGCCCCAGATGACGATCATGAGGAGTAACAGGGCATCCATTTCAGATCTCGGATATCGGATTTCGGATTATTGGCGATTGCCGATTGTTGATTGAAAAAGAAAAAGCGGCCGATGTAAACACCGGCCGCTCCTTCGGAAATCCGAGATCCGAAATCCGAGATCCGGAATCGGAACGCTTAGCCGACGAAGGGATTCAGGAAGAACAGGATCAGCGAGATCAGCAGCACGTAAATGACGAGCGATTCGATGAGCACGAGGCCCAGAATCAGCGCGCCGCGGATTTCGCCCGCCGCGCCAGGGTTGCGCGCGATTGCTTCGGCCGCCGAGGCGACCGCCTTGCCCTGGCCGAGCGCCGCGCCGAGCGCCGCGATCGCGAGCGCAAAACCGGCGGTGATGATCGACCACTGCGCCGCGGCGCTTGCGCCGGAAGCGGCTTGCGCTTCCTGAGCGAAGGCGGGCGAGGCAAGGCCGAGGACAACGAACGTGACGCACAACGACAGCAGCAACCGACTTGTTCTCACAGAAAACGCCTCCATCTCAAATCCCTGAGCGCTTCGACCCCTGCCGCGATGCCGAGCGAGGTCACACCAAGCAGCACGCCCAACGGGTCGACGTGCAAACGCACCATCATACCGTAGGCCGCGAGAGCCACTATACCATGCCTTGTGAAAAACTTCACTAGCGCGAAACGGGGGGATTTCCGGCCTGTTTCGTCCACCTTCGCGGCTTCGCCGCTACGGCGGGACACGCTGGATTGAAGCGAAATGAACGTGTCCACCGTGCCCCGGATCGCCCAGAACGACAGACCGATCAGCAGTCCCCCGCCGAGCACGCCAAGCGGCGCCGCAAGCGTGCGTTTGAAGAGGAAAAACACCAGCGCGATCGCGAGGCACGCGAGCGCCGTGTCCCGCGCGATTCGCGCGATCATTTCTTGTTGGCGAGCTGCATGACGCGGTAGACGTTCAGCACGCCCGCCGCCACACCGACGAAAAAACCGACGAACGACAGCCACGGCTTCGTGCCCAACACGCCGTCGAGCCAGTATCCCGCGCCAAATCCGATGACCAGCGCGAACACGAAC
>Ga0193741_1000207_pt1 | contig 16641 bp, 13 predicted proteins | sample L2s2metaG_FD_143059 | JGI IMG/M metagenome (GOLD analysis project Ga0193741, IMG submission 143059) | Soil microbial communities from a riparian zone of the East river system, Colorado, United States - L2s2 | ecosystem: Environmental > Terrestrial > Soil > Riparian zone | place: USA: East River...
CGCTGCACGCCTCCGTGATCGAGGGCGGCCAGGAGTTTTCGAGCTATCCCGAGCGCTGCCTGCTCAAGGGCGAGCGGCGCACCATCCCGGGCGAGTCGACCGAGCACGTCGAGGGCGAGCTGCGGGAGCTCCTCGGCGACATCGACGGCGAGATCCGCGTCGGTGTCGCGCGTCAGCCGTTCGAGACGCCCGCCGACGAGGCGATCGCCGAGCTCGTCTCCCACCACGCGGGCGGGCCTGAGATCGTCGGCGTCCCGTTCTGGGCCGACTCGGCGCTCCTCTCCTCAGCCGGCATCCCGACGGTCGTGTTCGGCCCTTCGGGCGAGGGCGCGCACGCAGTCGAGGAATGGGTGGATCTCGCCAGCGTCGAGCGCTGCGTGGAGATCTACTCGGCCGTCGCGCGCGAGCTCTGCGCCTGACCCGAAGGCCACACCCCGTGCCCGGCACCGGGACACGGCGCGGTCGGACCGTGCCCGTCTCGCACGCACGTCGCGACGCCCGCTCTCACCGCTTGAAACTCTCGTGCCCCTGTGCTTAGCTCTTGTACGTAGACACGCGTATCGCGGTGTCTAGCATGCGGCGAATCGACTACTAGCGAAAGGCGGCCCTTTCGATGACTGCGGATCCGGCGACCGTGCGCACGAGCGTGGCGGTCAGGTGGCGTTGGCAGGGCCGCCCTCGAACACGCGACGAAGCGGAGGACCGAGCGTGAATTCCACCGAGGGCAAGAACGGGATGGCACCCGACCGCGCGAAGGCCGACCGGAGGCATTCCGGCGAACGAAAAGGGAAGGCGCTCGTCACTGGAGGTGCCGGGTTCATCGGCTCCCATCTGTGCGAGAGCCTGCTCGACGAAGGCTGGGAGGTCTACGCGCTGGACGACCTTTCGACCTCGTCGATGCGGAATGTCGCTCACCTGAAGGAGCGCTGGGACTTCCATCTCGTCGTCGACTCGGTTCTCTCTGCCTCCGTCCTCAACGAGCTCGTGTACAAGTGCGACGTCGTCTTCCATCTCGCTGCGGCCGTCGGCGTGAAGCTGATCGTCGAGCGCCCGGTGCACACGCTCGTCACGAACGTCCAGGGCACGGAGACGGTTCTCGAATACTGCAACCGCTTCGACAAGCGCGTGCTGATCGCGTCCACCTCGGAGGTGTACGGCGATCACCGAGAGCAGCGACCGCTCGACGAGGAGGCGCGACGGCTCTACGGCCCCACGACGGCGCGCCGGTGGGCGTATGCCGATTCCAAGGCGATGGACGAGTTCCTGGCGTTGGCCTACCAGCAGGAGCGGGGCCTCGACTGCGTCATCGCCCGGCTCTTCAACACCGTCGGGCCGAGGCAGAGCGGGCAGTACGGCATGGTGATCCCACGCTTTGTCGAGCGCGCGGTCGCGGGCGCTCCGCTCGAGATCCACGGCGACGGCACGCAGACGCGGTGTTTCTGCCACGTTGCCGACACCATTCGCGCGCTGACAGGCCTCATGGACGCGCAGCACACCTCCGGCCAGATCTACAACGTCGGGTCGCCGCAGCCGATCAGCATCCTGGACCTCGCCAAGCGTGTCATGGAGATGACCCGCTCGTCGTCCGAGCTCACCTTCATCCCCTACGAGCAGGTCTATGGGCAGGGCATTCAGGACATGCTTCACCGAATGCCGGCCGTGGAAAAGATCCGCGAGGCGATCGGCTGGGAACCGTCGCTCGAGCTCGATCTCATCCTCGCCGATGTCATCAAGCACATTCGGACCGCGCCGGTCCCACTCCCCGAACGAGACCTCGCTTCGGCGCCGTGAGGCCGCTCTAGTCAACCAGGCGGGCGACCGCCCTCGCGTAGGGCAGGAGCCGCGAGGTCTTGATCCGAAAGCGAGTCCGGCCGTCGCCCCGGTAGACGTCTGCGCGAGGGATCCCATACGATCCGAGCCGCGTGTCGGCGGCGAGGCCGTAGGCGGCGGCATAGCCCGTGTCCTCGGCGGCCCGGCGGACGCGCTCGTCCATCTCGCCGTACGGGTACGCGAGGAAGCGGCACGGACGCTGCAGGTTTGCCTCGAGAGCCTCGCGCGAGCCGGTCAGCTCCGCTTGCAGGTCATCGTCGGACAAACGTGTGAGGTGCGGATGGCTGCGCGTGTGGGACCCGATCTCCACGCCAAGCGCCGCCGCTCGGCGCAGCGCCTCCCAGTCCATTGTCAGGATCTCCTTCTCGTGACCCATCGCGCGCGGGGCAACCTCCGGGACGTCGAGCGGCGCGCCGTCGGAGGCAAGGTCGGAGCAGGCGAACACCGTGACGCCGGCGCCCAGGCTGCGAAGCTCGGGAAGCACCTGCTCGATATTCCGATAGGCGTCGTCGAAGGTCACGTGGAAGCTTCCGGCGGGCCTGTCGAGGATCTCTGCGGCGTCTACCGCCCGAAGGCCGCGGCCGAGAAGGCGGCGCACCTGCTCGAGGAGGACGCGCTCGGGCACGGCGAGTGGGTCCGGCCAGCGGTCGGAGACCGCGTGGTAGCAGAGCACGAGCGGCGCGGACGCCATCACCGCTCCTGCCGAACCCGGCCGAGGACCTGCCGTCCGAGTCCGCTGAGGAGGCCGGCGCCCCAGCTGAGGTGGATCGTCGCGAGTACCGGGGCGGTGCGCCAGCCTCCATCCGCGCGTCCGGCGATCACCGCGACTAGCGCCGCATACCCTACGAGCAGCGTGCGTGCCGCCGGGGCCAGGCGCGTCGGCGCGGCCGCGAGCGCCACCAGGCCGAGCAGGCCGACCGGCGCGAGCTGGCGCCACTTGAGCGACTCGGGGGCGATGGCCAGCGTGACCGCCTTGTATTTTCCGAAGCCCCAGTACTGCCCGGCGAGTGCCGTCACCGACTCCCGTGGGTGGTACACGAACCACACTCCAGGCTCGAAGACGATACGGCCGCCCGCCTGTCGCAGCCGGTGGTTGAGCTCGAAGTCCTGGTTGCGGACGAGATCCTCACGCCAGCCTCCTGCCCGCCGGAGAGTATCCACCGGGAAACACCCGAATGGAACGGTTTCGACGTCCCTTCGGCCCGCGCCGGGCGGAGGGCGGCGCCAGAGGCGCGGGTTGCCCACCCCCGCTGGCGAGCGGAGCGCGGCGGCGATGGCGCGACTCCACGGCCCGGAGCCGCGAACCTCGGCCCAGCCGCCCACGTTGACGGCGCCCACCTCTTCACCGAGGGCGCGCACCAACCGGTCGACGTATCCCGGCGGCATCTCGGAATGGGCGTCGAAGCGGATGAGGATGTCACCTCGTGCTGCCTCGAGCCCGCGATTGAGAGCTGCGGGGGTCAACCGGTCGGGATTCGGCACGACGACCGCGCCCGCCGCCTCTGCCAGCTGGGCTGTCCTGTCCGACGACATTCCATCGACGACGAGGACCTCCAGGCCGCCCTCGACCTCCTGGGCGAGGATCGACGTGACGCACGCGGTGATCGTCGCGGCTTCGTTGCGGGCGGGCACGATGATTGAGACCCTCGGCTCCACCGGCGGAAGGATACGCCGGAGTCTGCTGCCGATAGTGGGATGCCGTCCCGCGGCGCAGAGAGGACACTAGGACTCGATGGAGAGACACGAGCCACGGGTGCAGGGCCGGGCGTTCGCGTCAGCGGCTGCCGCGACCTTCGCGACGAACATGGTTGCGGCCGCCCTCTCGCTGGCGAACGTCCTCATAACTGCGCGGCAGCTCGGCCCGTCGGGGCGCGGAGAGCTCGCCTTTCTCACGACGGTCGCGATGCTGACCGCCGCGCTGTCGTCGTTCGGCGTCGAAGAGGCCCACGCGAACCTGGCCGCCACGATGCCCAGGGTGCGGCGGGCGCTTGCGAGCAACTCGCTGGCGTTCGGCCTCGTCCTCGGCGCCCTGGCGGCGGGCTTCGTCGCGCTGATGATGGCGCTGTTTCCCGGGATGGCGGCCGGTTCGTCGCCTCGCCTGCTCGTCGTGGCCCTCGTCGCGATACCGATTCTCCTGATCCAGCTGTACCTGCAGTTCCTCGTCCGGGCCGACTACGGCTTCACGGTTGCGAACGTCGCGACGCTCGCGGGAGTAGTGCTGAATTTCGCAGTGAACGCGCTCCTCGCTGCGCTCGGGCTCATCACGGTGGGCACCGCCCTCCTGGCGTGGCTGGCCGGCCAGCTGCTCGCCACCGCTCTGCTCGCCGCGTACGTCCACCGGCGGCTTGTCGGTTTCGGCAGGCCGAAGGGCGATCTCGCGCGTGAGTCGTTTGCGTTCGGCCTGCGTGCTCACGCTGGCCGGGTGATGAAGACCGGGAACTACCGGCTCGACCAGTGGCTCCTCGGCTCGATTGCCGGGACGCGCGAGCTCGGCCTGTACAGCGTGGCGGTGGCGTGGGCAGAAGCGCTCTTCTACCTCCCCGAGGCACTCGGGATGATCCTCCGCCCCGACGTGGCGCGGGCTTCGGCCTCGGAAGCAGGCCGAAGGGTCGCCGTGGTCTTTCGGATCGCGATCCTGATCACGATTCCCGTCGTGATCGTGCTCATCGTGGCTGCGCCGATTCTCTGCGTCACCGTCTTCGGAGACGAGTTCCGCGGGTCGATCGATGACCTCCGTGTGCTCGCCCCGGGAGCGTTCGGGATCACGGCGATGAAGCTGTTCGGCAACGCCCTGACGGCGCAGCGCCAGCCGATGCTCGCGAACGCCGCCCTCGCGATCGCCTTCGGAGCGACGATCGGCCTCGATCTCCTGCTCATCCCTCGCTACGGCGGCGTTGGCGCGGCGTGGGCCTCGACTCTCGCATACACGGCCGGCGGGATCGCCGTGGCAGTCATCTTCAGCCGGGCGCTCCGGGTGCGGGGAGCCGACTTCGTTCCGCGCCCGGGCGATCTCGGCCGGCTGTCGGCGAGCCTCCGCGCGCGAAGCGCGCGGGCTCCGACTTAGGTCATCGAGTAGACGGTAGCCAGGCGAGCCCTTCGCCGCGCCACCCGTGCTCGTAGAGCGCAATCACCGTTCCCGAGTGCGTTCCGAAACCTTCCAGCTGGGATCGATAGGCGCTCACGGCTTGTCGCTTCTGTCGGCGCGCGCGGGCGTCAGGCTGCGTCGCGGTCCAGGTCAACCCCGAGGCGTCGCTCACGAGATTCTCCGGAGCGCTGGGCTGCTGCATCGCTCGGCCCGAGCGCGTGCGCAGCGCAATCGCGGTCGCGTTCAGGAGCCCGCGCCGAAGCGTAAGACCCGGCGCGGCCCACTCGCGCCGCCCCCGGCCGATGAGGCGCCACGCTGCATACGGCTGCTCGACGTACAACCCGACCCGTTGTGTGTCCGCCCGCCGCGCGAGCACGAGGCGCGTGAGCCAGAGGTGGTCCGGGTGCGCAAGCGGGAAGCCAGGCAGGAGGACGGAGTCCGCGTCGGAGACAAGCGGAGCGAGGGCTTCCCACACCGCCGACTCCGAGCGCTCGCGAACGTATTCCGAGTCGGCGAACGGGAGCCACTTGGGGACGGCACCTATGAGCTCACACGCCTGGCGGTCCTCCTCACGCCGAGCCGACGCCGCTTCACCCTCCGTCGCGAACCCGCATGCACGGTCCCAGGCTTCCGCGGGCGCCCGCGAAGCGGGGTCATTGGCGAAGACAGTCACCACGTCCACGGCGATCCCACGCTGTGTCTCGACTGCGATCGTGGCGCCGAGCGAGAGGACGCCGTCGTCGAGATGGGGCGAGACGACGACGGGGCGACTGCCCAGCAGCGGGGTCATCTGGGCGCGGTCGGCTCGTGCCCCCCGCCGCGGGCGATGAATCGGGCGACGCGGTCGGCCTGCGCCTCCATCGTCAAGCCCTGAACGAGCTCGAGGCCTCGCGCGACGAAGGCGTCCTGAAGCTCGGGGTCGTCCGCGAGCTGACGGATGCCTCTCACGAGCGCGTCGAGGTTCGCCGGCGGCACGAGGAGACCCGCCGCGCCGTCGTCCAGCGCGGCGCGAACTCCGCCGACGTCCGTGGCGACGATCGGCGTGGCCGAGGCGTAGGCTTCGATGAGCACCTTGGGGAACCCTTCGCTCAGGGAGACATGGACGAAGAGGTCGGCCCGCCGGTAGAGGTCGAGCAGCTCCGGCCCGAAGGGGACGTAGCTTCGCACGGTCACGCGGTCACCGAGTCCGTGCTCATGGATTCGGTGCGTTACCTCCATCTCGAGCGGGCCGCGTCCGACCCAGGTGAGGTGAAATCGGCCCGGCTCGGCTGCCTCGAGGCGCGCGAGCGCGTCGACCAGGAGGAGCGGGTTCTTCTCCGTCTCGAGCCGCCCGACGGTCAGCAAGTCGACGGTCGTGGCGTCCCGGCCGCCGGTCTCGGGGTCGACGATGTCGGCCGTGCGCACGACCGACTCCGCCAGCTCGAGGACGTTCCCGCGCGGCGCCCCGTAGCGCTCGCCGAGCTCTCTCCCCTGGACGGTCACCTGCGCCCGGCGACCGAGCAGGCGGAACGTTCCGTCAAGGGCATGGACTGTGGCCAGCGCGGGGAAGCGCTTCCACCCCGACACCCGCTTGCGGTAGAGCTCCACGCTGTTCTGGCGCACGCCGAGAACGACCCGTTTGCGCCGGGCCAGCGCGAGGAACGCGAAGGCGGCCGCGAATGGGTGCGGCCCGAAGAGCCAGACTACGTCGACGGCCGTGAGGTTCCGCCAAAACAACCGCATCGTTCCAGTCGTCGCGCGGGCCACCGAGGCGATCCGGCGCAGGTTCGCGTAGTGGGGGAGCTCGACGAGCGCCACCTCGGGGGGGAGGACGTAGTCCGCCAGACCCTCGTCCCGTACGGTCCGGCCGAAGACGACGAGGCGGTCGAAGTGCTCTCCGACCTCGACCACGAAGAGGAGAAACGAGCGATCGGTCGAGACCCGATCGGCCACGGCGTTGCCGTCGACCCAGTAGACGGCATCTAGGTACACGCCGAGGCGCTCGCGGGAGGAGGTCAGCCCCCTACCGCCGCGTGTGGCCATCTGCTTCGGCGCCTGTGTTCTACTATCGGAGGGCGGAGGATCCGTGGAGACTATACGTCCTCATCCTCGGCACGGCTGGCTTGCGGCGGTCATTCCTGCAGGGGCGAGAACGTTTCGCGTCCAGGGCCCGGAGCTCGCCGTCGCCATCACCGAAGCCGGCGGGCAGATCGTCGACGAGCGTCCCGATGTCGAGATCGGGACGCCCGCCTGGCTGGCCGGGGACGCGACCTGCGCGATCGTCGAGATCGGCGCCCGCGAGCCGGTTGACCGGAGACGAATCGTGCGCGGCGCCCGGCGTCTTGTCGCCGCAGCCGAGCTGCGTCGCGAGACGGCCGCAGCTCGCCGCGGGTTCGCCGCACGAGGCTACGAGTTTGTCGAGGTCCTCAATTGGGAGCGCGGGATCACGCTCGGCTCGGCCGCCGGGAACGGCCGGCAGTTTGCCCACCGCTTCCCGCTCAATGCGGTGGTGGTGGCGCAGCATGAGCAGCATCGGACGATCCTGGAAGAGGTCGTCGTTGCCGCGGAGTCCGCCGTTGGTTCGAGGCTCGAGTTGGACGGCTACGTCCTCGGCGCGTCCGGCGTCATCATCGCCAGGACCGAGCGCGCAGTCCTGCGGATGGCCGTTGGGCCTGCTGCGCGGCGGATCGAGGAACAGGTCGAGACGCTGCGTCTTCTCGCACGAGCGAACCCGCAGCCCACGATCGCGGAGCGGGTGCCCTGGACGCTCGCCTCGGGACGAAGCGGTCTCGCCGTCTGGTCGGTGGAGCAGGCGCTGCCTGGAGCTCGCGCGCAGCCGAGGCTCACGCCGTCGCTCGAGCGGGACTGCATCGATTTTCTCGTCGAGCTCCACGCGCTCGCTGGCAGCACCGGCCCACGGGTCCACGTCGAAGAGCACGCCGAGATCGTCGCCGGGCTGTGCGACTCGGCCGGCGCCGACGAGGTGCGGGAGCTGGCCGAGGGGTTCGCCGCGGAGACGCGAGAGCTGAGCCGCGGTTTCGGCCACGGCGACTTCTGGAATGGCAACGTTCTGTCCGAGAACGAAACGCTGACGGGCGTCGTCGACTGGCCCGGCGGCGGACCGGGCCGACTACCCTTGCTGGACCTCCTGCATCTCAAGGTCTCGGCCGTGCGCGAGCTCACGGGTCAGGATCTCGGCGAGGCGATCGTGAGTGAGCTGCTGCCGGCCGCACGACTCGCCGTCGATGACCGCATTCGCGCCTATCTCGATCGCCTCGGGCTGGAGGCCGGCGATCGGCGGCTCGAGGCACTCGTGGGCGCATACTGGCTCCAGGCCGTCTCCCACGAGGTGGTGGATCCGGATCGAGATCCGGTCCACGCTGACGACCGTACCTGGCGTAAAGTGAACGTCGACTCGGTTCGGGACGCCCTGCGCCACCGTCCTCCCGCGCTCGGGTCTCGAGGCCGCCCGACCGTCTCGGGCCGCGGGGGCACGGTGGAGGTCATCCGCGATCCTTCGGCTCTACGCCCGATCGAGGGGGAGTGGCGCTCCCTCGCTGAGGCCCGCGGAGCTCCCTTCATCACGCCCGACTGGTACCGGGCCTGGCTGCGGTCCTTCGGCGACCAGTCGACTCCGTTCGTCGTCTCCCTGAGAGACGACGGTGGCAGCCTGGTCGGGCTCATGCCGCTGGTGCTCTCCCAGCGCCGCCATTTTCCGACGCTGAGCTTCGGGGGTGCCGACTACGGGGACTACTACCAGCCCGTGGCGCGGTCGGAGGCTGACGAGGAGACGGTTGCGCGGACGTTCGCGCAGGTTCTCGGCAATCGGAAGGACGAGTGGGCGATGATCGTGGCCGACTATGTCGACGAGGATGCGCCCTGGACGCAGGCGCTTACGCGCTCGAACGCGGTCTCGCTGAAGCCGATCCGCTATCACGAGCATCCGAGCGTCTACCTGTCGATCCCGCTCCGGGACCAGACGTGGGACGAGTATCTGGCCGGGCGCAGCCGCAACCTCAGAGGCCAACTCGGGCGGAAGCGTCGCGCCCTCGAGCGGCTGGGCACGGTGCGGTTTCGTCGCGCCGGCGACGACCTCGAGGGCGCGATGAACACGCTCTTCGACCTCCACGCAAGACGCTGGGCCGGCAAAGGAAGCACGATCTTCAGCTCGCGAAGCGCGCGCGAGTTCCACATGGAGTTCGCCCGCGACGCCCGGGAGCACGACTGGCTGCGGCTCTGGTTTCTCGACGTCGACGAGAAACCGATCGCAGCCTGGTACGGCTGGAGCATAGGAGGCCGGTACCTGTACTACCAGGCGGGGTTCGACCCTGCGTGGTCGCGCGTGAGCCCCGGGCTTCTGCTCCTGGCGCACACGATCGAGGCCGCGTTTCACGAGGGCGCGTCCGAGTACGACATGCTCCTGGGCAACGAGCCGTTCAAGGAGCGCTTCGCGACCGCCGCGACGGAACGCCGCACGCTCGTGCTCGTTCGACCGGCGCACGCCGCCCGGGCCTTGGTTCTCGCCGACGTGGGACTGCGACGGATCGGTCACCATCTTCCGGCGCCGGTTCACGACCGAGTGCGCAGGGTGGTCGCCCCGCTTCTCCGCCGCTGGCCTGTGGAAACGGCGCCCTGAACCCTTCACGATGGACGACATGCGCTCGGCGCGTTCAACCCGACTGAACGTCTGGCCGCCCCTGCCGCCGTCAATCTACGCCGGGCGGCGTCGCGGGGCACGCCCGTTCCCGCTAGAGGATCGCCGCTGCCGTCTCTACTCCCTGGGTCGCCATGCGCTGTTTCAGGGCGTGCGGGCGGCCGGCCTCTCAACCGGCGACGAGATCCTCGTCCCGGCCTATCACCATGGATCCGAGGTCGAGGCACTCGTGCGCGCGGGCCTGACTTGCCGGTTCTACGCCGGAACCGCGGGCCTCGCGCCAGATGCGGAGGAACTGGACGCGCTCGTCGGACCGAGAACCCGCGCGCTTCTTCTCATCCATTACCTCGGCCTCCCACAGGACGCCGCACGCTGGCGGGAGTGGTGCCGCTTGCGCGGGCTGGTCTTCGTCGAGGATGCGGCCCAGGCGTGGCTCGCGAGGACGGCGGACGGACCGGTCGGCTCGTTCGGTGACGTTGCCGTCTTTTGCCTGTACAAGACGTACGGCTTGCCGGACGGCGCGGCTCTCGTCGCACCGAACGCTGCTGGAAACAGTCGGCCTCGCCGCCCGCTCGGTCTCGGGTTGCTCACTCGGCGGCACGTGGCCTGGGTTCGCTCGCGGGTGCCGCTGGAACGGAAGGGGTCGACCCGGGTCGCGCCCCCGGCCGGGGCCACCCCTGACCAGGACTTCGCGCTCGGCGATCCGGCGCTCGGGCCGGCGGGGACGACGGTCGCGGCTCTCCGGCTCGTCGGCGGCGATGACCCGGCCGCTCAACGCCGAGAGAACTACCAACGGCTGCGAGACAGCCTCGACGAGCTCGTCCCCGCTCCATTCCGGGAGCTTCCGAACGGGGCGTCGCCTTTCGTGTTCCCGGTGGCGACGGTCGCCAAGCCCGAGGTGCTCGGCTCCCTCGCAGCCGCGGGGATCCATGCGTTCGACTTCTGGTCGGTTCCTCATCCGTCCCTGCCGGTGAAGGAGTTCCCAGAGGCGCAGGCACTGCGACGCGAGGTCATCGGGCTCCCCGTGCACCAAGAGCTCCGTCCGGTCGACCTCGATCGCATCGTTGCTGGCGTTCGCGCGGCCGGGCCGAAACGGGGAAGCTGGGCAGGAGGATGATTACGGTTCACGCGGACCTCGGGGAGATCTCCGCCGGCTGGGATGACCTGGCCGAGCAATGCGGAGCGTCTCCATTCGAGCGACCCGGGTGGTTTCGGGTGTGGTGGGCGGCGTTCGGATCGGGAACGCCGTGGGTGGTCGAGAACAGGGCGAACGGCGAAACCCTGGCAGTGCTCCCGCTCCTTCGATCCCCGCACCGGCTCCGCTCGGCGACGAACGATCACACCCCGCGCTTTGGCCTGCTCGCCAAGGATGAAAGGGCGGCCCACGAGCTCGCCGCGTGGGTTTTCGAGCGGCGCCCACGAAGCCTCACCCTCGAGTACGTCGATCCAGATCACGTGGAATCCAGAGAGTTCGAGGCCGCGGCCGCGGCGGGCGGGTACCGCGTCGTGACGACGACCTACGAGCGCTCGCCGTATCTCGTCATCGACGGGTCGTGGGAGGACTACGAGCGCCGTCTGAGTGGCCGGGTGCGTCGAGACCTCGACCGCCGGCGACGCCGGCTCGAAGAGCTCGGTCCGGTGCGGCTGGACGTCAGCGACGGGACCGTCGGGCGGGCGCAGCTTCTCGCCGAAGGGTTTCGGCTGGAGCCTTCCGGGTGGAAGGCCGCGCGCGGAACAGCGGTCACCTCGCGAGAGGAGACGCGCAGCTTCTACGAGGAGCTCGCCGACTGGGCGGCCGAGAACGGCTGGCTTCGCCTCTCGTTCCTGCGTGTAGGCGATCAGGCCGTCGCCTTTCAGTACGGCTTCGAGGCGCGGGGCACGTACTACTTTCTCAAGGGAGGCTACGATCCGGAGTGCCGTCGCTACGCTCCTGGCAAGCTGCTCCTTCGCGGCCTCCTCGAATGGGCGTTCGAGACCGGTTTGAGCAGGTTCGACTTCCTCGGAGCGGACGATCCCTTCAAGCTCGAATGGTCGCGGACGGCGTACGACCTCAAGCTCGTGCAGGCGTTCTCCCGGTCGCCGCTCGGGGCGGCCGAATGGGCCGCGTACGCGTATGGCCGCCCCCTGGCCCGGCGCGTGCGCTCTCGGGTACGCCGCCTGCGTTCGAGCTAGCACCCGCGGGCTACGAGGTTCGCGTAGACCAGCCCCGCCGCCTCGTGCGCGTCGGTGAGAACGAGGTCGGGGTCGCCCCCGCTCGATGCGCCGACGACGGCGAGAGAGTCGTCGTAGCAGCGGGCGAACAGGAGCCGGGCGCGCCTGACGTGGTAATCGGAGGTGACCACGAGGAGCTTCGTCCACCCGCGGGCAGCGGAGAGCTGGGCGATAGCCTGGGCCTCGCCTCGCGTGTTGAACGGGTCGGCTGTGAAGCAGATCACCTCGATCTCGGCCGGTTCGTCGGCGCAGACGGCGTCCGTTGCGGCGCGCTGGCCGCCGCGCGCCATCGAAACGACCAACGTGTCGGCAAGCTGCGCGTCGAGAAGCTCTTGTGCGCGCGCGAGCCTCTCCCCGTCCCGGCCGGGCCCGAGAACGACGACCGCATCCGCGGGCTCGGGGGAATCTCCGCCGGTCCGGAGATAGATCTCGAACCCGGCGGTCGCAACGACGACGAGTGCGAGGACTGCGAAGCCAGCGCTTCGACGGACGCGCCTCGGGCCGCGTCGAGAAGGGGGAATCTCGGCCGCTTCGGATCCGTCCGAGCCGACCTCGTCGTTCGGATAGGAGATGGCTGCCTCTCTTGGCCTCCTAGCGCCCGGCATGTACGTTCCGACGAACGCTGTGATGGAAGCCGACGAACGATACGAACGCGAACGCGAGTTTCACGACGCGGACTCCGCTCGGTGGACGCGGGTCGAGCGCTATTACGAGGTGACGGCGTCGAGCCACCGCTTCTTCGCCGACCAGCTTGCGGTACTTGCGCCCGGCCGCGCCGTGCTCGAGTACGGGTGCGGCGAGGGAAGCAGTGCCTTCACGCTCGCCGATCTGGGCGCGCGGGTCACCGGCATCGACATCTCGGGCGTCCGCATCGAGCACGCCCGCGAGCGCGCGGCTGTAGCTGGGCTCGACTCCGTCGAGTTCCTCGAGATGAACGCCGAGAGCCTCGACTTCCCCGACGAGTCGTTCGATGTGGTCTGTGGGGTCTCCATCATCCACCACCTGGACCTCGACAAGGCGCTCTCCGAGGTCGCGCGCGTCCTGCGGCCGAACGGCCGAGCGCTTTTCTTCGAGCCGCTGGGTCACAATCCGATTATCAACCTTTACCGCACGTTCACCCCGCGGCTCCGCACGGCGGACGAGCACCCGCTGCTCATGAAAGACCTCGGCGCCATGTATGAGCGGTTCGGGAGCGTCGACGCACATTTCTTCCACCTCACGTCACTCGCGGCCGCTCCGCTTGCACATTCGCGGCTCTTCTCCCCAGTCGCCGGCACGCTCGAGCGTTTCGACGGCTGGCTCTTCGAGCATGTGCCGCGGATGCGGAAGCACGCCTGGGTCGCGGTCATCCAGCTGACTCGCTCCTGAGAACCACCGGTTAGACGGGGGCCAACCCCGACTTTCGTAGGATATGGTCGAAAGCGGCCTCAGTATCATTTGAGGTAGCCCGATTTCCGGGCGACTTATGCGGCAACCGAAATCTTGACCGACGACCTCTTCAAGGAGGAGCACCGCAGCCAGGCTGGGGAGTACCTGCGCGCGTTGCGCCGCCGCTGGCTGCTCATCCTCGTCCTGGTCGTCCTCGCGGCCTGGACCGCAGTTGCATTCATCGCAACGGCCGACAAGAAGTACGAGGCCGAGGCGGACATCCTCGTCACTCCGTTCGCCGACTCGACCGGCGCGTACGAAGGCATCACGCTCTTCCGCGACCCCACCAGCAGCATCTACGCCGCCGGCCGCATTATGACCACGCCCGCGACGACGGACGCCGTCATCGAGCGGCTCGACCTCGGCGTCTCCCGGGAGAACCTTCTCGACAGGGTGAAGATCAGGCCGCTGGAACAGAGCGGCATCGTCTCGGTCATCGCGGAAGCGGGATCACCGGAAGCTTCAGCGCGGCTTGCGAACACCTTCGCGGAGGTCTTCATCGAGCGACGGAAGAGGGACTTCCAGAGCCAGTTGAATGCGCGCATCGACCAGGTCGAGGCGCAGCTGGATCAGCTTGACTCTGCGGGCACCGATGAGCAGCGGCTCGCACTGCAGGAAAAGCTCGCCACACTACAGACGTCGGTCGGAGCTCCGGACCCGACGATCCAGCTGTTGAGCGAGGCGGTCCCGCCCGACTCACCTTCTTGGCCGCGGCCGGTGCTGACGATCGCCGTCGCCATTCTCGCCGCGCTCCTTCTCGGCGTGGGAGGGGTGCTGCTTCTCGCAACACTCGATCCGCGCATGACCAGCGAGGATGAGCTTCTCCGCCACGTCCCGGTGCTGGCGCGGATTCCTCGCGCCCACACCCGGGTGGTGCGCTCGTACCTTCGCGGGAAGGGGCCGCTTCCGGCCGACCTGTGGGAGGGATATAGGACTCTGCGCGCCAGCCTGGCGGCGCGCGGGGTGGGCGGCGAATCGCCGCGCGCGGTGCTCGTCACGAGCGCGATCAAGGCCGAGGGGAAGACGATGACCTCGGTGAACCTGGCGAAGGCGCTGGCGGCCGGGGGGTTGCGGGTCGTCCTCGTCGACGCCGACTTCCGCCGGCCGGCGGTAGGGGCCGTTTTTGGCCAGGGCGAGAGCGGCGGGCTCGCTGAGCTTCTGTTCGGCCGCACGTCGGTCGACGAAGCGCTCGTCGACGCGCCCGGTTACGGCGACTGGCTACGCCTCCTCCTTCCCGGTGATGCACGACCGATCGACCTGCTGGAGCCGAGGCGGATCGCCGACATCATCGACCAGCTCAAGGGCGAGGCTGACGTCGTCGTGGTCGACTCTCCACCGCTGACGGAGTTCGCAGATGCATTTGCGCTCGTCGACGCTGTCGACATCGTGCTCATCGCGGTGCGCCTCGGCCACAGCCGCCGCGATCGGTTTGCGGAACTCAATCGTTTCCTCTCCCAGCATCCAGTTCCGCCTGCTGGGCTCGTGGTCACGTCGCAACACCGCTCGAGAGATGTCGGCCTCACTCCGAGCATCGAATCGCTCGAGGCGCTGCTCGGCGAGGTGTCGAGAACGGGATCGGCCGCCAAGGCCGACGGGTAGTCAGTGCTGGTCGCACGGGCCCCGACGGTCTCGGAGCCACAGTGGCTGGGGGTCTCGGCCCTCGCGGCAGGAGCCGTTGGTGTCGGGCTCCTCGCCCCTGTAGCCCCTCAGCTCGCCCTCGCCGCCGTCCTCGCCACCGGGTTCGCCGCGCTCGCCTTCGTCAACCTCGGGGCCGCTCTCGCGGTCTTCGTCCTGCTCACGTTCTTCGATCGGACGACCGGATTGCAGTCGATGGGGTTGACGACGCCGGTAAAGCTCGGCGGAGCGGTGATCGCCGCGGTCTGGCTGTTCAGGCTCTTCGACCGGCGCACGAGAATGCGATTCATCTTCGCCGACCATCCGCTCGTGGCATGGAGCGCGATCGCGCTGGTCGCGTTCGCTGCCGCATCGATGCTCTGGGCGACCGAGTCCGGCGCTGCATTCTCGAGCGCCTTCCGCCTGCTCCAGGGCGTGCTTCTACTGGTGATCACGTATTCGGTCGTTTCCGACCGAACGCGGCTTTTGTGGGTACTCGGGGCCTTTGTCGCCGGTTCGCTGTTCGCTGCCATGCTGGGATTCTTCGGCACGTACTCCGCGGACGCGTCGGTCAACGACGCCCGTCTCTCCGGCGGTTTCGACGACCCGAACGAGCTTGCCGCCGTCGTCGTTCCGAGCTTGGTCTTCTGTGCGTACGGCTTCACAGCGCTGGGCGACCGACTCATTCGCTGGGCGCTGGTCCCGATCGCCATGCTGCTCGGGGTCGTCCTTCTGCGAACGGACTCCCAGGCAGGGCTCGTGGCGCTCGGGGTCGCACTCCTTCTGGCACTCGTCTTCTCTGGAGACCTGCGGAGACGTGCGGCCGTGGTCGTGGGCACGGTCGTGGTGGCGGGGACGCTCTTCTACACGCTCGTGACCGCACCGGTCGCATTTCAGACCATCCTCTCGCCCGACAACACATCCAATCGTGAGTCCCTCTGGACGGTCGCCGGGACGATGGTCTCGGATCAACCGCTCCTCGGAGTAGGGGCCGGGAACTTCTCGGTTGTCGAGCCGTTCTACACCGTGCGAGCGATAAACCTTCCGAGGGTCGATCTGATCAGCGAGGGGGAACTGGTGCACAACTCGTATCTGCAGGTTCTCGCCGAGCTGGGCCTCCTCGGCTTAGTCGCCTTTCTCGGGATCATCACCTCGACGCTGGTCGTCGGCGTTCGAGCCGTTCGCGCCTTGAAGCGCAACGGTGACGTCGAGGGCGAGCGGCTTTCGCGTGCGGTCGTGATCGGCACCGCCGCCATGCTCGTCGCGTACTTCTTCGCGACGAACCACTACGAGAAGCAGCTCTGGCTGATGCTCGGCACGTGCGTGGCGTTGTCGTCCGTCGCGCGGAGCTCGTTCGTCGCCGGGCGATCGTTTCGGCCGGATCAGCGTTAGTCGACGACGGCCTCGATGGGGCCCATCCCGGCACAGGGGCTTCCGGCTTGCAGCCTGAAGTCTTTGGCGGCGCGGTCGACGAAAAGCGGATCACGATCGAGGTTGGCCACGTACGCGAAACCGCCTTCCGAGGTCATGTTGCCCCAGGGCGCATTCCAGACGCAGTTGCTCGTGACGAGATTTCCGCTGGGTTGGAGGGTCGGATAGTAGGAGTCGACGTTGTACCGGGCGCGGGAGTTCGTGACGATGTTGTTGCGAAGGAGGTTGTTGTCCGAGGCGTAGTCGCGGTCGTACTCGCCGCCCGCCTCCTCGCCGGAGAAGGTGACGTTGCCGCGGTTCTCGTACCCGTTGCCGTCGATGACGTTGTGCTCGATGAGCGCGTTTTGCGTGTCCGGGTACATGGAGATGCCGAAGCCCGGGTTGTCGTACAGGTAGTTGTTGCGGATGA
>Ga0193741_1000208_pt1 | contig 16579 bp, 13 predicted proteins | sample L2s2metaG_FD_143059 | JGI IMG/M metagenome (GOLD analysis project Ga0193741, IMG submission 143059) | Soil microbial communities from a riparian zone of the East river system, Colorado, United States - L2s2 | ecosystem: Environmental > Terrestrial > Soil > Riparian zone | place: USA: East River...
ATCGTGGCCGATCTGGATCGGGCCGCCGCTGCTCGTGTTCTTCGCGCTTCTGCTGAGAGCGGAGTTGCCAGCCCGCGATCGGTATCAGCACCTGGCGATCGTGATGGTCCCGCTGCTTGCGATCTTCCTCGTGCATGCGTGGAATCGGTGGGGCTGGCTGGTGATTGTGCGCACGAGCGGAGCGGTGCTGCACCCGTCACTCGACAGCCTGGGCTGGCTGCTGCCAGGGCTCGCGCTGATTGGCATGGTCGCCGCCGCGAGCGACCGCCGCGCGCGGGTCACGATCGTGTTGCTGATGGTCATCGTCCTCCAGGCCGTCACGCTCTTCGCGATCGCGAAAGCGCAGGGCGCGGATACGCCGTACATGGCGTTCAAGATGGTGTATCTCGCGATCTATCCGCTGGCAATCCTCGCCGCCTGCGCGCTGTCGCGAATGACGCGCGACCCGCGGGCGCTCGAGCCGATCGGGTGGTTGATCGCGGCCACATTGCTGGTCGCGGCCGTCCGTCCGGCGCTGGCGCAGCCGCGGCCAGTGCCCGTCGTCGATCTCGATCTGAATGCCGCAGGCCAGTGGTTACGCGCGAACGGCGGCGGCACCTGCTCCGACTACCTCGTCGCCGATGCCGAGACCGCCTACTGGCTGCATCTCGCCGTGCTCGGCAATCCGCGATCGACCGAGCGGATGCGCGAGCTCGATCGCTACGACCCGCGGGCGGCGATGGCGCCGTGGATCACAGCCGAAGGGCGAAGCTACGCCATCGCTGACCTGCGCCTACTGCCTGCCGAAATCAGAAGTCGTGTGCAAATCGTGAAGGAGATCGGAAATGCGGCGGTGATTACGCGGCCGGATGCTACAATCAAAGGTTGTGATTAGCGTCGAAAATGTCTCCATGCGCTTCGGCTCGAAGGTGCTCTTCGACGAAGTAACCACCAGTTTTTTGTCCGGCCGCCGTTACGGTCTGTCCGGCCCCAACGGCTCGGGCAAGTCGACCTTCATGAAGCTGCTCACCGGCGAGCAGCCGCCGCAGAAGGGCAGCGTCGTTCGCCCGAAGAAGCTCGGCGTCCTCAAGCAGGATCAGTTCGCCTACGACAAGCTGCGCGTCATCGACACGGTGATCATGGGCAACCATCGCCTGTGGGCCGCGCTCGAAGAGCGTGACTTTCTCTACGCCAAGGCCGAGATGACCGACGCGGACGGCATGCGCCTCGGCGAGCTCGAGGGCATCGTCGGCGAAGAGGACGGCTACGAAGCGGAGAGCAACGCGGCGGTGCTGTTGCAAGGCCTCGATATCCCCGACGAGCTCCATCATCGTTTGATGGGCGAGATTCAGGGCGGCCAGAAAGTCCGCGTGCTGTTGGCGCAGGCCCTGTTCGGCAACCCGCAGGCGTTGTTGCTGGACGAACCGACCAACCACCTCGACCTCGACTCGATTCACTGGCTGCGCGATTTCCTCGTTCGCTACCAGGGCACGCTGATCGTGATCTCGCACGACCGCCACTTCCTGAACGCGGTGTGCACGCACACCGCAGACATCGATTATCAAACCATCATCACCTACACCGGCGGCTACGACGAGATGGTGATGGCCAAGACGCAGATCCGATCGCGCCTCGAATCGCAGAACGAGCAGCGCGACAAGAAAATCGCGCAGCTGAACGACTTCATTCAGCGCTTCTCGGCCGGCACGCGTTCGAGCCAGGTGCAGTCGCGCCGCAAGGAAGTCGAGCGCCTGCAGACCACCGAGCTGGCGCGCTCGAACATTCAACGTCCATACATCAAGTTCACGATGAACCGTCCGTCGGGCCGCACCGCGCTCGAGTTCGAGAGCGTGTCGAAGGCGTTCGGCGGCCACCAGGTGTTCGCGAAGTTTGACGGCATCATCAACCGTGGCGAAAAGATCGTGCTCGTCGGCCGCAACGGCGCCGGCAAGACGACGATGCTGAAGGCGTTGTTGTCGGACGCGCCAGGCTTCGAGTCACCGTCAGACCTCGACTCGGGCAAGTTGAAGTGGGGTCACGAGATTGCGATCGGCTACTTCCCGCAGGACCATACCGGCCTGATTCAGAAGGGCATGACCGCCGCCGACTGGCTGCACCAGTTCGATCCGGACGCCTCGCGCCAGGACATTCACGGCCTGCTCGGGCAGATGTTGTTCAGCGGCGAAGAGGGCTTGAAGCCGACCGAAGCGCTGTCAGGCGGCGAAACGGCGCGGCTGCTGTTCTGCCGGATCATGCTGCAGAAGCCGAACGTGCTCGTCCTCGACGAGCCGACCAATCACCTCGACCTCGAGGCGATCAACGCGCTCAACATCGCGCTGCAGAAGTTCGAGGGCACGGTGCTGCTCGTGACGCACGACCAGGACCTGATGGAAGAAGTCGGCACCCGCGTGTGGCACTTCGATCACGGGAAGATCCAGGACTTCAAGGGCGCCTACGAAGAGTACGAAGCGTCGGTCGCGTAAATCCTATTTCTTGCCAAGCGCGTCGCGCAGCTTGTCGGCCATCGAGCCAATTGGCTGGTCAGGCGCCGTCACCTGCGTCGCGTCATCCTCGGACGACGTGAAGTCGGCGGCGCCTTCATCGACGAGCGACAGACCGATCCGCTTCTGCAATGGATCGATGCTCATGATCTGAAACCTCCCGGTCATGCCGATCGGGATCGACTTCTTGTCCCATCCCTTCGAACCGCCGGTTTGCGCAAATGTCGATGCATGTGCGAGACCCTCGATTCCGGGCTCCAGCTCGACAAATGCGCCGAAATCGGCGACGCGTGTCACGCGGCCGGCGTGCCGTTGGCCGACGGCATAGCTGGATGCGGCCATCGCCCACGGATCGTCCTGCAGCTGCTTCAAGCCGAGCGAGATCTTGCCGGTCGCATCGTCGACGCGCAGCACTTTCACGGTGATCTGATCGCCGGGCGTGACGATCTCGCTTGGGCTCGTGACGCGCGACCATCCCATCTCGGACACGTGCAGGAGCCCCTGGATGCCGCCGCCGAAATCCACGAACGCACCGAAGTCGAGCACCGAGGCGACCCGTCCACTCAGCACGGCGCCGGGAACGATCGACTTGCGCACTTCAGCGGCGTCGACCTGCTGCTGTTCTTCGAGCAGTTTGCGTCGCGACAGGACGACGTCCTTGCCGCCGTTCTTGTATTCGATGACGCGAAACGCGTAGACCTGGCCGACGTGCGCGGCCGGATTATTCGTGCGCGCGATGTCGATCTGCGAGAGCGGGCAGAACCCGCGCTCGCGGGCGATGCGCACTTCGTAGCCGCCCTTGACCTCCTGCACGACCTTGCCTTCGACGGCCATGCCGCTCTGGAACGCGTCCTCGAGCTCGCGCTGCGTCTGCGCGTTGCGCACGCCCTTGCGCGACAGCACGATGCCGCCGCTCGTCGACACCACCATCGCGCTGATGCGATCGCCGACTGAAAACTCGATGTCGCCGTCGGCGTCCTTCAGCTCGGCGACGTCGATCTCGGCTTCGCCCTTGCCGCCGATGTTGACGAACCCGACTTTCGGCCCGATGCCGACGAGGGTGCCCTCGACGGTCTGGCCGCGCGCGAACTGGCGCGCCTTGACGGACGCTTCGAACATGGTCGCGAAATCTTCTTCTTGATCGCTCACTGACATTCCCTCGAACCTCTTATTCTATTGCTTACAATCGTGGCGCGCGATCTCGATGCGGCGATTGAGCGCCCGGCCCAGATCGCTGTCGTTTTCCGCGATCGGCTTCGTCTTGCCGTAGCCCTTCGACGTGATCTTGTCGGCCGGGACGCCGTGCGCGACCAGCCACGAGGCGACGATCTTCGCTCGCCCTTCCGACAGGGTTTGACGCGCCGCCGCACCGGCCTCGCCGATGTTGTCCATGTGCCCTTGAATCTCGACGGCCGGCGCGCTCTTGCTCTTCAGGACATCCGCGAGCTTCTCGAGCGTCGGCTCGGATTCGAATTCGCGCAGCGTCGGACGATCGAGATCGAAGTGCAGGCTGTACACGCGCGCGCGGCAGTCTGTCGCGAGCATCGCCGACCAGTTCTCCTCGCTGATGTCGGCGACCGCGATCTGAATCCGGCCGTCGGGTTCCTGCTGCACGCGGGCGTAGATGTTGCCACCGTGGCTCATGTAGTGCGCGGCCACCGTCAGCGTTTCCGGATACGGCGCCGTCTCGCCGATCTTGGTGACCTCGATCAGCTTCCAACCGGCGGCGACGAGTCCGTCCCGATATAACGAGAGGAATAGCGGCGGCGTCAGGCTGGCCGGACGCGCATAGGTCTGCTGCACGTACGAATTCCCCGCGAGGACCGCTTCATCATCCTGCGTCGCCTGCTTGAGCTCGAGCGGCGCATCGATGTGGCTCGTCTGGATAAGGCGCGTGCCGGCCGGCGCGGGAATAATCGATGGATCGCTCGTCGCTTGAGCGGCAGCCATCGCCAGCGCGGCGATGGCAGCGAAAACCTTCATGGATCGATTATCGGCGAGCGGTCCTGTGCCGATCCACCCAATACGCCCAGATCACGAACAGCCACGACAGGTGGCCGGCGATGGCAATGGCGGACGTGTTGGGTGGCGGAGGCCCATAGAGGGCGGCGAAGTAGATCGCGACGATGACGACGATCAAGGCGTAGAGCCCGATGCGTCCAACCCGATCGCGCGCGCGGGTCGCGCTCAGATAGATCGTCGCCCCGAGGATGAACATCGCCGATTCGAGGGCGAGCGTGGTGCCCGGATAATTCCACAGTCCAAGACCGAGCCGGCGCGATCCGGCGAGCGTGATCGGCATGTCCGGTCGATGCGTGATCACATCGAGCACGTAGTGGCTGAAGACCAGCGCGGCGATCGTCGCGATCGCCACGGGATGCCAGCCGCGAATCGTGCGATACGCGAGCGCGAAGAGCGCCGACCAGCCGACGAGCGCGACCACGCTGTGCGAGTACGGATAGCTGACGAAGTTGAGCGGCGTGACGACCGTGTTGCCGGGATCGATCTGGACGACCTCGAGGCCGAGGATGAGGAGCGTCGGCCACAGCAGGTCGGCGAACTGGCACGCGAGGAACAGCGTGCCGAGCGACACCATCGGCGCAATCCTTTTTGCGCCGAAAGCGAGCGCGTAATGGCCGATGAACATCGCCTATCGCGCCGGCGCCGCGTGCTCGAGGATCAGGCCGACCGCCGTCGCGCGCTTGAAGCCCTTCCAGTAATTGTGGGTCGGCATCGGCTTGCCGTCGCGATCGATCGCATACACGGCATCCTTGCCGTTCGGCACGACATCGAGATAGGCCTGCTTGTCGGTCTCGTCCTTGAGATGCAGGCCGAAGAACGCGGTCGCGAAGTGATCGAAGATGTTGTTCATGCGCGCCGTGTCCCACACCGCGTCGGCGTAGTGCGCGAACGCATTGGCGCTCGCGCCCTGGCTCGCATACATCTCCGCCGGCGCGGGAATCGGCGCCGCGGCGTTGTGATTGGCGTTGATGAAGGTCAGGAGGTAGCGATCGGCATTCACCGCGCCCTGGTAGATCGCGCGCGTGCCCTTCTCGTATCCCGAGGTCTCGTCGTTGCTGCCGGCGACGAACATCACCGGCGTGTGAATGCCTTGCAATCCTTCCGCGTCCCAATAGCCACCCTGCATGCCCCACGGCCCGATCGCGATCGCCGCTTTGATCCGCGGATCGCGCGCCTTCTGATATTCGGGATTCGCGGCGCCGCGTTCGGTCAGCATCTTGTTCGGCGGCGCCTGGCCGGTCGCCGCGCTCGCGGCGGTGTAGCCGCCGCCGATCACGTTGACAACACCGTAGCCACCCATCGAGTAGCCGATGATGCCGGCGCGCGACGCATCGACGAGGCCGGCGAGGAAGCTGCCGGATCCGGGCTTGCCGAGGCGATCGATCTCGTTCAGCACGAACAGCTGATCGAACGGGCGGTTGTAGAGCGTGCTGCCGAACGCCTTCTGATCGTCGTAGGTGCTGTCCTTGTGATCGATCGAGACAGTGACGAAGCCCTTGCTCGCGAGGTTCTCGCCCATGTGCGACATCAGGAAGCGATTGCCGGGATAGCCGTGCGAAATGATGACGAGTGGATAGCGGCTGCCGGATTTCGCCTGCGCGTCACGAACCGCTTTGCCGTAGAGCGTCGCCATCACCGCGGGGTCGCGCGTGATGACGCGATATTCACCGCCGGGTTTCTGACCGGTTGCGAGGGTCGCGGGATACCAGACTTCCAGCGTCAGCGTGCGATCGTAACGAACGATCGGGCCGCCTTCCTTGATGTTGAGGATGTCCGGGCGGTTCTTGTCGGTGACCTGAATCGTCCGGACGCCGATGTCATGCGGACCGTACGGGGCGAGCTCGGGCGCGGTCGGCGTGACGGTGTCGATACGATTCTGCTGCGCGACGAGTGCGGTCGTCGCGACTGCTGCGAAGAGGAAGATGACGAAGCGGCGCATGGGCGGCGATTATGGCATCTTCATGTGCACGCGCGCGACATCGTGCATGTAGCCGCCGACGCGCGCATAGCGATCGTCGGCGGCAATCTCGATCTGGGCGCGCCCGGCCTCACGATTGCCGGTGGCCTCCAGATAGAGACCGATATACAGCCGCGCGAAGAACTGCGCGGACGGATCGGACCCCGCCGCTTTCATCACCTGTGCCTGGGTCATCTCGCCTTTGAACATCCGATAGACCTCGCGCATCGGCAGCCGGGCATCTGGGCCCACCGGCAGGATTTGCTTGCGCGCCGCCTCCGGCGACTCCGCCCGCGCGACACACAAGAAATGCCAGGCCGCGTTCTCGACATCGTCGGGATTCACGGTCCGATGCGACACGAACATGTCGCGGCACTCGCGAAACCTGCCGGCGTAGTACTGCGCGATGCCGCGCTGCCACAGGTACGGCGCATCGGCGGGCGAGAGGCGAGCGACGCGATCGAATCCTTCGAGCGATTGCTCGACGCGCCCGGCGCGGAAATCCGCGACCGCGCGGTCCATGATCGCGCGCATGTCTTGTGTGGCCAGCAACAGCACGAGGAGCAACATCGCTGCGAATTATATGTTCGTAGAGGCGGGTCTTCAGACCCGCCTGCGGAAGGTGTAGGATGCGCGCATGAAGCGCACACTGCTCATCCTCGCCATCTTCGTTCTCGCCCAGCCGGTGATTCCGGCGCAACAAGGCGCCGTGGCAACCGCGCCGTCGCCGGCCGCCGCTGTCGACGACATCTTCGCGAAGTGGACATCTTCCACGCCCGGATGTGCCGTGGGTGTGGCAGTAGGCGGCAAGCCGGTGCTGATGAAGGCCTACGGGATGGCCGATCTCGAGCACGATGTCCGCAACACGCCGGACACGATCTTCGAGGCAGGATCAGTGTCGAAGCAGTTCACCGCGATGGCCGTGCAGCTGCTCGCGAGCGAAGGCAAGCTCAAGCTCGATGATCCCGTTCGCAAATACGTTCCCGAATTGCCCGAGTACGCCTGGCCCGTGACAATCCGCCACATGCTGTCGCACACGAGTGGGCTGCGCGACTGGGGCAGTGTCGAATCGATTGCGGGCTGGCCGCGAACCACGCGCGAGTACACGCATGCGCACGTCCTCGAAATCGTGTCGCGGCAGAAATCGCTCAACTTCGAGCCGGGCACGAAGTGGTCGTACAGCAATACCGGCTTCAATCTCGTGGCGATCATCGTCTCGCGCGTCAGCGGCATGTCGTTCGCGGAGTTCTCCAAGCAGCGCATCTTCGGACCGCTGGGCCTGAAGCACACCTCATGGCGCGACGATCACACACGCATCGTCAAAGGGCGCGCGACCGCGTATTCGCTTCAGGACGGCGAGTATCACATCGAGATGCCGTTCGAGAACGTGCACGGCAACGGCGGACTGTTGACGACCGTCGGCGATCTGCTGACGTGGAATGAAAACCTCGTCACGCCCAAAATTGGCAATGCCAAGTTGATCGCCGAGATGAGCACCGTCGGTCATTTCAACGACGGCAAGCCGCTCGCTTATGGCCTCGGGTTTTTTGTCGAGGAGCATCGCGGCGTGCACAACGTCTATCACAGCGGATCGACGGCGGGGTATCGCGCGCATCTCAATCGCTTTCCTGACACCAACACGTCGGTTGCCGTGCTGTGCAACGGGTCGAACGGTGATGCCTCGCGAGCGGCCAATCGTGTCTCGGACCTGTATCTCGGCGATCGGTTGAAGCCGGCCGCTCCGACTCCATCGCCGGCTCCGCAGCCGGCCGCGATGAATCCACCGCCATCAGTGGCTCAGTTGAGCGCGGTGACTGGCAACTACTGGAGCGACGAAGCTGAGACGATGCTGATCGCCGCCGTCGATCAGGGGGCACTGGTCCTGCGTCGCCGGCCGGATACGGTGATCAAGCTGACTGCGATCGGCCCTGACAAGTTCCGCGGATCGATTGGTACGGTCACGTTCATCCGGAACGCTTCCGGCGCGGTTGATGCCCTGAGCGTGAATCAGGAGCGCGTCTGGGATTTGCGGTTTACGAAGAAGTGATCAGCCGCCCTGGTATCCGGGGCGCGCTTTCACTCTCGCACCCGAGCGATTCACTTTGACCTCGAGCTTGTGCCACCCATCCTTCGCCACATTCTTCGGCGTGTAGGTGACGAGGTAACGATGGCGGAACTCGTCGAGAATCGCGCGGAAGGTCGCGGACAGATCGCCGTTGGCTTCGACTTCGTGAAGGCGTCCGCCCGTTAACGACGCCAGCTCCTCGAGAAAATCCGGCCGAGCGCCTTTCGTTGTGATTGGGTAGACGACGACGTCGGAGCGCCGTCCCATGTCGAGGACTCGATCAGTATCGATGAAGCTCGCCGTATCGAGCCCGTCGCTGAACACCATCAGCAGCGATCGGCCGGCATCGGATTCGCCGATCATCATGCCCGCAAACACACCGTCCACGAGGGCCGTCTCGCGCGCCGGCGTGGCGGCGTTCAGCGCATCGCGCACGCACAACCGGTTCGCCGACAGCGGGCAAGGCCGCGACACCACCGTGTCGAAGGTCACGAGCGCCGACTGATCGCCCGGGTGCAGCTCCGCGGTCAGCGCCGCGCTGGCGGCCTTCAACTGGTCGAGGCGCGGGCCGACGACGCTCTCGCTCAGGTCGAACGCGAGTCCGACGTTCAGCGAGGTTTCGCCGAAGCTGACGATGTCGATCTGCTGGGGAACGCCGTTGTCGCGGATGGAGAAGTCAGCGGGGGTCAGCCCGCGCCATGGCCGCCGCGATCCATCTGTCACCAGCACGTCGACGCGAACGCCCTCGACGCGCGTGGAGAAGGTCGGCTGCATCGCCGCGACGCTGGCGCCCGCGGCGACGGCCAGCGCCACGATTGCGCGGGTCATGGCTTGCGGCTCCGCAGCGGTTCCCACAGTGCTTCGATCAGCCGCTCGACGTTCGCGGCATCGCCGAAGTAATAGTCCCACCATGGATCGTCGCCCTCCCGCGATGCGGGCGGCTTGACGAGCGTTCGCTCCAGGGTCGCGAGCGCAGCCGGCCGATCGCCGCCGGCGCGCAGCGCCGCCGCCAGTCCCAGCCGTGACGCCTGGGAATCGGGATAGAGCGCCACGGCGATTTCGTAAGACGTCTTCGAGTCAGGCAGCCGTCCTAGTGCGAGCGCAGCGTCTCCCGAAAAGAGATGCGCGTAATACGTCACCGTTCGATCTTGCGAGTTGGCGATCGCCGCCTGCAAATAGGGGAGAGCCTCTTCGGGGCGTTTCAGTTGCGTCAACACGCGTCCCAGCCGCAGGTTCGCCTCGACGAAATGCGGATCGGCGGCAAGCGCCTTTCTCAGCAGCGAATCGGCGCGGCGCAGGTGCGTTTGCGGTGACGACACGCCACGAATGACCAGGCCGTTTGGCAGCGTCGTCACGCGGAAGTAGTTCTGAATCCGTGGCGCGCCGAGCGTTTCCTGCAGGCACGCCTCGCCGTAGAGCACAAGCGGATCGTTTGGGACCACGAGCTGGGCCCGCTCGAAATGCCCGACCGCATCGGCGTAGTTCCGTTCTTTGGCGAAATAGGCGCCGACCGCGCGGTACCACTGGGCGACGAACGGATCGCGCCTGGGCGCCGCCGGCAGCGACTCGAGCAGGCCCATCGAGTATTGCCAGTTCGGGTTGGCGCGCTCAAAGCGGTCCACCCGTCCGTCGAAACTCTTCACGTCGAGGCGCGGCTCGGGTTCTCCGTGGGCCCAGCGCGGACGTTGCGACTGGGGAACAGGTGCGTCGACGACCACCGGAGCCGCTCCCAGGATAGCGGCATCGGTGTGCAGGATCGCGGCGCGCTGGCGAAAGCGATCGAAGTCACCACGGCCTCGAAGAACTTTCGTGCGCTCCTTGATTTCCGCCAGATCGACATCGCTGATCTGCTGGCGTCGAATCCCCCGGAACTGGGCGTTGGGCGGTACCTCGGTCAGCGCTTCGACATACGCCTGCAGCAATTCGAGATCGTTGTAGGTCCACGCGGTCAGGCTGTCCAGGGCGGCGTCGGTGTCGCCGGCAGTGTGCTCGTCGACGAACCTGACCCAGTCGCGCAGCATGCCCATCGCGCGCTCGTTGCTGGGCGCTTCTGACAAGACGACGGCAAGGGCGACGGCGGCGAGCCGCATGGGCGAATCCTACGCCAAACGCTCGACGATGAGATGGGCCATGCGGTCGGCGGCCACTGGGACGATCAGGAAGTAAAGCTCGGGTTCGATCAGCTCGAGCTCCATTAACAGCGGGCCGCGGCTCGATTCGACCACGTCGACCCTCGCGTAGAGGCACGTGTCGGCCACGTGGGTCATGACGGTGGCGGCGAAGGAGAGGAGCGCTGTCGACGGCGATGCGGGCACAACGCGGCCGCCGAAATCCTGCTGCACGCGAAATTCGCCATCCTTTGCGCGCTTCTGGACGGCATGACTGAACGCGCCGCCGGCGTAGACGATCGACGTCTCGCCGTGGGAGACGATCTCCGGCACGACTTCCTGCAACAGCGCGCCCGTCGCCGACGCTGGCGCGAGCTCCTCGTCGGACAACGCCGCGCCTCGCGAAATCAGAAACGTGCCGTACGCCGTTGCTGCGATTCGCGGCTTGAGGACCGCGCGGTCCCATCCCTCTTCATCCAGCGCGCGATCGAGGATCGCGTTGTCGACGCGATCGAGCCACCGCGTTTTCGGAATCGCAATCCCCGCGGTCTCGAGCGCCTGGAGATAGATCTTGTCGATGTTGGCGCGAGCGACAGCGGGCGGATTCCACGTCGCGCGTCCGGAGTCCGCCAACGAATCCAGCCACGCACCGAACATCGTCGGCACCCGGTGATAGTCCCAGGTCGAGCGCAGGATGATCGGCGGCGCATCGATGATCGCGTAGGGATCGAGCTCGGTCCAGGGAATGGGAGTCACGTTCACCCCACGAGCCGCGAGCGCATCAGCGAGTGGCTGATCGTCAGGTGCGATCAGCGGTTGTTGATCACAAGTCGCAAAAACTACGTTCATCTTGTTCGGTGTCAGTCCCCCATTTTCTCCCTGCCCCAGGGATAGTTAGGGTCGGAGCAACTTGCAGGGAATGCAACTGTTATCAATTCTTGCAGATTGCTCCGTCCCCAATCATCCCTGTGGCAGGGAGAAAATGGGGGACTGACACCTGTTCACAAACGGAAGAGGCGGTTGAATTTGATGACCCAGGCTCGGTTGCGGAGCGAGGTAACGTCGGGGCGCAGTTCGTCGGTGTTGAAGTCGTCGGTGTAGACGACGAAGAGCTCGCTGCCGGGGCGATATTCCCACCGGAACCGCACGTTGCTGCCGAACGAGCTGCCCGCGCTGTTGTATTGGACGATGCCGCTGACGAACATGCGCGGCGTGATCGTGTAGGTGGCGCGCGTGCGCGCGACTTTGGCGGTGAACGATCCCTCGACCAGATCGACCCAGTTGATCGAGAAGCTCGGCTCGAGCGACACCTGCGGCGTGACCTGCACGCGCGCGGTGTTGAGGGAGATCGTCTTGCGATCGCCGTTGTAGAAGGGCCCGAACTCGTAGACGATCTCGCCGGAATACGGGCGCTGCTGTCCGCCGATGTAGCCGATGCGCGTCGTGTGGAAGTCGTAGCTGCCGACCGGCAGCGTGACGCCGGTCGCGATCGCGAACGGACGAACGAGTCGCTCGAAGCTGTCGGTGTAGAGGACGCTGAACGTGTCGCTGCTGGTGAATTCCGTTTCGAAACGCGCCGTCGCTTCGCGCGTGTCGAGCCGGTCCTGGTTGTTGGTCAGGTAATTGAGGCTCGTTTGCATCGACAGCCTGCGTAGGTGCGGCACGTTCCTGGGCCGAGGGCTATAGCGGGCCAGCCCGAAGTTCCTGCGCATGTCGGTGCGGCGCACGAATCCGATCTCCGGCAGAAAATTCGGCTCGACGACGAGGCGTTCGGCCTGCAGGCCGTACTTGTCACCGAAGTAGTCGAAGAGGCCGCGATAACTGAGGTTGTCGCCGTCGCGTCCCTCGGTCTGCGTCGCGGCAAGGTACGCGTCCAAGCGCACGTTCTGGTAGAACGACAGCGCCGCATCGATGCCGTAGCCGTCGTTCATGCCGATGCGGCCGGGTGTCGCCGTGCGATGCGTGAACATGCCGCCGATGCTGCTGCGCCGCAGGATGTCCCGCTTGGCGCGCAGCACGGTGAAGTTGGCGGATTCGATCCGCGCCGCCTCGTCATCGCCGGTCTGCACGTTGATCGCGCCAAAGGTGAACTGGCCGGCCTTGCCGGCGGTGCGGCCGCCGGCGACGAGCGGAATCACGCGCGACTGATCGAGGCCGATGCGGCGGCTGAAAAACAGGTACGGCGTATCGCCTGAGCCGGCGCCGAGTCCGGCGCTGGCGCGCCCGGCAAACGCGAACGTGCCGAGACCCTCGAGGAAGAAGTCGCGCTTCTCCGGAAAAAACAGGTTGAAGCGGGTCAGGTTGACCTGTTGCTCGTCGACCTCGACCTGCGCGAAGTCGGTGTTGATAGTGAGATCGGCGGTGATGTTTTGCGTGACGCCGTATTTCACGTCGCCGCCGATCCGGCCGTCGCGATCGTTGTCGACGCGCGGCGTCACGGTGTTGTCGGTCGAGATGCCGGCGAGCGCATATGGCTTGAGCTCCAGGTTGGTGCTGCCAGACGGCACCTGCAGGCCCTCCAGGTTGCCGGCCAACGACACTTTCAACAATCCGCGGAACGTCGTCTGGGCGCGCGGCACCTGCGCGAGGTAGGACCACTCGTTCTTCCATCTCACGACGCGGCGTAAGTTGACACCCCACACCTGGTCGGTGCCGGGCTGGTAGCGCAGTGACTTGAACGGGATCGCGATCTCGATCGTCCAGCCGCCGTCGAAGTTCGCGGTGCGCACCTCCCACACCGTGTTCCAGTCGACATTGGGCGGCCCTTCGTCGGTGACCTGGCTGTCGGCGAGTCCGCCGATCGCGTTCGCGTAGAAGATGTAGCCGTTGCGCTTGTCGTGGAAGGTGTCGAGCAGCACGCCAAACGAGTCGTTCTGCCGCAGCTGCGTGGTGTCGCGCCGCATCTCGTTGGCGACGCGCCGCTCCGGATGCGTCTCCCAATTGCGCGCCGAGATGTAGATATTGTCCTCGTCGAAGAAGATCCACGCCTCGGTCTTCTCCGTCGCCGGCTTGAATTCGTCCGGCTCCTGCTGCACGAAGTCGGTGATCGCGGGCGTCGTCTTGTAGATCTCGTCGTCGAGCCGGCCGTCGATGCGAATCGGCTGCGCGACGCGATTGGCGCGCACGGTGGGGGCGGGCTTCGGCTGCGCCATCGCCGGAACGGCGGCGCCCAGCACAGCCACCAACAAAACAAGACATCGCATGGCCAGGGCATGGTATTAGAGTGACTTGCATTTTGCAAGTTACACTCGTAGACTTCCAGGCATGCCTCCGTCCCGCGCCCGCCGCTCGCGCTGCCCGGTGGCCTGCACGCTCGATGTGCTCGGCGATCGCTGGTCGCTGCTCGTCGTCCGCGACGTGATGCGCGGCAAGCGGCGCTACGCCGAGTTCCTCGACTCGCCGGAGGGCATTCCCACCAACATCCTGGCCGATCGCCTGAAACGGCTCGTGGCGAAGGGCGTGATCCGATCGCATCGCTACAGCCAGCATCCGCCGCGGCTGGAATACCAGCTGACCGCCAGGGGCGAGGACCTGCGGCCGATCATGCGGGCGATGGTCGACTGGGGCATCCGGCACGCCGGCGGGCGAACCCCGCCGCCGGTAACTCCATTGAACTAAGCGAGTTAGCTGCAGGGGTCGATAAAATCGCTGTCTACTTTGTGGCGCAAAGTGATATAATCTGCGTTACGTGAACGAAACGTATTTCCAGAAAGGTTTCGGCCTGAAATCCGAGGTCGGACCTCTTTTGGCGCGTACTTACCAGAGCGCCGCGATCGAACGACTCAAGGGCCTTGGCTATGAGGCCGGTGCGGGCGGGCTCCACTTCAAGCTGGCCAAGGAATTCGGCTTTTGTTACGGCGTCGATCGCGCCGTCGACTACGCCTACCAGACCCGGCGGCAGTTTCCCGATCGCCGCGTCTTCCTCTCCGGCGAAATCATCCACAACCCCGACGTCAATCGCCGCATCGAGGACATGGGCATCCAGATCCTCGCGGACTCGCGCGATCCGGTCGAGCGCTTCCAGCAGGTGTCATCGGGCGATGTCGTGATCCTGCCGGCGTTCGGCGTCAGCGTGCCGGAGCTGCAGCACCTCAAGTCGAAGCAGTGCGTGCTCGTCGACACGACGTGCGGCAGCGTGTTGAACGTCTGGAAGAAAGTCCATTACTACGCGAAGGACGGCTACACCGTCATCATCCACGGCAAGCACTATCACGAGGAAACGCGCGCCACGGCGTCACAGGCGCTGACCCACAAGGACGGCCAGTACTTGTGCGTGCGCGACGTCGCCGAGATCGAGCTGGTGGGCGATTTCATTCGCGGCACGATCACCGGCCCCGAGTTGATGACGCACTTCGTCGAAGCGGCCAGCCACGATTTCGATCCGGACGTGCACCTGCAGCGCGTCGGCATCGCCAACCAGACGACGATGTTGATGAGCGAGACGTTGAAGGTGCAGGAGATCCTGCGCCGCGCCATGGTCGATCGCTACGGCGACGCCGGCCTCGAATCGCGCTTCCGCGCCTTCGACACGATCTGCTCGGCGACGCAGGAGCGGCAGGACGCGGTGCTCGAAATGCTCGATGCCGGCGGCCTCGATCTGATGGTCGTGATCGGCGGCTACAACAGCAGCAACACCCAGGCGCTGGCGCGGATGTGCGCGCCGCGCCTCACGACGTTCTACATCGACAGCCCGCAGTGCGTGACCGACGCGGGCATCCGCCATCGCGCGATTGGCGCGCACGAGGAAACGCTGGCCGCCGCGTGGCTGCCGGCCGGAGACGTCCGCATCGGCATCACCGCCGGCGCCTCCACGCCCGACAGCGTCGTCGGCGAAACTATCGAACGCATCCTGGCCCTGCGGGGCCGCACGGCCGGGGATTTGACGCAGCCGGCCCTGATCGCAGAAGGTTCGTCCACCTTCGCCAAGGCTACGGCGGACAAGCAGAGCTTCGCATGATTCGGACGCGACCGACGGAACTGACGCTGACGCTGGCGCCACAACGCCGCTTCGAGGCCATTGACGTGAACCGCCGCATCGCCGACGAATTCGGCGACTTGCTGCGCCGTCATCGCCGCGCGCTCTACACCTCTTTCCACACGACGGCGGGCTATCTCGACCAGAGCCTGTCGGTGCGGCTGAACCACCAGCACGACCTGGTGTCGCAGTTCTTCCGCGCGTTCCATGCGCTGTTCCCGCAGGGCGGCGAATACCGTCACGACCAGATGCACCTGCGCAGCGAGCTGACCGACGAGCAGAAGATCGTCGAGCCGCGCAACGGCGATTCGCACCTCACGTTCATCGGCGCCGGCATGCGCAACTGCGTGACCTATCGCACGCGCCCGGATTCGCCGGTGTATTTCATCGAGCTCGACGGCAAGACCGAGGAAGTGCATCGGCAGCGCAGGACCACCGTGGTCGCCTACGATCACGACGAGATCGTGGCGCGGACATCGATCCGGATCCCGATGTCGAAGCACCCGATCGATTCCATCAACCTTGCCGATCCGAAGCTTGGGCTGCTCGAGAAGGTCAACGAGATCGTCGCGCGCGCCGGCGTCGAGCGCGCCCGCGTCGACCTGGTCGTCGATCCGAGCGAGCGCAACGTCGGGCTGACCGTGAACGAATACGAGACGCTGCTGATGCAGCACGATTTGATCGACGTGCTCCGCAACCCGATGCACTTTGCGCGCATCAAGGCGGGGAACATGATCAACGATCCCTGGGGCATTCCCGGCAAGACGCTGAACTACGCGAAGTACGACGTCGTCCACGTCCTCAACTCGCTGATGGAAGCGCTGCGGCTGGATCAGGGATCGTTCGAGCGGCTGGTCGCGAAGGTGATGTCATTGCCGGCGCGCCGCTTCCTGCGCTCGCGCCGCGTCAGCTTCCTGGCCGGATCGGATCGGGAGTCCAACGTACCGGTGCTGCTGCGCGGCACATATCAGA
>Ga0193741_1000209_pt1 | contig 16549 bp, 15 predicted proteins | sample L2s2metaG_FD_143059 | JGI IMG/M metagenome (GOLD analysis project Ga0193741, IMG submission 143059) | Soil microbial communities from a riparian zone of the East river system, Colorado, United States - L2s2 | ecosystem: Environmental > Terrestrial > Soil > Riparian zone | place: USA: East River...
CGCCGTAACAAAAGGTAAGCTTCCCTGCAACTGTACATTGGACATCCTAGATGATACTGTGGGATTTGAATTACCGAATGTAAAGATTATCAAGAATGAATCTATGCTGAGTCAGACTGAGGGCAGACTGGAATGGAACGAAACAAAACAACTAGCTCTCGACGGGGTGTTAGTTAGTGACGTTTATCTTGCTAATCAATCATCTGGCGTTTTAATTGATTTGAATACCATTAGTGTGGATGATAATCAACTACTTAGGATAGAGGTCACGGGGGGATCACAGCCAGATATTGTAAGGGCAGAATTATTGAATCTTAAATCTGCCTCTCTGGGCGAAACTGGCCTCAGTCTAGGCGACATAATTATAGACAATAAACTCTCGGATTACATAATCCACTATAACAAAACTCTAGACGAGCCCACTTCGGAAGAAAATAGTTTTCGGGTTCGAATTCCAGCGCAAGGAGAATATGTGCTGGTATTGTATCTCACGTATCAGAAAAGTGGCGCGGATAATGTTACCACTAGTAATATAACCCAAAATGGAGACCTTACAGCAGTTTACAAAACATTCTTATCGGTACGCGCGTAATTATCAACTTTTATAGGAAGAAATCAGAGATAACGGGTTGAAAATAGCAGTTGCATCACATATATCGATAGATAACATTGATAATCGAGAGGGCCACTTAGGTGGATCCGCTTGCTATTGCGGGCTTGTTTGTCGAGAGATTGGTCTTGATACTACACTCGTCACAAGGGTGGGACTAGACTTTCCAACTGAGATGCGTAATTTTTTGAAAGTTAAAGAGTTGGCAATTGGCCAACAAGATGAGCATTTTCCTACAACAAGATTTTATCTTCGGTACCTAGATAATTCACGACAGCTATATCTGAAATCAAAATGCAGTCCACTGACTATAAATGACGTAAAAGAAGTGGACGTCGATGGCTGGATAGTTAGTCCAATCATAGATGAAGTTCCTTTGTCTGTACTTAAGGAAATAACCATAAAGAATCAGTTTGTGACACTGGATCCCCAAGGGTATTTTCGAAAGATAAATAATGGAGGAAGAGTTTCCACGGACAAGAAAATTAAAATTGATTTGTCTGGCATATCGGCAATAAAAGCTAACGAACAGGAAATCTGCGCATTGAAGGATGGTACAGCTCATGATCCAAAATTCAAGATATTGACAACAAGAAAGGGAACAATTCGTCTGGGTGAATATGAAATAACACTTGATCATTTTCCCGAATCTCCGGACCGGACAGGGTTAGGAGACATTCTTACGGCTGCTTTTACCTGTGCGTACATTAAGGAACGAGATCCAAGATGGGCATTATGCTACGGGGTCGGTGCTATCCGAGCAGCATTGGAAACCAAGGCCGTTGGAATAGAGAAAATCCCTACGCGATCACAAATCGAAAAAAATGCACTTTATTTATTTGATAGAAATCAGGAAAACCTGTTGTAATAAGTAACAGTCAGATAGTTCAACAATAATTAAAAAATGCCGTACGGGTGTTTTGTATTAAATATCGAGTGTATTTTATTTTGCATTAGAATCGCTCTTAACAGTCTCGCTAATCTCCTATGAGACATGTTCCATATTTTCTATCCTTAAAAGCATGCCATAGCATTTCTTAAATCCAATAGCCTTCAACAATTAGATAGATCGCTTATGTCTCTTGAAGAGGAAACCACACGACTCGAGTTTGTTTCCAAGACTGCAGGTCAGACATACGTAGTAGATTCCATAATCATCCAACTTACAACTAGAGGATATGATAATAATTCAAAAACCAGGAATGCTAGTAACAGGGGAAATACTATGTTAATAATAAGCATTAACAATGAAAGAGAATTCAACGAGCAAGATAAACAGCTTATGCTACCGTATAGACAGTTGAAACTCAACTTTCAGTACCACCATGCAACCCCCTACGAACATTACAAGGACTGGGTTTATGACTTAACGCTTGACGGATCTAATCAAGAAAGGAAGGCACAACAATTAGAGCCTGATTTTTTCAGAGTTACTCAAGACGGGCTATGGGTAACCGTGGAATGGCTTTCATATACTAGAAAGGAAACGTTTGGTGGAGCATCAACATCAGATTCGCCCGATTGCTTGATAAATTCTTTAAATATGCCGATCAACAATATTTTAAACCTACAAGCCATTAAAAAATCATAGTCAGTGAACTGTTGATAAGCGAAATAAGATCAGGAAATAAAGCTAGATTCTTACTTATTATGACCCGGTCAATTTGTAAGCGGAATCCCTTCGTATTTGGACAAGAGCACTATGGCCATTCCAGTGTATTTTCCCTGTCAACTCTTCCAATGGCAAGGTCTAGGGCTTGATCTTTTTTCAAGTAACAAATCAACTTAGCTTGAGATAAAAATGAATCATATTATTTCTGAATTGGATGAACTAGATGGGAATGGGATCTAAAGGTCTATTTGGATGGCGACTCTTGATGAAATGGTCTATTGACACACAAACATTCTGATGAGTCAAGGCTTGCTGGGCGCGATGTATTTTTTGCTTACTATGGTCGACAGAAAGTCAATCATGTTCCTTTTTTCCTCTTCAGTAGCTTCTCCTTCAATCAATTTAAGCGCGTGCAACCATATCCTAGCACCAACTACGTTTTCTCTGAACATCGCTTCTTGCTCCACCTTCCATTGACTCTTCCTGTGCCAGTATCCTATTATCATTCCTAGAGGAACATATGCAGCTATAAAAACAAATGCGAATGTCCAAATGTTGTTAAATATTGAATTTATCGCGGGTATTTTATCAATCAACAGTGAATATTGGATGGTCACAAAATTAGCAAATGTCATAATAAATATTAGATATATACTATGACCGTTACGAAAATCAAGCCACCTTCTTCTAAACCAATTAGAGTCTCTTTTTCTTACAGATGCCATATTCTAAGGTGGGTTTCTCGCTTAAAATACATTGCCGCAAGAATAATTGTTACTGTAAAGCCTCTAACTTTTCTTCAGATTATTAAATGGTATGATAAAGAATTAGTTGCTAGTACTAGGTAGAATACGACCTATAAATTAGCCGTCAAAAGAACATACAGGCCGCTAGATAGGGAGGCAAGGCCCTCGTTTCTCTAAAAGATGGTCAATGATGACGTCGTCGCATTCAGATTCTGCAGGGGGCACATTTCGTTCTTACTTATACCGTACTCTATGATGCAGCATCTAGTCATTCGAAACTTATTTAGTATAGATTCAAGCTGTAGGCAAAAGGAAAAATCTTAGATATATATAAGACCGCGCTGCGAATCCATATCACGGATTACAATGGGTGGTAGAAGAAGAAGAAATGTTAAACCGCAACGAAAGACTCGTACAACGCAAGGCAGGTGTCCAAAGTGCACCACTATCGTAAGATTTAATGTCTCAGGTCCAGTAGGAAAAGAGATCTATGAATGTACTTCATGTCTTTCGAAATATCCGATAGATGACTTGTAATGATACGGTGACATTAAATAGTTTAGGGATTAGATATTAATTGATAGTGAGGAATAAATAGAGCGAGTTGGGACGAGCTCAGTATCGGTTCTGAAAATTGGACCGATAGAATCTATTAATACGTTTGATTTAAATTATTAAGGATCGTATACAGAATGGATTCGATGAAGACCATAGCACCTCTCTGACAAGCGTTGTACAATGAAGAGAGTTTACAGTATTTATTCTGAGAATCTATTCTAGACACTCAGGTCAATGAGGTTATTCCTATTTGTTGGCTTTAGCTATAGCCTTTTTTCCTTACCTTTTCATCAGGCTCAAGGTTATACATCGATTAAGGTGTTTGTTACGCCACCACCGTGCATGCAAAAAGTTCTCAATATTCTGGACTGTTTCTGAGTCAGGAAAATCGCCCTACAGCCCATCCATCCCTCTACCTAACTATGGTTCTGTCATTCGGATCGAACTTCGTAAGGATAATCAGGGAGACTTGTTACCACGTACCCTTTATAAGGACATAATACACCTATAAGGTAGGAGTTTTCTGTGTTAATGCAACCCATGGTGCCGCCTTTAACATGTCATTTATGTCTAAAGGATCAAGACGTCATTACCGATCCGGAGTCGGGCGAAATAATTTGCAGCAATTGCGGTATGGTCATCACAGATAAAGCTCAGGATACGGCTAGCCCAGAATGGCGAGCATATACTACCGAGGAAAAGAACGAAAAAGCCAGAACAGGGTCGCCTACTTCTCTGGCAGTTCACGACATGGGGCTATCAACAGTAATTGGAAGAGCCAACAGAGATGCTGGAGGACAGATATTGGACGTGTCAATGCGCTCCACAATAGAAAGACTCAGGACCTGGGACTCCCGAATACAAGTCCATAGCTCTGAGGACAGGAATCTCAGACAAGCTTTTCAGCATCTTGACACACTAAAAGACAAGCTTGGTCTTTCCTACGCTATCGTTGAAAAAACGGCTTACATATATAGAAAGGCATATGAAAGACAGTTGCCGCGTGGAAAGACAATTGCCGGAGTTCTAACTGCAGCCATGTACATTGCATGTCGGGATATGGGCGCCCCTAGAACTCTAAAGGAAATAGCCGCAATTAGTAACATAAAACGCAAGGATATTGCTAGGAATTACAGGATGTTGGTTTTTGAACTTGATATCAAAATTCCCATAGTGGATCCTATGAGTTGTATAATCAGGATTGCTAACAGGGTAAATCTCAGTGATAAAACTAAACGACAGGCGATTAGACTCATGAGCAACATAACTAAAGAAGAGATAGTATTGTCTGCGGGAAAAAATCCAATGGGATTTGCAGCTTCAGTCTTATATCTGGCAAGTATTGCTACCAAAGACGATGATCATATAAGACAAAAAGGTCTTGCAGAGGCTGCAGGGGTAACTGAGGTTACGATAAGAAATGTATGCAAGTCTTTGAGAAGACATGCATCTCCGTATTCCGATTGAACTATTCCATCATCGGGTAAAGGACTCTCACGGTCTCAACTAATTAACTTATTGAGCTAGTATTCCTAATGATAGGAGCTCTATGAATCCAATATTCAACCATCGTATCATGAGAATATATTGTGGAAAACCCTGCAATACCCCCCTTTCACTACGAGACGAGAACTTCCACTCGATTTAGGTATACAATGAGATACATCCGTGCAAATTTGTCTACTGCACATCAAAACCAAACTGATAACAGAACTGTCGTTTATCTTTATGCCAATGCCTTTATCATAAATGATTCCTCATATACCTTTTCTAGACAAAAAATAGAATTCAACTACCCCTCCATGTCAGGAATATCATTACAGACTTGTGATATTGTTGGCAACCCTTCGTTCAAATAGGTCTGATAAAAATCTCTACTGCCGAGGTTTATAAGAACTATATCTGTTGCTATTAGTCCTAGTTGTGGGGCGTGTAGTTTTTGGTTGCGGCGGGTTGTCATTTTCATGTCCGGGGTGGGTTTTGATATGACTCCAGTACTCCGACTTGGTGACTGGTGTTTTACAAACCGGACAATTTCCATAGCCACATTTGTGGTGACCGACAAAATTCGGATGGATTGTCAAATTGCAAGAGCTACAAATTGTTGGTACCATACGTTTTCTCCTCGTATTAGTAATGAGCATAATTAGGATGTATCGGTCTGTATAAGGACACTACTTTCGGCCTTTTCCAAAGAAGCATGCCAGTCAGACATTCTAATTTACTTAAAGAAAATGAGTTGGGGGAACTTTATGTAACTAATATTCATGCAAAACTAAATGACAAATCCTTGGGATGAAGGTTAAGACAGTATGGGGGAGCGTATCGCAAGAATAAATAAGAAATCCATCATTGATAAAAAAAATAAGGATAAAGGAATTTGTTATTTAGTCCAGTTGCCGCCTGTCATATTGCCTGCGGTCATATTACCAGCCATCATCGTCGCATTGTCTCCTGTCATCTCCTGCGCCGCTGCTGGTGAAGTCACAGCAACTGGGCCAGCAATCGCCGCAATACCGAATACCGCAACTATTGCAACCGCAATCAAGAACAGTTTTATGTTCATAAGCCTCCTCATTGTAACTACTATATATAAAATTTCCTAGTCGAAGATTTGTCAAACATGTCAACTGGTGTATAAATGAATGGGGGCAACCGCTATTACGGATAACTGGGTTTCGGGCTGTCAAACCTACAAGAACCCAATTCAATTCCAAAAGTATCTCTTGTCAATTACTATGGAATTATTAACATGAAAACCCCTTCTCCCTGCACAAAAAAATAATTTTCCGAAAGTTATTTGGTTGTTGCCTTTATAATCTTATAATTATGCATGGTACTTGTTTGATTCTTCTAAGCTGACCAGCTGCCCCTTCATCCCTATCTGCCCTATGAATGTTAATTGGATATGACGCATTCACACTCTTGGAAATAAAGATCCTAATTTTCCAAAGTGTCCTGTATGATAAACATCAAATACGGAACCACAATCTGGGACGAGAGCAACCAAGGGTTACATTTTATCTAATATACACCTTGATGGACTTAAGGCGGCACACGGCTGTCAATAAGATCGATTAAGAAAATGTCTGGTTCAATATCTGCCTGAGAAGTTACGATCTAAAGAACAGGATCGCAAAACAAATCCGTGCCCTGCATATAAGATTTAGACCATAAAATCGTAATCTGATCAAAAGCCGCAAGTTCATTTACGTTTTCCTAGTAATATGTAGCAATACAAACGCACTAGTTTTTGATTCCGTTATATTTGATAGGAGTTAATTATTGCATTAACCATCTGAATTTACATATACACATACCAACTATGCATTTTCTATCATATGGAATTTTACACTAACGTTACTTCCACAATAAACTTAGGAACCATAGCATTGCTAGCTTTTGCGTCAGCGTATATTGGTATCATACTGCCGCAGGCATATGCCCTGAATTATGACAACTATGGTGAAGATGATGATTTTGGTAAAGAAAATATTGATCAAACCCTTCAACAAGACGATATTAGTAATACACCACAATCATCATCTGATATGCCGACACCAGGCTGTGATATGGATACATTTGAAAGCCCTGAAGAGTTCCCATTGTGTCTTGATGATGATAATTAAAGATAATTAGTAGTAAGCGTAGACGATGGCTACTTCACCGCATCTATTTTTCTTCAGTGCTGGAAGTAACATCACATTTTCCATATACAACCTTGTCAACCGCATTTACTATCCACCATACAACTTCAATTAAAAGATCAAATAACCACCTGAAACAGAAAAGGGGAATACCATTAGTGGACCTTTGGCCTTTATAGCAATAACCATAATAAGACCCTAAGGCAAAAACAGAAAACCAATGGTCTATAGCTCTTTTAGATACTTTGGTTTTTTCAATCTTAATACCGACAGTATAAATTAGCAACGATTATTCAGGCCACAATTATCAAGTCCTGGCATACCGGCCACCAACATTGCTTACTATTCCAACCATTGAATATGCTATGTACACGATAAAAAGCTTGCAATCTTTCTTATAGTAGTTCTGTGAAAAGTAGACAGTACAGGGATTAAGAAAGCTAAGATTCAATCCAGATTTTTTTGCCTTCTAATTAAATGACAGGCTATTCAATTCAAAGTAAAATAAATTGAATTACTTTAATAATGATAAAAAAATTATGAATGGCAATTAGCCGCCAGCGGTATAGTTCTCATCTTCCAGTGGCATAGTCATATTGTCGCCCATGGAAGTTGTATTTTCATCCATTGTCATGGTCATATTTTCTCCGCCAGACATATTCTGGGCCAGTGCTGGGGCAACTTCAGATAATCCGAATCCCGCTGCAACAATTGCAAATGCTACTAAAAGCGTTTTTGTATTCATTCCTTGTCATAGAAAATCAAGGTTATAAGAAGCTACCTTATGGGATTTTCATGTTCATGCAACCAGGAAATTGAAGAATCAAAGGATTAAGGAATATAAGCACACTATTTTCAGACAATGTTGCAATGATTTAACTAAATTAAAATATATTATCCTTAACTATATTGGACAACAATAATTAATTGCCAAGCACTTGTAATTGGAAGTGATAAAACAAGGAGCCCTAGACGCGATTTGGACGCGTGACCTAAGGTTTACGAAACCTTCGCTCTACCAGACTGAGCTACTAGGGCGAGACCTCCTAACCTCGCAATATATAAAATTTTAAAGATCTTTATTTAACCTTTCATGAACCAAATAGGAATGGAATCAGTAACCCGGCACATGGTAGAAAATCCTAAAAAAATAGTACAGAATTAATACTTCCATATTTGTTACTTCGTCTGTGAAGATATCAATCTCTGGCATCAGAGGCATTTACGGTGATGATGATCTGAGCCTACCTGAGATCGTTAAATTTAGCAGATCGTTTGCGCAATCATTGGTAGACTCGACGGAAAAATGCGTAATTGGAAGAGACACAAGGCCGTCGAGCATGGCTATTGCCAAGATTGTAACAGCAACTCTTATGCAGGAGGGAGTTGAAGTCTATGACCTAAATATTGCACCAACACCTATGATATTTCGCGAATCGCGAAAATATCAAGCTGGTTGTGTAGTAACAGCATCCCACAATCCCCTTGATTGGAATGGGCTCAAGTTCATTTTAGAAGGGAGAGGAATCTTTGAGGATGAACTACAAACCATAATACGTAACATGGTTCCGGCTTCGAGAAAACAAAATTGTGGTTATGGGGAATCTTTTCAGATTGTCTCAAATTATGTAGATGAAGTCGCGGAGGTAGCAAGAACATCAAAAAGCTCGACTCAATCCATTAGGGCAGGCCTCGATCCAGGAGGAGGAGCAGCTTGTGGATATATCAATAGACTATTCAAGAAACTCGGTCACAAATTTCAGAGCATAAACGACATCTATGGGATGTCTTCGAGGGGCACAGATCCTACGGTTGATGATTTGAACGACTTGGCAGGACTAGTTGTCAATAATGAACTTGACTTTGGATTTGCGTTAGACCAGGATGGAGACAGACTTGTCGTCGTGGACAAATACGGTAAGAAATTATCTCCTGATACGACTCTGTTGCTCTGCGTGGCTAGCGCGCTCAACATTGGAATGAAAAAGTTTGTCACTAGCATAGACACAAGCGTCTCGATAGAGAAATTCGCCAAGCTCTATGGCCCTGCTTCAGTCAAGTTCGATTCTTCAAAAGTCGGCGAATCCAACGTAGTTAGCACGATGTTAAAGGTGGATGCAGACGCAGGGGGGGAAGGAAGCAGCGCCGGATTCATCATGCCAAAATTTAATCTGTGTAGGGACGGATTCCTTGCAAGTGCGATAATTGCATCACTCGATGCGATGACGATAGATGAATGTATGAAATTTTCAGGTCAGTACTCACAAATAAGAACTAAAATTTCCTTACCATCTTATTTGCATGACAAGCTTATAGAAAAAATATCTACTATCCTGGAGAGAGAATCATCTAAGATCCTGACCATAGATGGCATTAAAGCAATAATAGATGATGATTCGTGGATTCTCGTGAGAGGTTCAAACACAGAACATGCCGTTAGAATTTCGGTCGAATCAAGAGGACCTATGGTACAGACACTTTATGATAAAGTAATTGCCCAGGTCAGATCGGTATATGAAACGTTTAAGTGAAAAGGAAATCATAGACCTCTTTGTTTCTAAATTCAGGAATCCTAATCTGACCCAGACCGCTAATTACATCCGTAGGCAATATTGCACAGCAACGCGAATAGGGACCGATGATGTAACAATTATGTCCCTAGAGAGGAGACTGAAGAAGGGGGTCAAACTCGTTTTCAAATGTGACATGCTTGTAGAAAGTACTGATGTTCCTTCAGGTATGAAACCTTGGCAGATAGCAAGGAAGAGTATTGTGTCATGTGTGAGCGATTTCTCAGCGAAGGGCATTAAACCAATTTATACCTCATTACTTTCGTTAGGGATCCCTGAGAGATATTCAAAAGGCGAAATTTTAGAATTGCTGAGGGGATTCGAGATATCCTCGAGAGAATTTGGGATAAACTTCGTTGGGGGAGACACAAACGAATCTAATGAATTGATAATAGATTGTAGTATGATAGGGTTTTCCGATAATGGCAGTATTCCATCTAGAAACGGAGCAGGGCCAGGCGACTTGATTGTTGTTTCAGGAGAATTTGGATACTCGGCAGCAGGTTTGAAAATTCTTATTGAGGGTGCAAAAGCTGGGAGAAATTTCAAGCAGAGAGCGATTACTTCAGTCTTTAGACCTAACCCTCAACAAAAGTTTGGGATATCTCTGGCAAGGTATTTTTCTTCTTCAATAGATTCTAGTGATGGTCTCGCTACATCGCTTTACGAGCTAGCAGGACAAAGCAAGGTTAATTTTTTCATAACCAAGATACCAACGTTGAAAGCAGTAGAATTCTTTGCGAAAAATAATAATTTCGTGGATTCTGATGAGTTTGTTTTCTACGGAGGGGAAGAGTTTCATATAGTGGCAACAGTTCCATCGCGAAATATGAAAAGGGTGGAATCGTTGGTGAAAAAGCACAAGTTAAAAATGATTGTGGTAGGCAATGTGACAAAAGGTAATGGTAAGGTTTTCGTTCAGCGATCCAAAAATAAGAAGAATGGCTTCGAACTCCTTGATAACAGAGGCTATCTTCATCTCATCGACAAACGTGGGAAATGGCAGTGAACTAGTATCAAAGTTAATATGTAGTGCTTAACAAACCAATTATAATTCGTGAATGTCAAGCATAGAGGATGTCACGCAGCACAAGTGGGGAGTCGCCCATATTTTTAGCAGTTATAATAACACTCTTGTTCACGTTACTGATATCAGTGGAGCTGAAACAGTCTCGTTCAGCTCTGGCGGAAGACATGTAACAGCGGACAGGTACGAATCATCTCCTTATGCAGCTATGAAATCTGCGGTCGCAGCTGCAGATGTCGCAAAATCAAAGGGTATTACTGCACTACATATTCGAGTGCGGGCTGTTGGTGGAGTGGGACCAAGAATTCCAGGTCCAGGAGCGCAAGCCGCAATAAGGGCACTAGCTAGAGCGGGATTCAGAATCGGGAGAATTGACGATGTTACGCCTGTTCCTCATGATACCACCAGGAAACCTGGAGGTAGGAGAGGAAGAAGAGTCTAGTCGTTAAATATCGCTATATTGTTCTGCATAAGGCTTCTTGATTGTAGTGGATGGTATCGGAATTGCTGCAAAGCACTCATTGTTACTTCTCAGCTCGTTCACATGTCCTTGAAATTCTACCTGAGTTTTTAGAGGAAACCATTTCAGAATATCTTAGAGAAACAGTATCGGCAGCGCTTGAACGAAGTCATGAAGAAGTAGTATTCAGAAAACCGCAGGAGAACGAGGGTCAGCTACTGAACCCAGCAATTAGATTGTAAGTCTGTCGAGTCTGCAGACTTAAACTTGTTATCTCCTTTTGTAAGTTCTCACTCGGGTTCCAGTAGACATCAAATCTACTTATACTAGAGAAATTGAAAATCTTTGGAAGTATTGTTTGCGATGGAACGGCGACATGTGTGCAAGTATAGCCTATGAATTTATGTTTGTTCATTTACAATACACTTTGACTCATCTCTTTCAAGATAATAAATGTAGTTTATTGTATCTGGTTCGTTGGCTTCCACTACTCTTCTTATATCCTGACAAGTTTTTTGAATTCTTCAAATTTTTCCTTCTTCCATAGTGAATTCTGCTCTAAATTGTGTCTGATCGTGTTTAATACTCCCCGCATCCCGATTAGATTAGTAGCTCGGCTACTGGGTTTAAAAACTCCGAAATGCTGATCGATAAAGTTAGGACTGAGACTTGGCGCTAATTCCCTATTATACTAGAAACTGTATTCAATATTTGTTTGGACGATGCGGGCTTACGAATCAATCCATCTATTTTTGGCTTAGGAAGAACCCTTGCAAACTCCTTATCATCTATCTCGAATGCTGTCATAAGCAAGATCTTGACTTTTGGGTTTATTTTCCTAGCTTCTCTCACAAATTCAAACCCATTCATAGTAGGCATCCTAATATCAGATATTATAATGGAATAGTCTTTGTGATTTATTCTAAAGTGTTCTAATGCCAACAATGGATCTGTAAATGCAAAAACATTCTTAAAAACATCTTTTTGCAGAATTTGCTTAACTAAAGTAGCAAGGTCAAAATCGTCGTCTAGTACTAGAACCTTTGGTTCATATTGCCTGATGTTGCGATTCTTGTTAGGCAAAGGTTAACCATCACTTCCTGGTTAGTCTACTCCTCGTGCAGGCGAATCGCCATATCATCATTAATATATGATTCAGTCCACTATTTAATCTCTCGTTGCCAACGTAATAACTATGAACGTTATGCCTGAAATTGAGAAATTATTTTGAGAATCAGTCAGTAATAAAGGTAATAATTGTTGTCACTGTGCGTTTTCCGATATTATGTTTCTGACTATGAGAATCAAGCAACAATGCTTATTGTTCTTGACTTGATTGTATTTCAAAATCTTTTTTGGTCATGTGAACAATAACCTTCCATATTCCGGTTGCCATGCTAATATGACTTAAGATTGTTTTGGCTAGATTATTGTGGGTTAATTATGTTACTTTAATGTATCTTATAGCATTTTATTCTCATTTAGTTTATGAGGTCATATAACTGATTAAACCTGGATTTGGAAGGTTATTTTTCCTTGTTTGGGTCTTCTTGATTTACTTTCTTAAGCTTGTCTGAGAAGGAAACCAATTTGCCATGATCTTCTATTTTTATAGTTGTATCTACCCTTACGTTTATCCCGATTGATCGGAAGAGCATGAGCAACTCTCCCCCAGATATTCTTTGTTGAATTTCACCTGACTTGATCAAGTCCGCTAACCTCTTAACGATCCCGCGTGTCTGAGCTGGAAACTGAGATTCTGCAAGCTTCAGAGCTTCTTCACCTCTGTCATATAGAAAGTCAGATACAATTTGTTCATCAGTTCTAGTTCGACGCTTCTGCTCGTCTTCTTTTTGTATGGCCTTTGACTTTTCCAAGGCTGCTTTTCTCCAAAGTTCTTTCATTTTTCGGGCGTTGATTATTGCAATATCAGGGTCGTCCTTTTGATCATGTTCTTTCGAAGGCACTAACCTTTGATCACTCCCAATGGAACCAGTCTTGCGACCTTCGTTGCTATTCCTAAAGAATGAGATACGTCTACAACGGCGTCCACATCCTTATATGCATCAGGCGCTTCCTCTACTAGGCCATTTTTAGTTAAGGATTTTATATAGATTCCCTTCGTTTCCAATGAACTTCTCACCTCGTCCACAGAATGAGCTCGTTTTGCAGCCGATCTCGACATAGTCCTTCCGGCGCCATGAGCTGTGGATCCAAAGCTCAGGTCGGATGACTTCTTGTTACCTAGGAGTACCCAACTGGCGGTCCCCATAGATCCTGGGATGATGACTGGCTGCCCAATACCATTATACTGGGCCGGCAATTGTTGTTCTTCTAGAAAGGACCGAGTGGCACCCTTCCTGTGTATTACCAAATCACGCATCCCTTCGCCGTCAATCCTGTGACGTTCGACTTTGGCAATATTGTGAGAGACATCATAAACTAGTTGCATATTTAGTGTATGTTCGTTCATTCCGAATATCCTTTCAAATGCTTTTCTAGTCCAATGCGTTATCATCTGCCTATTGCACCAAGCAAAATTCAAAGCACAAGACATAGCCTTACAATAGTCTTCACCCTCTGGCGAATCATTTGGTACGCATGCGAGTTCTCGGTCTGCAAGCTTGAAACCATATCTTTTCAAAGCTAGTTCTGAAATGCGCAAATAGTCGCTACAAACCTGATGTCCAAAACCGCGTGAGCCACAGTGAATCATTATTGTCACTTGCCCCTCGTTATGGAGGCCCATAGATTCTGCTGCCTTTTTGTCATATATTCTGTCCACCCTCTGAACTTCAAGAAAGTGATTGCCTGAGCCTAAACTGCCCAACTGGATAGCACCTCTTTTTCGCGCAATATCTGAAACCCTAGTTGGGTCGGCCCCCTCCATCTTGCCTTCTTCTTCACAAACCTCGATATCTTGCTCCCGACCATATCCGTGTTCGATTGCCCAGTTTGTACCCTCCACCAACAACTCGTCTAGCTCCGACCTAGTCAATTTAAAAGCTCCTTCACTTCCTACCCCAGTGGGAACAGATTTGAATAGTTCATTTACTAGACCCTTTAATTTTGGTCTCAGTTCAGGTTCCCGCAAATCCGTTCTGATCAATCTTACACCACAATTAATATCATAACCCACTCCACCTGGGCTAACAACACCATCCCTGAAATCAGTAGCCGCAACTCCTCCGACTGGGAAACCATATCCTTCATGACCGTCGGGAAGAACTACAACATGTTTAACCACACCAGGTAGGGTCGCAACATTAGCCGCCTGATCTATAGTTCTATCTGTTATCATCTTTGAGATAAGATTATCATTTGCATAGATAGTAACAGGAACATTCATCCCCTTGGATTCATTTTTTTCAATTTGAAATACAAGGTCGCTAATTTTCCTTATTCGATGGCTACCGCTTTTGGTCAACAATTCACTCATATTTGTGTCCTAATTACATTCATGGTATCATGTACGAGCTTATAAATACGAATCCAATACGAAGGTAGAAATTAGAAAATACGCGCTCTGATTCATGCGACTTGATTGATCTAATAGATCACACATAGAGGTTTCAGATGCAAGGAATGATTAACGTTATCAGAGCTTATGCAATTCTCGCTCATGACCATTAGAACTGGATTTCGGTCGTATTTCTGCTTGATTTATAAACGGACCTCCAATTCCAAGCAAGATTCTCGACATTGAGGCGTATGAACTGACGCTCACGATAGACCGAGACCCAAGTATCAGGCAAGATTTATTTTTCTAATATAATCTGTTTGTGTCATATAATGCCCATACTCCCTATAGATTCTGGACGTTACGGAAGCAAGGAAATTAGAGGAATATTCGAAGAGGAACGGCGACTACTCTACGAAATTGAATTTGAAGCGACCGTTGCGTCCGCACAGGGTCAAATTGGAGTGATTCCTTCTTATGCTTCAAAAGAAATTGTAAAAATTGCCAGATCTCACGCTGTCAGTTTGAATAGGGTCAAGGAATTGGAATCGATCAGTGACCATGACACAGCGGCGTTAGTAGAAGCCCTGGGTGAAAAATGCTCTTCAAGGACAAAGCCATGGATCCATTACGGGTTGACGAGTAGCGACGTAGTAGATACGAGTACCTCAATGCAAATAAGGGATGTGTTTACGATTATCGAGCCCAAAGTCTCGCGTCTAGCTACAATTTTGATTAATAAAGCAACAGCATATAGGACACTACCAGCGGTCGGAAGAACACACGGTCAACACGCGAGTATAATTGCGTTTGGGCTTAAGTTTGCCGTGTGGGCTGTGGAAATGGCTAAGCATATTGAGAGGATGGAAGAAAGCAAGAAGCGAATTTTACGATGTAAAACACTAGGTGTTGTGGGAACAGGTTCATTAATGGGGGAAGGTGCGTTGACCGTACAGGAATTAGTGGCAGAAAAACTGGGCCTTGCTCCGATTGAGGCAGCTACACAAGTAATCCCACGAGAAGGGTACGCAGAAATGCAATTTTTGATTGCTTTATTGGGTTCAACTCTTGACAAGATTGCCATTGAAATAAGAAATTTGCAAAGAACAGAGCTGGCCGAGGTTACAGAACCTTTCAGACAAGGACAAATAGGCAGCAGTGCAGTACCTGTGAAGCGGAATCCAATTAAGAGCGAAAGAGTATCCTCTATTGCAAGAATATTACGCTCTTTGGTAGGCGTAAGTATGGAAAATATTTCATTATGGCATGAGAGGGACCTTTCAAATTCGGCTAATGAAAGGTTTACCATCCCTATGAGCGCCATACTAATAGACGAAATGTTGAACTTGATTACCAAAGTTATTTCAGAGCTACAGATAAACAAGGACAGAATCACTTCAAACATAGACCTCACAAAGGGTCAGATTTACTCGGAATTTGTTCTCGAGGCGTTATTGAAAAAAGGAATTCCTAGAACCGTGGCTTACAAGGAAATTCAAAGAGTAGCATTCATCGCGCTTCAAAATGGAAAAAATTTTTTAGAGGTCTTGATTGAAGATCCTTGGGTAGCGAAGAGGTTGAGAGACGACGAATTACGTATTTTGTTTGATCCTAAGATCCATTTAGCTGCGTCGTCAAAAATTATCGATAAAGCGGCCAGTTTGGTAAAAGAAACTAACCGAAAATTTGCTCCCAGTTAGATTTAAGCTAAATTACAGAACTGAATATTCCCACAATAATTTATATCCCTTAGACTTTGGTCCAATTCCCATACTTTGAAATCGAATTCGCCGGGTCGAACTTGATTCGAAAATTATCGTGATTCCATATTAAGCTTGCAAAAATTCTTGTGAATCAAA
>Ga0193741_1000211_pt1 | contig 16464 bp, 12 predicted proteins | sample L2s2metaG_FD_143059 | JGI IMG/M metagenome (GOLD analysis project Ga0193741, IMG submission 143059) | Soil microbial communities from a riparian zone of the East river system, Colorado, United States - L2s2 | ecosystem: Environmental > Terrestrial > Soil > Riparian zone | place: USA: East River...
CCGCGAAAGCCTGCCAGATCTCGTCATAAAGGCCTGCCGCGCGGATCTCTTCCAGGTAGAGAGCATCGGCCTTTCTAAGCAGATCGAGCTTGTCCTTGGTCACGTCGCTCAGAATGCGGATGGCGAGGCCCGGCCCCGGGAACGGATGTCGAGCTACCATCTCCTCGGGTAATCCAAGCTCGCGGCCGACGTTCCGGACTTCGTCCTTGAACAGCTCGCGCAACGGCTCGATCAGCTTGAATTTCATTCCCGGCTTGAGCCCGCCGACGTTGTGATGCGTCTTGATCGTGACCGAAGGGCCGCCGCGGGGTGAAAAGGATTCGATCACGTCAGGATACAGTGTTCCCTGCACCAGGAAGTCGACATCCTTTCCGACTTCCGCGGCCGCGTCTTCAAACACGTCGATGAAGGTGTGCCCAATGATCGTTCGTTTCTTCTCCGGCTCTTCGACTCCGGCGAGCGCGGTCAGGAACCGCTCCTCGGCATCGATCGTTACGAGCTTGATTCCCTGGTTCGCGCGGAACGTACGCTCGACCTGATCGCGCTCGTGAAGCCGCAACAAGCCGGTGTCGACGAAAATGCAGGTGAGCTGATCTCCGACTGCCCGATGCACGAGAGCGGCTGCGACTGATGAATCCACTCCTCCGGACAATCCGCAGATTACACGGGACTTCCCGACGGTCTTTCGGATTCGGGCGATCTCCTCGTCGATGAAGGCGCCGGCCGTCCAGGTAGGTTCCGCCTTGCAGATCGGAAACAGGAAGTTGGCGATGATCTCACGGCCGCGCGGAGTGTGCGCTACTTCCGGATGAAACTGAACGCCGAAGATCGGGCGCTTCTCGTGCCGGAACGCGCTGATCGGATTGCCGGTGCTCTGAGCCGTGACGCGATATCCCTTTGGCGGCTGCTCGATGTGATCGCCGTGGCTCATCCAGGCCGTTACGGCTTCGTCCTTGGCGAACCCGGCGAACAAGCCACTTGGCTCGAGCACTTTAAGTTCGGCGCGACCGTACTCACGCTTGTTGGTGCGTATTACCTGTCCGCCTTCGATGTGGGCAATGAGCTGCATCCCGTAACAGATGCCGAGGACAGGCGCGATGTCGAAGATGGCGGGATCGGCGAGCGGAACGTTGTCGCCGTACACGGAGTTCGGCCCACCGCTCAGAATGATCCCCGTTGGCTTCCACTCCCGGATCCATTCCACGGTGCGACTGGGCGGGTGGATCTCCGAATACACGCGCGCCTCGCGGACCCGCCGGGCAATCAACTGCGTGAATTGTGAGCCGAAATCGACGATGAGGATCCGGCTGCTCATAAGGTGATGTTTTCTACTTCTCCGGTGTCCGTGTCGAGAATCGAGGCCGTGCATTTACCGTGAATCCAGCCGCATGCCTCTCCAGGATTGATCACGATGGTCTTCCCGATTTTCTTCTGCGACTGCAAGTGCGAGGAGCCGTGAATCACGAAATCATGGGACTCGATGGATCGCGCGCTCACTTCGTTGATCTCGTGCACCAGGAGGACGCGCTTCCCACCGACGTCGAAGCTGTGTGGCGACTCGTAGATCTCCGTTCCCATTCCGCGCGCGGCATACGCGCTCAGCGTCTCGCGATCACCGTCGTTGCGGCCAAAAACGCCAAGCAGCGCCATCCCGCGCTGATGAAAGGGTGCGAGGCAAAAAGGCGCACAGTAGTCGCCGGCGTGCATCACCATGCTCACGCCCTTGTCAGCGAGTCTCTGGAGGAGATCGGCAACAGCCGGAACGCGATCGTGTGTGTCAGCCATGACTCCGATGCGCACTACAGGCTCCTCCAATCCGGGCGTGCGTCTTCGTTGCGAATCAGGTCGTCATAGCTCTCGCGCCGCGTTATCACCGCGAATCGGTCGCCGTCCACCAGCACTTCGGCGGGGCGCGGTCGCGAGTTGTAGTTGGAAGACATGGCGAATCCGTAGGCGCCGGTGGACTGCACCGCAAGAAGATCGCCGGGCTCGGCGTCGTCGATCTGCCGGTCGAGCGCCAGAAAGTCGCCGCTCTCGCAGATTGGCCCGACGACATCGGCGACCGTCGTCCTTCCGGTCGGCTTCACGGCTTCGATCCTGTGAAACGCGTTGTAATGAGAGGGTCGGAGAAGGTCCGTCATGCCGGCATCCGCGATGATGAACTCCTTTCCCCCGCTGCGCTTCCGGTAGAGGACTCGCGTCAACAGCACGCCGGCATTTCCGACCAGAAACCGGCCCGGCTCGAGGATGATCTTGAGGCCTGACGCGCCGACGAGCGCGCCGATCACCTCGCCAAACCGATCGACATCGATCGAGCTTTCGTCGTCATACGTAACCGCGAGGCCGCCACCAATGTCGAGATACTCCAGCCGGATCTTCGTGTCCCGCTCGATCTCGCCGCGAAGGTGCAGCAGGCGTTGTAGGCCGACCTCGTACGGAGCGAGCTGCGAGATCTGCGAGCCGACGTGCATGTCGAGCCCCATCAAGCGCACGTTTCGGAGCGTCGCGGCAACTTTGGCTACCGAGAGCGCTTCATCGAACGGGATTCCGAACTTCATTCCCTTCTCGCCCGTGCGCGTGTAGGGATGAGGCGTGTCGACCAGCACCTCCGGATTCACTCTCAGCGCAACGGGCGCCGTGACGCCGAGCCGCCTGGCGACTCCGTCGAGAACATGAAGCTCCTGTTCCGACTCCACGTTGAACAGCAGCACCTCGGCGCGCAGCGCCTCCTCCATCTCGCGCTCGGTCTTGCCCACCCCGCTGAATACAACCTCGCTCCCCTTGTACCCTGCCTTGAGCGCACGAAACAGCTCGCCTCCGGACACGATGTCGAGGCCGGCGCCAAGCTCTCTCAGGAGTGCCAGGATCGCGATGCTCGAGTTCGCCTTCACGCTGTAGTGGAGCCGAGCGTCGAGCTTGCCGAGCGCATTGCGGAGGAGCGTGTACTGCTCGCGGATGCCGGCGGTGCTGTACACATAGCACGGAGTGCCCACTTCGCGGGCGATGGTTGCAAGGGGCACACCTTCGCATCTCAGGCCTTCAAGATCGTGAGACGGCTCTTTGCCTCGGCGGGTCGCTTGTTTTGCCTGCTTCGCGCCGGCGCCTCGCGGGCTCAATATGCCTTTGCCCACAGAGCCTCGGCGGTCGATGGGCGTCCGCACTTGAGACACGATTTCGGCGGCTCGGCAGACCTGAATTCCTCATCGGGTAGGCAACGAATGGTCGCCTTCGTTTCCTCCTTGATCTCCGCTTCGCACTTCGGGTCCTCGCACCAGCCGGCGTAGACAAAGGCGCCATCGCCGTTCATGACTTCGCGAAAGCGATCGTAGGTGATCCCGCCGCGAATGCTGTTGTGCTCTCTGCGCTCGCGCGCGTCGATCAGCATGGACTCCTGTATCTGGTGGAGGAGATCCGCGGCATCCTCGCCGATCGATCCGAGCGCGACGGCGCGCTTCACGCCCGTGTCGCGGCGCACCATGATGGCCTGGTTCTGATCGAGATCACGGGGACCAATCTCCATGCGAACCGGAATGCCGCGCAGCTCCCACTCGTAGTACTTCGCTCCGGGCTTGATTCCTTCCCGGTCGTCGACGTGCACCCTCAGACGTCCAGGAACCCTGCGTTCCCACGCCAGCAGGCTCTCCTTGATCAGATGCGCCGCGGCGCGGACGCGGCCCTTGTCTTCATCCGTCTTCCAGATGGGAACGATCACGATCTCGATGGGAGCGAGGAGGGGCGGCACGCGCAGGCCCTTGTCGTCGCCATGAGTCATGACGAGCCCGCCTATCATGCGCGTCGAGACACCCCAGCTGGTGTTCCAGGCGAAGTCGATTCCGCCCGCCTCCGTTTGGAACTTGAGATCGAACACCTTGGCAAAATTCTGCCCGAGGTTGTGCGACGTCCCCGCCTGGAGGGCCTTGTTGTCCTGCATCATGCCTTCGCACGAGTATGTGCGCACCGCCCCGGCGAATCTCTCGGAGTCCGTCTTCATTCCGGTGACGACCGGCATCGCCATCCAGCCTTCCATGAAATCGCGGTAGACGCCGAGCATCTTCCGCGCTTCCTCTTCGGCCTCTGCCTCGGTCGCGTGCGCAGTATGCCCTTCCTGCCAGAGAAACTCGAGAGTCCGCAGGAATAGCCGCGTGCGCATCTCCCAGCGGATGACGTTTGCCCACTGATTTATGAGAATGGGAAGATCGCGGTAGCTCTGAACCCACTTGGCGTACATCGCGTAGATGATCGTCTCCGAGGTGGGACGGATGATCAGCGGCTCGTCCAGCTTCTTCCCGCCCCCGTGAGTGACCACGGCCACCTCGGGTGCGAATCCCTCGACGTGCTTTGCCTCCCGGTGGAGAAAGCTCTCCGGGATCAGCAGCGGAAAGTAGGCGTTTTCGTGGCCTGTGTCCTTGAACATCGTGTCGAGCTGCTGCTGCATCCGCTCCCAGATTCCGTAGCCGCGTGGTCTGATGACCATGCAGCCTCGAACCGGTGAGTAGTCGGCCAGCTCGGCGCGGAGCACGACCTCGTTGTACCACGCGCTGAAATCCTCCGCGCGCGTCGTGAGTTTTTTATCGTCAGCCATTGGCGTTGTTACAGTGAGTCGAGAAATGCATCGAGTCGAACGCTGCGCTCGGATCCATCAGCGAGTGTCTTGAGTGTCACATTGCCATTCTTGTAATCATCGCGGCGCAGGAGAACGATGTTCTTCACGCCGGCGGTCGAAGCGGTCTTCAGCTGGCGCGCCAGGGTCTGTGCTTTGAGCGCGTACTCCACGCTCCGCGACTTCGCGCGCAGCCGTCCGGCAACCGTCATCACCTCGGGAAGCAGCGACTCATCGTCGGCCGCAACCCAGTACTCGGTCCCCAGCTCGGGGACCGGGATCAAGTCGCGCGCACGCAGCAGCTCCGTGAGCACGACGTCACCCATGCCAAACCCGAGGGCGGGGAGATCTACGCCGCCGATGGTCGAGAGAAGGTCGTCGTAGCGGCCGCCTCCGCAAATTGCCCGAAATTCCCCCTGCGCGTCGAAAAGCTCGAATACCTTCCCCGTATAGTAAGCGAGTCCGCGAACGATTGAGAGGTCGAAGTCGACCCAGTCACCGACGCCGAGCGCGTGGAGGAACGCGAGGTATTCGCGCATGCCGTTGATTTCTTCGACAACCTCGGGGAAATCGGAGAACTCTTTCGCGATCGCCGTCAGGTCCTTCGAGTTTTTCAGAATCCGCTCGACGCCGCGCCTGGCATCGGCGCTGCTGACAGCTTTTTCGACCTTGCCAAGTGTCGTCTCTCGGGGCTCCCGGCCGGCCTTATCGATCGCAGCGAAGACGGCGGGCATCTCGGCCTGCTTCACACCGACCTGCGAAAGTAAGGCAGTAAGGAGCCGTCGGTCCGACACTCGCGCGCGGACATCGCTCGACTTCAGACCGAGTGCGCGCATCACATCGATCGCCACCGCCAGCAGTTCGGCATCCGCTGCCACTGAGGCTTCGCCGAGGATGTCGACGTTTAGCTGGAAGTGCTCTCGAAGCCTCCCCTTCTGTTGCCGCTCGTAGCGGAACAGCTGCGGAACCGAGAACCAGCGAATAGGCTTCCGCATTGCGTTCGCTTTCGCGGCGACCATACGCGCCAGTGTTGGCGTCATCTCCGGACGGAGGGCGACCTGTCGATCGCCCTTGTCGGTAAAGGTGTAGAGCTGACCGACAATCTCGTCGCCGCTCTTCTTTGTGTAGAGATCCAGGGGCTCCAGGGGCGGACCATCGTATTCGACGAACCCGTATCTCCGCGCGACGTCACGCCAGACCGACATCAGATAGTTGCGGGTGGCCAGTTGCTCGGGATAAAAGTCTCGAAATCCTGGTAAAGCTCCCTGTGACATGGAGGAAAGCTACGCGGCGAATGGAGACACCTGCAAGCGCGACATCGCGTCTCCAACGGTGTGGAAAGAGCCGGTGACGATGAGCGTCTCGGACTGTCCTTCGCCACGCGCGAGCGCAACATCCAGGTCGGGGTCCAGGTCGGCGTCAAGTCCTTCCGAGTCGGCAAATCTCTGGGCGTGCGCGGGATCCCAGCGGCGCTCCGCCGGAGCGGACGGAGCATTCGTGAAGATGAAGCGGTCGACGACCGGCGCGAGCTCGCGAATGATACCGCGCCAATCCTTGTCGGCGAGTACAGCGACGAGAGCGGTACGGGGCGCCGGCGGATTCAGAGCGCGCACTGTTTCGGCGATGGTGTGAGCACCCTCGGGATTGTGCGCGACGTCGAGGATGAATTTGCCTCGCCGCTCAAACCGCCCAGGGAGAAAGACTCCGGCGAGCGCCCTGGTGATTTCGCCCTCGAGCGGCAAATAGTCATGTCCGAGCGCCGAGATCGTGGCGATTGCCACCGCGGTGTTACGAGCCTGATGTGCGCCGACGAGCGGAGTGACGATGCGCTCGGCGCGGTCTTCGTGGCGCAGAATGAACGCCGTCCCAGACGAGGAGACATCGACGTCGTCGATCGCATACTGTTCCTCGACCAAAACGATCGGCTGGGCCCCGGCCTCTCGGGCGCATGTTGCCAGGAGCGACCGAATTGGCGGCGTTTGTTCGCCGATGACGGCCGGTACTCCGGGCTTGAAGATCCCTGCCTTTTCGCGGGCGATGCCGTCGAGAGTATCTCCAAGCAGGTCGGTGTGGTCGAGGCCTATCGACGTAACCGTCGCGACGCGCGGTGTGAGCACGTTGGTCGAGTCGAGTCGGCCGCCGAGGCCGGTCTCGATCACTGCGATGTCGACGTTCTGGCTCACGAACCAGTCGAAGGCGAGCACTGTCGTAAGCTCGAAGAAGGTGGCGCCGATTTTTTCAGCTGCGGGAATCCGCCTCTCGAGGAATTCGAGTACTGCTTCCTCTGTGATCGGGATCCCGTCGACCGTGATTCGCTCGCGGAAGTCGATGAGGTGGGGCGACGTGTATCTCCCGACCTTGAGACCTTTCCATCGCAGCAGCGACTCCGCGGCAGCGACGACACTTCCCTTCCCGTTCGTTCCGGCCACGTGAACAGCGGAGAGTCGGCGATGCGGCGAACCGATGTCGGCGAGCATCGCTTCGGTGCGCTCGAGACCTGGTTTAATGCCGCTGGTGGTGCGGGCGAAGAGCGCCTCGATCGCCGCGCCATAGGACGTCAGGAGGTCGTCCACCCTGCCGATGCCGGCTTGCCACTCATGTGCCGCAGGAGCTGTCCAACGGTGCGCTTCAGCTCGCTGCGCGGAACGACGGAGTCGACTATCCCGTGCTCGAGAAGAAATTCCGCGGTCTGGAAGCCTTCGGGCAATTCCTGCCCGATCGTCTGCTTGATCACGCGCGGGCCCGCAAATCCGATCACCGCTCCCGGCTCGGCGAGAATCGCATCACCCAGCATCGAGAAGCTGGCGCTCACACCTCCCGTTGTCGGATTCGTGAGAATCGACACGTAAGGGATCCGCCGCTCGGAGAGCTGCGAGAGGATTGCCGCTGCCTTCGCCATCTGCATGAGTGAGAGCACTCCCTCCTGCATGCGGGCGCCGCCCGATGCCGAAATGATGATGAGGGGATACTTCCGCTCGAGCGAGCGCTGCCCGAGACGCGCGAGCTTTTCTCCGACCACCGACCCCATCGAGCCGCCCATGAACGCGAAGTCCATCACCGCCAGGCAGACCGGCATTCCGCCGAGCTGACCGGTGAATGTCAGCACCGCGTCCCCGTCCCCGGCGTTCGTCGTCGCCTTCTTGAGGCGGGCCGGGTAATCCGGGAAACCCAGCGGATCGGTCGATCGGATCTCGAGCTCCGTTTCCTCAGCCGTCCCTTCGTCGAGGAGGATGTTCGCGTACTCGGTAGCGCGGATGCGCCGATGAAAACCGCAGCTCGGGCACACGTTGAGGTTGCGCACGAACTTCTCGCGCAGATCGGTGTGGCCACAGGCATCACATTTCTCCCACGCGTCCGGCGGGATCTCGTGCTTCTCGTGCCGCGGCAGGCGGGGCTTCTTTTCCTTCTTGAACCAAGCCATGCACGGAATCTAGGGGCTCGCGGCTAAATCCGCACGGGGTAAGCCCTTACGCTCTCGACTTGCGAAGGCGCGCGATGTGGCAAATCGGCTCCGGTTTTCGCGGCGCTTTGATGTGCGCGCAGTTTCGGAGATCGCGGCCGGTCAGTCGGGCGAGGGGTCCTCTTCGCCGCTACGCTCGCTTGGTCGGAGCCCCTAACTGCGCTCCCTCGCTCCGCTCGGTCGCGGGTCTCCTCCTCGCGCTCGCTTTGCAAAGCGGCTACGAGGACCCCTCACCCTCCTTCCCACCAGGTCTGTAACTGCAGCGGCGCGAAGCGCCGCATGAATGCCGCGCGATCTTGCCCATCGCGCGGCAGCGCGCCGAGCGAAGCTCGGCATCCCCGTGTAAAGTTTGCCGCGGCCAAAGGCGCGCAAGACCAACGGCGCGGGCAGTTACAGATCTCGACCCAGGAGGCGAGGGGTGTCCTCGTAGGCGCTTTCCAAAGCGAGCGCGAGGAGGAGACCCGCGACCGAGCGGAGCGAGGGAGCGCTGTTAGGGGCTCCGACCAAGCGAGCGTAGCGCCGAAGAGGATACCCCTCGCCGACCCCGCGCGATGCACTAGAAGTAAGCGCGCACCGCGATGCTAAAGCTCCGCTGAATTACCGCCGGAGAGACAGAGCGCTACCGCGACCCTCGCCCGAAATACGCATCAGAATACCGACGGCGAGCCAGCACGCGAGCATGAACGATCCGCCGTAGCTGAAGAACGGAAGCGGGATACCCGTGATCGGCATCAGGTTCAGCGTCATGCCGACATTGACGAGCACATGCACGAACCAGCCCGACATCAATCCGTAGGCGACGAGACTGCTGAACGAGTCGTTCGCGCGCTCCGCCACCCGCGTAATTCTCAGAAACAGCCAGAGAAAGAGCCCGAGCGCGACCGTGACGCCGACGAATCCCAACTCTTCCCCGACGACGGCGAAGATGAAATCCGTGTGCTGCTCCGGAAGGAATGCGAGCCGCTTCTGCGTGCCGACGGTAAAGCCCTGTCCGAAGACCCCCCCAGACCCGATCGCCACTTTCGACTGGATGACGTGGTAGCCCGAACCACGTACATCAGTGGAAGGATCGAGAAACGTCCTAAGCCGGTTCTGCTGATAGGGCGCGAGCTTCTCCCACATCATCGGCGCGATGACGCCGGTCGCCACGTTCAGGACCATGAGGACGATTCCCTCGATGAGATACGGCCGATACCAGAGGACGAGCGCGAGGAGGACGAAGAACCACGCGCCCCAGAGTCCGACGCTGAACGAAAGAATGAGACTCACGGCCGGACTCGCGATCAGGATCAGCAGCGGCCACGCGACGCCAGCCCAGTAGAGCATCGCGAAGAAGATCCCGATGAACACGATGCCGGTGCCGAGGTCGGGCTGAAGCATGATGATCGCCCAGGGAACCAAGACTATGATCGCGGGCTTCCAGAGGTCGAGGAGGGAACGCGCCGGCTCGCGTCTGTCGGCAAGAGCCTTGGCGAGCATCAGCACGACGGTGATCTTCGCGATCTCCGACGGCTGCCCGACACGGATGCCCCCGATCGCGAGCCAGCTCTTCGTGCCGGCCGCGGTCCCGGCGCCGGTTCCGATGACCAGCGTCAGCCCAAGCAGAAATATCGAAAGAGCGTAGAGCGGAACGGTCATCCACTCGATAAAACGAACCGAGGATTGGGCTACGGCGTAGGCGAAGCCGACGCCGATGATGAGCCAGACAGCCTGGGACTTGTAGACGCTGGCGACCGAAGTGGGCGTGTCGGTCTGGCCGGCGGAGTAAACCATCGCAAGACCAAAGAGAGAAAGCAGCCCAGCGGTGAAGATGAGACGATAATCTGCGACGATCGCCCGGCTCACTCGCCCTCAGCCCAAGTGGACAGCTGGGTCCTGACCCCTAGATAATGTGCGATGATCGCAGACGCGATACGCGCGGCACGCGACCCATGCTCGCCGAATTCGATGAGGAGCGCGACGACAATCTTGGGAGGATTCGCCGGATCGCCGGCCGGAGCATAGCCGACAAACCAGCCGTGGTCTGCGTCCTCACCGGCGGCATTCTGGGCTGTTCCAGTCTTGCCGGCCAGCTTCATCCCGACCAGAGCCGAAGCTCCCGCCGTCCCGCCGGCTTCGACTACCGCGGCTAGCGCTTCCTTGATGGCAGAGTCCTGCTGGCGAGTGAGGTTGTAGACCGGTGTCCGCGTCGGTGCCACGCGCGCGATTCCGGGCCGCGCGAATCTGCCATCGGTAGCGAGCGCGGTGTAGAACTTCGCCATGCTCACTACCGTCTGTGAGTTCGCTCCCTGCCCGATCGCCAGGTTGAGTACTTCGGCGTTGCTCCAGTTCCGGCCGAATCGCTCATTGTAGTACTGGATTGCGTATGGCCAGTACGGCCGGTTCTCCTCTGGTAGATCGATCCCTGATTTATCGCGGAAGCTGAGCTTGATGCCCCCGGCAATCATTTTCGCCATGCCGATTCGCAGGCCCAGCTGGTAAAAATAGACGTCGCACGAATGCTTGACCGCTCCTTCGAGCGCGAGGGAACCATGGCCTCTCTTGTCCCAGCACCGGAAATAACGAGAGCCATATTGATAGCCGCCCGAGCATGGCACCGGCATTTTCTCGTCGAGTCTGACCACCTTGTTCTCGAGTCCGAGAATCGCCGTTGCCAGCTTGAACGTCGATCCCGGCTCGTACCGACCCTGAATGGCCTTGTTGACCAGAGGCCTTCGCTTGTCGGTGAGCAGCTCCTTGTAATAGTCGGCGGGAATACCGCCGGTGAACTTGTTGGGGTCGAACGCAGGCGCACTGTAGAGCGCGAGCACCGCTCCGGTCTGTGGCTCCAGCGCGACGGCCGCTCCCTGAAGGGAATCGCCGAAGATTGCGGCGGTGAACCTTTGCAGGTCCATGTCGATGTTCGTGTAAAGCGGGGGAGCTCCGATTGGAGTCAGGTCGGGGCGCGGTCCTTCTCCACGAACCGGCCGGCCGCGGGCGTCGACCTCATCGAAGCGGACGCCTTCCCGTCCGTGCAGCTTTGGCTCGTAGAACTTCTCGAGCCCACCCTTTCCGATCTGCTGGCCCGGCTTGTAGCCCTCGAACTCGGGCCGATTCAGCTCCGTTTCGCTGATCTCGCTCGTATAGCCGATGAACGATGCGACGGCCGGTCCGTCGGGGTAATACCGCTTGGGAACCGATTGAATGATGAGACGTGGATAGTCAAGCCGGTGCTCTTCCAATACGGACACGATGTCGATCGAGGCGTCGTTCAGCACGACCGTCGGTCTGGTTGGAGCCCGCCGATACCGTCTTATTGCTGCGTTGATCTGATACGGCTCCAGCTGGAGCGTGCTCGTAAGCTGGTTGAGCGCGCTGCGCAGGCTGTCTTCATTGGGGGCCGTGATGGAAACGGAATACGCCGGCAGATTCTCGGCGATTACCTCTCCCTTCCGGTCGTAGATGATGCCTCGCGGGGCCGGCAGCGGAATCGGCCTCAGCCGGTTCTCCTCCGACTGCATGACGTACTGCTTGTTCTGTATGACCTGCGTCCTGAAGAAAGCTCCGGTCAACACGACGAACCCGGCGCAAAGCGTCAGCGTGCTGGCGCTGGCCCTGCGTGCGACGTCGTTCGGATGGAAGCTCATGCGGAGGAGGGCTCCAGCAGCGGGCGCATGATGAACAGTAATAGGACGCCCGCCGCTGCGGTAACGGCAGCCGACAAGGGAGACCAGAGAAGAAGCTGCTGCACCAGCTCGACGCCGTGGACTCGTTGCTCGCCGATGAAGTACATGATGTCGAACACCCACTTCCCGAGAAAGAAGAAAAAGGCGTTGAGGACGAGGTTGTCGGCGAAGAAGACGGCCTTGAGATAAGAGGCCCCGAATCCAACCGTCGTCATGGCAATCGCACCGGCGCCCAGAGCGTCGGGCGCGAGCGAATCGGAGATCAGCCCCAGAACGAATCCAATGACGGCCGCCGACGCCGGCCTGACCCTGACCGAAGCGAGCAGGAGTGCCAGGATGAGGAAATCCATGGGCGCTCGCCATCCGAGCAGTGGGCGGAGCGTGTAGTGGAGGACGACGAAGATTAGGAAGGTGATTAACGCGCGAATCGCTCCGCCCACGTTCATCGCGTAGCTCCCGGTCGGAGCGGAATCGTGTCGGGGGGCGGTGGAACTGAGTCGCGGCGGATCGTATCCCGCGGCGTTGTATCGCGCGGACTCGTATCGGGAGGTGGACGTCGCACCGGGACCGGAGCGGGCCGTGGCGCGACGGCCCGCACACTGTCGCCCGCGCCAAGCGGAGCAATGCCGTTGGCACGCGCCATACTGTCGAGCAGCGCTCTGCGAGCGGCTGCCTCGGCGAGTGCCGCGCTTCGGACCGCGGAATCACCCGAGACGACGATACGCTGCGCGGCGGCATCCGCCTGCGCCACGTTCTGCCACACGCCTTCGAGCCCCTTTGCGAGCCGCTCGCGGCGGAGAATCATCACTGAATAGACGTCCGACGGATTGACCGCAGGTCGCAACAAGTACGTTCGCGCCCAGCTTTCGCTCGTCTTGATTTCCTCGAGAACGGTTCCGACAGGAATTCCGCGCGGCCAGACGCCGCCCCAGCCCGAGCTCACGACGAGAGCCCCGGGCTTGAGAGTGGCGCGGAACGGAACACCGCGCAGCTCGATCAGATAACCGCCAGTCGCCCCAGTCAGGTGCGCCTGCGCGATCCCGAAGGCGGTGCCGTCGGGCGACATCGCGCTGACGCGGAAGTCGGGATGCGTCCAAAGCATGGCGTGGCTCATGGTCGGGTCCACTTGATCGACGACACCGACGAGACCCTCAGGAGCTATCACGGGACTCAGCCGCGTCACACCGGCGCGCGAGCCTGCGGTCAGGATTACCGTGGTCTCGTCACGAATTCCGCGACCGTGCAGCGCTTCGGCCGGAACGAAGCCAGTGCGAATGCGGGAGCCAAGACCAATGACCTTTCTCAGCCGCTCATTCTCGCTCTCCAGGTCGCTCGCTTTCATGGAATTGAGCGACAGGCTGTCGAGGAAAGATTGCTTGGCGTCCGCGGCAAGAATGGATTGACGTGCCTTTTCCGATCTCTCCTGCAACATCACAAGCGGCACGAGGAACGTGCGGCGGATGCCCGTCGCGGCCGGATCGCGCATCGTGTTCGGCAGCGCTCGGGCGGCCAACGCCAGGACGATGCACGCAGAGAGAACTATGAGATCGACACGGGTGTTGCTTCTGATGGCGCGGGCCACTTCTTACCTCAAGTCGCTAGGACGGACCAGTATTTCGCCTCATCATCAAGAATACGGCCACAACCCCGCACCACACAGGTCAGAGGATCCTCGTCGACGTGAATCGGCAGTCCGGTTTCCTGCGACAACAGGACATCGAGACCGCGAATCAGCGCTCCGCCGCCCGTCATGACGATGCCGCGATCGACGATGTCGGCGGCGAGCTCGGGCGGCGTGATTTCCAGCGCGCGGCGCACGGCGTCGACTATCTGCTGGATCGGCTCCTGCACGGCGTCGCGGATCTCGGACGAATGCACTCGCACTGTCTTCGGGATGCCCGAAACGAGATCCCTGCCCTTCACATCCATCTCGCGCTCGTCGCCAACCGGCGCCGCCGATCCGATCTGAATCTTCACCTGCTCGGCGGTCGATTCGCCGACGAGAAGGTTGTAGTTCTTGCGCATGAACTGGACGATCGCCATGTCGAGCTCATCTCCGCCGGTGCGGATCGAGGTATCGCTCACGATGCCGGACAACGCGATGACTGCGATCTCAGTAGTTCCACCGCCAATGTCGATCACCATGTTGCCCGTGGGCGTCTCGACCGGAAGTCCGACTCCGATCGCGGCGGCCATCGGCTCTGCGACCATGAACACTTCCTTGGCGCCGGCTCCAAGGGCGGAGTCGCGCACCGCGCGCTTCTCGACTTCGGTGATTCCTGAAGGAACGCACACGATCACACGCGGCTTCACCTTGAAGACGTGGTTCTCGATGATGAGGGCGAGGAAGTAGCGGAGCATCTTCTCGGTGACGTCGAAGTCGGCGATGACGCCATCCTTCATCGGTCTCACCGCGATGACGCCCTCAGGGGTGCGACCGAGCATGCGCTTCGCTTCGAGGCCGACGCCCTTGATCTTCCTCGTCTCGCGATCGAGCGCGACGACCGAAGGCTCGTTGAGCACGATCCCTTCGCCCTTCACGTATATCAGTGTATTCGCGGTGCCGAGGTCGACGGCGATCGCATTCGCCGGGAAGAGAGTACCCGGCTTAAAGAATGGCCAGCGCATTAGTTCAAATATGAATCGGGTGGAGTAAACGGCAAGCCAAACGCTTCAGCGACAGCGGGATATGTCACCTTTCCGTCTACGATGTTTAGTCCCTTCTTGAGTGCGATGTTTTCCTTGAGAGCCTGTTTCCATCCCTTCTTCGCGAGCTCCTTCGCGTAAGGGAAAGTCGCGTTCGTGAGCGCAAGCGTTGACGTCCGCGGTACTCCGCCTGGCATGTTCGCGACTCCGTAGTGGACGATTCCATCCACGATGTAGGTCGGGTTGTCATGCGTTGTAGCCTTGATGGTTTCGACGCAGCCTCCCTGATCGATTGCAACGTCGACGATCACCGATCCTGGCTGCATCGTCTTCAGATCTTCACGGCGAATCAGTCTCGGGGCGACTGCTCCCGGTATGAGAACCGCTCCGACGACCAAATCCGCGGTGGAAATCTGCTCCAGGATGTTATGACGATTGGAATAGATGAGTGTGACGTTGGCGGGCATTACGTCCGACAGGTATCGCAGCCTTTCCAGCGACAGATCGAGGACGGTCACTTTCGCCCCCAGCCCGGCCGCCATCTTCGCAGCGTTGATTCCGACGATCCCGCCACCCAGAATGACAACCTTTGCCGGGGCTACGCCCGGAACCCCACCGAGGAGCACCCCGCGTCCGCCGTAGAGCTTCTCGAGGTACTTGGCGCCTTCCTGGACGGCCATCCTGCCGGCGACTTCCGACATGGGGATGAGGAGGGGCAGGTCGCGGTTGGGGAGCTCCACTGTCTCGTACGCAATGCAGACGGCGCCGCTGTTGACGTGCGCCAGAGTCAGCTCCTTGTCGGCGGCGAAGTGAAAGTAGGTGAAGATCACCTGCCCCTTCTTCATCCGCGGCCACTCCGGCTTGATCGGCTCCTTCACCTTCATGATCATCTCTGCTTCGCGCCACACCGTATCCGCGTCGGGCCCAATCTTGGCCCCGACGGATGTGTACGCCGAATCCGGAAAGCCGCTTCCGTCTCCCGCTCCTTTTTCGATCATCACGGTATGACCTGCCGCGACCAGCGCTTCGGCGCCGGCGGGTACCAGAGCGACACGATTCTCGTTGGTCTTGATCTCCTTCGGAACCCCGATCTTCATAGAAATTCAGTTCACTCGAATTGAATAGTTGAGGGCTGCATGACGATGCGTTCTCACGATCAGGCCGCCGCCCTGGGTCCGAGGCTCACCAACGTTTGCGCCGAGGGGTTGAAATAAGTTCTGCAGAGTCCCGCGACCGTCTCCCCATCGATGGCATCGACCAGCGCCAGCACTTCGTCGAGCGTCCGGTACGGCTCGCCATAGAGCTCGACCCCTGCGGCCCGATACATTCTCGACGACGGGCTCTCCAGAGACAGTGTAATCTGCCCCTTCAGCTGGCTTTTTCCAGCGGTCAGGTCTTCTTCGCTGAGCCCTTGCGCCGCCAGGAGCTCCATCTCCGAGTTGATTGCATCGACCGCCGCGCGCGCGGACTGGGGAGTCGTGCCCACGTAGACACCGTGCATGCCGGAGTCTTCGTGAAACGACTGGAAGGAATAAACCGAATACGCCAAGCCGAGCTCTTCACGAATCCGCTGGAACAGTCGGGAGCTCATTCCGCCTCCGAACAGCATCCCGATCAAGCTCATTGCGTAGCGCCGCGGATCGCTGTGGGCGAATACGCTGCTGCCGATCACAATGTGGGTCTGGGCGGTGTCGCGCTCGTAGTGCACGGCGCCAGGTGGTTGCACGATTGGAGCCGGAGACGTGAGCGTGGGCAGACCGCCGCGCGGAATGTCGGCCCACCCCGCTGATTCCAGCGTTTCCAGCAGGGCGTCGTGCTCGACATTGCCGGCCGCTACGACTACGATCTGCTCAGGGTGATAGGCGCGCGAGTGAAGTGCTCGCAGGTCGCTGTCATCCAGCGCGGCGACGGTTTCCCTGGTTCCGAGGATGGAATACCCGTAGGGGTGAGTGCCCCACAGACGGGAGTTGTGCAGCTCGAAGACGAGATCGTCGGGCGTGTCGTCAACCGTGCTGATCTCCTCCAGGACTACCTTTCGCTCGAGCGCAAGATCCGCAGCCCGAAGAGCCGGACGAAAGATCAGGTCTGCCAGC
>Ga0193741_1000213_pt1 | contig 16439 bp, 18 predicted proteins | sample L2s2metaG_FD_143059 | JGI IMG/M metagenome (GOLD analysis project Ga0193741, IMG submission 143059) | Soil microbial communities from a riparian zone of the East river system, Colorado, United States - L2s2 | ecosystem: Environmental > Terrestrial > Soil > Riparian zone | place: USA: East River...
GCGAGACGACGCCGATCACGCCGCCCTGCTCGGCGATGTCGATCACTTCCTGCACCGCGGCGACGACGCCGATCGTGTAATCGGATTCGTCGCGGATGTGACTCGAATAGACGCCGCCGTACGGCGCGGTGGCTTTCGCCATCGCGATCACTTCAGACGTCTTCGAGTAGCTGCCCGGCGCGTAGTAGAGACCGCTCGACAGTCCGACGCCGCCGTCGATCATGCCCTTGCGCGACAGCTCCACCATTTTCGCCAGCTCGCTCGCGTTCGGATCGCGATCGGTCATCTCCATCACCGCGCGGCGGATCGATCCGTGCGGCACGAACTGCGCGACGTTGGTGCCGATCTTCTGCTTGTCGTAGGTGGCGCGCTGTGCGGCGAGATCGATCGGCCCGCCGCCGTCGGGATTGACGAAGACCGTGGTCAGGCCCTGTGCGAGCAGCGGCTGCCCGTGCTTCAACTCCTCGGTGGCCAGCCCGCCGCCGGCGTGCGAGTGCACGTCGATGAATCCCGGCGTGACGTAGCGATCGGCGGCCTCGATGATGGTCTTCGCGGTGGCATTGCCGAGCGATCCCATCGCCGCGATGCGATCGCCGCGAATGCCGATGTCGGCGCGATACCACGGGTTGCCAGTACCGTCGAGGATCCGGCCGTTGCGGATGATGAGGTCGAATTGCTGCGGAGTCTGCGCGGAGACTGTCAGCGTGGCAAGGAGGGCGATCGCGAGAATGCGCATGGCCGCATTCTACAGCGGCAAAACATAGCGGATGTATTCGCCGCCAAACCCCTTGCGCTCGTAGAGGGCCCGGGCCCGCGAATTGGTGACGAGCGCGCTCAGCGTCAATCGATCCGATTGGCGCGCCCTGGCCCACGCCACGGCCTGATCGAGCAGGGCAGAGCCGACGCCCTTGCCTTCAGCCGCGGCCGAGACCGCGAGCACCGACAAGTGCGCGTGCGGGATCTCGTTGAAATAGTCGACGAGCGTGACGAGATAGGCGCACCCGGCCGGCACGCCATCGAGCTCGGCGATGAACATCGCTTCGTCCGGGCTGAAATGGTCGAACCAGTGCCGCAGCGCGCGGCGATCGCCTTCGACGAGCTCCGGCTTCTCCCGCCATGACGGCACATCGAACGCGACCAGACGTTCGGCGAGATCGAGAACGAACTGGCGATCGTCAGGCGTGGCTGGGCGAATTGACAGTGGCAATTTTCTTCGCGTACTTGCGCTCGACGTAATCGTCGAGCAGTTGGTGGAAGGCGTGGGCCAGTTCGTCGTAGGTGCCCTTCAACGTCGTCGCGTGCACGCCGTCGATGAACACCGGGCAGTTCGGCGCTTCACCCGTCCCCGGCAGCGAGATGCCGATGTTGGCCGCCTTCGACTCGCCCGGTCCGTTGACGACGCAGCCCATGACGGCGAGCGTGAGATTCTCGACACCCTCGTACTTCTTCTTCCACTCGGGCATGCGATCGCGGATGTAGCCTTGCACCGCTTCGGCGAGCTCCTGGAATGTCGTGCTGGTGGTGCGGCCGCATCCCGGACATGCCGTGACGCTCGGCGCGAACGCGCGCAGGCCGAGTGCCTGCAGCAATTCGCACGCGGCGTAGACCTCTTCGCGGCGATCGCCGCCGGGCCGCGGCGTCAACGACACGCGGATCGTGTCGCCGATGCCTTCGTTCAGCAGCACGCCCATCGCCGACGCGGACCACACCAGGCCCTTCGTGCCCATGCCGGCTTCGGTCAATCCCAGATGCAGCGGCTGATCGGTCTCGCGCGCGAGCGCGCGATAGACGTCGATCAGGTGGCGCGGCCGCGACACCTTGCACGAGATGATGATCTGATCCTTGCGCAGCCCCGTGTCGATCGCGAGCTCCGTCGACTGGATCGCCGACAGCACCATGCATTCGTTGATGATGTCGTCGGACTCCTTGCCGAGATTGCGATCGGTGTTCTCCTGCATCTTCGCCATCACCAGCTCCTGGTTGAGGGAGCCGCCGTTGACGCCGATGCGCACGGGCTTGCCGTTGTCGATCGCGACCTGGCAGATCGTCGCGAACTGTTCGTCGCGGCGCTTGCCGGTGCCGACGTTGCCGGGATTGATGCGGTACTTGTCGAGCGCCGTCGCGCAGTCAGGGTAGCGCGTCAGCAGCAGGTGGCCGTTGTAGTGAAAGTCGCCAATCAACGGCGCGGTGCAGCCGGCATCGAGCATGCGGCGCTTGATTTCCGGCACCGCCGCGGCGGCTTCCGGCAGGTTGACGGTGACGCGCACCATCTCCGATCCGGCCTGCCACAGCTCGATGCACTGCTGCGCGGTCGACGCCGGATCCGCGGTGTCGGTCATCGTCATCGACTGCACCGCGACGGGCGCGCCGCCGCCGACGGTGACGTTGCCGACCTTCACGGCGACCGTGCGATGCCGCTTATCTAGCTTGAGCAACTATTCGTCCTTCCAATCGTCGTCGATCAATCCACGCTTGATCTCGTCGGCTCGAAACACGGCGAGCTCCATCGTCTCGTAATTCTCGACCCGGTCCATCTCGCCGTTTGCGAAGAATGCCAGTGTGTAGGGCGGCCCGCCGGGCAGGACCACCGCATGCGAGCGTTCGGATGAGACGGTGCCTTTGCGGAACAGCCGCCACAACACGGTCGACCCCGCCGCTTCCATCTATTGAGGATACTACGCTCGCTCAGTGCACCAGCGCCCCGGATTCCCGGGCAGCCGCGTGCAGGGCGGACAGGGTCGCGACGGTCATGCGGCTCTCGGCCAGGCTGACCACCGGCGGGGCGCCGTCGAGGACGCTCGCTTCGAAGTCCTCGATCTCGCGCACGAAGATTTCCGCTGAGCCGATGACGTCGATGTGTTCGAGCGCGCCGTTTCGCTCGAGGTCGAGCGTTTCGAGCGGGCCGGGCCTGAACGGATTTGGCACGGTCAACCCACCGTCGCTGCCGAGGATTTCCAGCCACGTGCGATACGCGGCGCGGAAGCCCGCGTAGATGTTGGCGGTGGCGCCGCCGCCGAATCGCAGCATGCCCATGAACTCTTCGTCGACGCCCGATTCGTGCCAGTGCGCCGTGCCGAAGACCATCTTCGGCTCGTGGCCGATGATGAGCTGCGCATACGTGACCGGATAGCCGCCGACGTCCCACAACGACCCGCCGCCGAGTGCCGGATCGAGGCGAATGTTGTGCGCGGGCTCGAGCGCGAATCCCGACACCACCGCGCGCACCGTGCCGATCGCGCCGTCGTTGATGAGCGACATCACTTTCGCGGTGAGCGGCTCGTGCCGGTACATGAAGCCTTCTTCGACGATGACGCGGGCCTTCGCGGCCGCGGTGGCAATGCGATCGATGTCCGCCGGATCGAGCGCGAGCGGCTTTTCGCACAGCACGTGCTTGCCCGCGGCGATCGCCGCCAGCGTCCACTCGACGTGGCCGGTGTTGGGCAACGGGATGTAGACGGCATCGATGCTCGAATCGTCGAGCATCGTGTGATAGCCGGCGACGGCGCGCGGGATCGACCATTCGCGCGCGTAGGCTTCGGCACGCGCGCGATCGCGGCTGGCCACGGAGATGAGATCGCTGCGGCGGGCGAGGCGCATGGCCGGGATCACCCGCCGGTTGATGCGCGCCGTGCCGAGGATTCCCCACCGCAACATTGCTTCCGGCCTTCGGCTATCGGCTTTCGGCTTTTAACTTCGCCAGCATGCGGCGATTGAATTCCTCGGACTGGCCGCGCGGGATCGACAGCGTCTTCCAGTTCGCCCCCTGCATGTGCTTGGCGAGCAGCAGGATCTGATAGGCGTGGCCGGCGTAATGCGCGACCTGCCGCGAGACCGCCTTGTAGACCGAGTGCGCCTCGCCGCGGATCATCACCGTGCGCTGCAGATCCGCGTCGCTCAAGGGCGTCAGCGCGTCGAACACGCACTGCCAGCCGTGCTCCCACTCGGCCATCAGCTCGGCGCGGCTCTGGCCCGGATCCTCGAATTCGCGATCGCGCATCCGATCGGGCTTCTCGCCGTCGCTCGCCAGGAAATTGATCCAGCGCGATCGCATGTTGCCGGCCATGTGCCGCATCAGGGTCGCGACGCTGTTCGCTTCGGGATCGATCGTCGCGTGCAGCTGGGCGTCCGACAGCTGCTCGATCGACTTGTCGGCCAGTTTCTTGATCTTCTGAAGTTCGTCGATCGCGACGGAGAGGATCGGCGCGTCACGCTTTGAATCAATAGCCATGTTCGATGACCAGCAGTGCCACGGCAACCGCCGCCAGCCCCCAAGCCGGCGCGGCGACGTCGCGGGCTCGTCCGGCCACGGCATGAAGCGCCGCGTGCAGGATGAACCCCCAGAGAATACCTTGCGTGATGGAAAAGGTCAGCGGAATCAGGATCAGCGTCGCGAACGCCGGGACCGCGATTTCGAGACGATCGAGCTCGATGCGGGTCACGGACTGGAACATCGAGACGCCGACGAGGATCAGCACGGCGGATGTCGCGTAGGTCGGAATCGCGCCGGCAATCGGCGCAATGAACAGGCACGGCAGGAAGCAGAACGCGGTGACCACCGCGGTCATGCCGGTCCGTCCGCCCATGCGAATGCCGGCGATGCTCTCGACATACGCCGTTCCCGATGAGCTGCCGAAGAGTCCCGCGCCGAGCGTTGCGACGGAATCGACGATCAGGCCCTGGCGCAGGTTCTTCGGCTCGCCCTTGTCGTCGACGAGATTCGCGGCCTGCGACACGCCGATGAAGGTCGACAGCGAATCGAACAAGTCGGTCAGCATCACGGTGACCATCGCCGGCGCCAGCGACCACTTGAGCGCGCCACGGATATCGAGCTTCAGGAACACGCTCGAGAAATCAGGCGCGCTGAACCACGACGCCGGCGGCGTAACGTAGCCGGCGAGCCACGCGATCCCCGTCACCAGCGCGATCGCCGCGAGGTACGCGAAGGGACTGTTGCGGAGGGTCAGCCACACCGCGACGATCAATCCCACGAGCGTGAGCAGCGCCCGATGATCGAGCGGCCCGACGCCGACCATCGTCGCCGGGTTCGCGGCGACGAAGCCCGAGCTCTGCAGGCCAATGAACGTCAGCAGCAGCCCGATGCCCGCCGCCGTCGCCGAACGCAGCGACGACGGGATCGCCATGGCGATACGCTCGCGCAGCGGCGTGATCGATACCAGCAAGAACACCACGCCCGCCCAAAAGATGATGCCGAGCGCGACGGGCCACGGCACGCCGCCGTTGATGATCAGCGTGTAGGTGAAGAACGCGTTGAGGCCCATGCCCGGCGCGACGCCGAACGGCAGTCGCGCGTACACGCCCATCAACAACGTCATCGTGAAGCAGACGAGAACGGTGGCGGTGAGCGCGCCGGAGAAGGGGATGCCGGTGCCGGGCGTCGACAGGATCGCCGGATTCACGACGACGATGTAGGCCATCGTCAAAAACGTGGTGATGCCCGCGACTATTTCACGCGACATTGACGCGTGATCATATCTCGGGCTTGCGGGCTACGGGCTGACGGGATTAGAACGAACGCTTGAAGAGAGCGGTGATCGCCTGGCGCGCGTTGGGCCGCAGCATGCGCGTGCCGGTGCCGGTGAAGTGAATGTGCTCGATCACCGGTTCATCGCTGCCGCTGCGCTCGACCCAGGTCGAGGCGTCGCCATCCCACTTGAACCAGCCGTCCTTCTCCTGATCGAAGACGAACAGCGGCTTGTTACAAAGCTTCGCGAACTCCGCGCCCCAGCCCGTGCCGCCGCGCACGGTCTGATCGGGCTGGATCGAGCCGATGACGTAGATCTCCTGGCCGCTGTTGATCTGATACCAGATGCTCTGCAGGATCTTGCGGAACGTCGGCGTATCGGGATAGCGGCGATTCATCAGCCGCGAGACGTAGGCGAGGCTGACTTCACCGGCGGCGAGCTCTTCGTGATTGAGGACGCGCAGGCCGCGCGTGCGTGCCGGCTTGTGGCCGTCGAACGAGAAGTTGACTTCCTCGATGCCGAAGCTTTCGGCGCACGCCCCGAACGCTTCTTCGGCGCCGAGGGCGCCGCCACTGAAAAGGATTTCGTCTTCGCGCTTCAGCATCGAGCTATTTTTCTTAGAGCGGTCACTCTTTGTCGTCGCCTTCGTCAGGGACGTCAACATTAGGCGTTTCGCCAACGGCCTCCGGTGTTTCGGCGGCGTCGGTGTCGACCTCCGGATCCTCATGCTTCATGAAGTCCGGCGTGATGTCGATCGCGTCGTCATCCTCGGTGTCGTCGAGGTCAAACGTGCGGCCGGTGAACTTCGTCGGGATAGGCCCCTTGGGCTTGTCGTCGTTTTTCTTGAACGGCTTCTTTTTATCTTTAGGCGGCGCCGGAGGACCGAAGTCCTTCTGACGCGCCTGGCCGGCGCCGGGGGGACCGCCGCCGCTGTAACCGCCCCCGCCGCCGAAGCCGCCCGGACGCGGTCCGCCAAAGCCGCCGCCTCCGCCGCTGTACCCTCCGCCCCCGCCGCTGAAGCCGCCGGGACGTGGCGCGCCGTAGCCTCCGGGCCGCGGCGGACCTCCGGGTCCGCGATCTTCACGCGCACGCGCTTCGCTCACCGCAAGCGGACGGCCCATGAACAACTGGCCGTCGAATTTCTTGATCGCTTCTTCGGCTTCCTTGCGCTCGGCGTATTCGACAAATGCGAATCCGCGGGCGCGGCCGGTCTCGCGATCGAGCGGGCGAACGATCTGCGTTGGGTTTCCGACCTGGGCGAAATGCGTCCGCAAATCGTCTTCGGTCGCCTGGTAGGGCAAATTGCCCACGAACAATCTGACTGGTGGCACGGGTGATGAACTCTAACGATTAACGGCTGAAGGCAATATGGTGAAAGGCTGTTCGCGAATGGAAGGTTGGTGGGTATCCGCTTTGCGCGAAGCTTAGCAAATCTCCCAAATCGTCACAAGTCCCGGATTTGAGCCTGGATGGCCTCAAGCCTGAGCTTGAGCATTTCCCGGTGGGCAGGTCTGCACGCTGCCGTCATTTCCGACTGAGTCTGTGCAAGGGCCAGCTCGAGGCCGGTCCTCCGGGTCTGGCGCGCCTGGTCCTCGGGGCTCAGCGCCGGGCGCGTGATCTTCGAGCGCTGCGCTTCTTCCTGCTGAGACTCCACCGACTTGCTCTCAAACCCGCGAGCCATCCATCTGACCTTACCACAGCGTTTCTTTGCCCGGCCTCCGGCCGGGCGCGTCCCATTAGCGGACGATTCCGATCGCGCGTCGATCGTGCGGGAATCATGCAAGTCTTTGTGCAAGTGACTGTTATGCCGCGACGCCAGAGTTGGCAGCGATACTGCTATTCACACCAATAGACATGGACAGACTCATTCGCGACCTGCGGCATGCCGTCCGGATGCTGCGTAAGACACCCGTTTTCACCACAGTTGTCGTGTTCACGCTCGCCGTCGGCATCGGCGCGAACACCGCGATGTTCAGCATCGTCAACGGCGTGCTGCTGCAGGGCCTGCCATTCAAGCATGCCGATCGGATCGTCGATCTCAACGAGGTCGAGCGGCGCGGCGGCCCCGGCGCGATTGCTCCGCCGACGTTTCTCGAATGGCGCCGGATGGCGACCTCGTATGACGTCATCGCGGCGTTCGCAACGCGCTTCTTCAATGTCGCGCCCGGGCAGGGCGAACCGGCGCGCTTGCGCGCCGCGATTGTCTCGACGACGTTCTTCGAGGTGCTTGGGGCGTCACCGCTGCTCGGACGGCAGTTCACGAGCGAAGACGGCGAGCCGGGACGTGGCAAGAGCGTGGTCCTGACGTTTGGGTTCTGGCAGCAGCAGCTGGGCGGCGATCGCAACGTGATCAACCAGCCGATCAGGTTGAATGGAGAACCCTACACGATCGTCGGCGTGATGCCGGCGGCGATCAACTACCCGGAAAACATCAGCTTCTGGCTGCCGGCGGCGTACGGTGTGCCCAGCTGTATTGCCTCGATTGCCGATCCGCGAGCCCAGCGCGGCGCGCATTGCCTGCGTGGCGTGGGGCGGCTGAAGGAAGGGACGTCGCTTCAGCAGGCGAACGCGGAGCTGACAACGATCTCCGATCAGCTCGCGAAGCAATATCCCGAAGACTCGTCGAACTTCATCGGCCGCGCGACGCCGCTGCACGATCGCCTCGTCGGATCGGCGCGCACGCCGCTGCTCGTGCTCCTCGGCGCCGTCGGCTGCGTGCTGCTGATCGTCGTGGCCAACGTGGCGAACTTATTGATGGCGCGAGCCACGGTGCGCGCGCGGGAAATGGCGATCCGCGCCGCCATCGGCGCGAGCCGATCGACGCTGATGGGGCAACTGCTCACCGAAAGCATCGTCATCGCGCTGGTCGGCGGCGTGCTCGGCGTGCTGGTAGCGTTCTGGAGCGTCGATTTGATCCTCGCACTCGACCCCGGCGCAGTGCCGCGCGTCACGCCCGTGACGGTCGATGGCTACGCGCTCACCTTCGCGCTGGCGTTGTCGCTCGTCACCGGCGTGCTGTTCGGAGTCGTGCCGGCGTGGCAGGCGTCACGCCCGCAGCTGCAAAACACGCTCAAGGACGGCACGCGCAGCGCAACCGGCGATGGCCAGCGGCATTTCGTCCGTGCGGGACTCGTGCTTGCCGAAGTCTCGATCTCGCTGGTATTGCTCGTCGGCGCGGGCCTGCTGGTCCGAAGCCTGGTGACGATCCTCGATCTGCCGTTGGGCTTCAGCACGTCGCGCATGATGACGATGACGCTGGCGCCCTCGGGCGAGAACTATCGCTCGCCTGCGCAGTTCAAGGCGTATTGGGATCGCGTGATGGAACGGGTATCGGCGATCCCCGGCGTCGAGCAGGCGGCTCTGACCGGCTACCTGCCGATGGGCACCAACATCACCATCACTGCGTTCCAACCCGACTCGAAAGCGCAGCTGCCCGCCAATCAGCAGCCGCTGACGCACTATGCGGATGTCGGCGCCGGCTACTTCAGCACGATGGGGATACCGATCCTGAGCGGCCGCGAATTCACGGCGCAGGACGAGGTCCTCGAGCCGGGCGTCATCATCATCAACGAAGCGATGGCGCGCCGTGAGTATCCCAACGAGAACCCGATTGGCCGCCGGTTCGCCCTGGACACCGACGACAAGGGCAACCCGCTTCGATGGCTCGAGATCGTCGGCGTGGTCGGCAGCGTGCGCCAGTACCGCGCCGACGAGGAGCCGGTGCCGATGACGTACGCGCCCGTGACGGCGGCGCCCACGCGCGCGAACGCGCTGGTGATCAGGACCGCCGGCGAGCCGATGGCGATCGCCGGATCGATCCGTTCGGCGCTGCAGTCGCTCGATCCAACCCTGCCGATCACGCCGCCGCGCACGCTCGATGACGTGGTTGGCGCCTCGCTCACGCAGCGGCGCTTCAATATGACGCTGCTGATCGTGTTTGCGACGATCGCGCTGATTCTCGCGATCGCCGGCATCTACGGCACGGTCGCCTATGCGGTCGCGCAGCGGACGCAGGAGATCGGCATTCGCGTCGCCCTCGGCGCCACGAGCCGCGAGATTCTCGGCCTGGTGCTATTCGGCTCGCTCAAGCCGGTGGTCGCGGGATTGGGGATTGGCGTGATCGCCTCCCTGGCGCTGACGCGATTGCTCTCGGGCCTCGTCTACGGCGTCAGCACCACGGACCCCGTGACCTTCATTTCGCTGCCGATATTGCTGGGTGTGGTTGCGTTCCTGGCGGGACTCTTCCCGGCGCTTCGCGCCAGCAGAATCGACCCACTGGAAGCTTTACGGGTGGAGTGACTCAGTCGATCTCGGATCTCGGATCTCGGATTTCGGATTATCTTTAGATCTACAAATAATCCGAGATCCGAAATCCGAGATCCGAAATGGTCACATTTACTTCCGTCACCCCCAACCTTCTCGTGCGTGACGTCGCGAAGAGCCTCGCGTTCTACCGTGACGTCCTTGGTTTCACGATGGGCGAGACCGTTCCCGATAAGGAACCGTTCGTTTTTGTCTGGATGAAACACGGCGACGTGTCGGTGTTTCTCAACGACATCACCGCGGCCGCCCACGATTATCCGGCTGCGGCCAGCCTCCCGCAGGGCGGGACGGCGGCGCTGTTCTTTATCATCACGGACGTCGATGGCTACCACGCGAAGGTCGGGCCGAAGGCCAAGGTGATCATGCCGCTCAAGACGCAGTTCTACGGCATGCGTGAGTTCGCGGTGACCGATCCCGACGGGCATATCATCACGTTCGCCGAGCGTGTCGCCGGCGCGTGATCATCGCGGCCCTCTTGTTCGCAGCGCAGGTGGCGCCGGCTGAGACCGTCGCCACCTGCCGCGTGCCCAACGATCCTCAACAACGCACCTGGTCCCTCGAGCGCGTTCAGGCGGCCCCGGAGAAGGGGCCGCCTCCACTTGCTTCGTGGCGCGTCGTGTTTACGTCGCGTTCGCTCGACAAGCCGCGCGTCGAGCTGCCGCTCGCGAACGCGCAGCCCGTCATCACCGATCGAGAGGTTCGTTTGTCGTTTGCCTCGGCAAATGGCGGACGAAGGATCGAATGGGCCATCACGAATGGCCCAGCCACGCTCGATCTCCTCGTGAGTCACGGGCTCGAGGTCAACGTCGAACGCGATCTCGACCCCGCTGTCGAGCAGATGAATACGGAAGGCTCGATCGAGGTGGTGTGCTCGAGGAATAGCGGCGCCTCCTCCGAGTGGACGATTGCGACCGGAATTGCCCGCAGCGTGAATCTCTTTCAATCGGAGTCCGGCCGCTCGTATGCGGTACAGACGATTGGGTGGTCGAAAGAGCTCACCAGGGAACTTGCGTTTGGACCGATTCGAGGCCGCTTCGCCTGGGGCGTAGAGGCGACGCCGTTGTTCGCGCAGATCGATCCGTCCACCATCTACGGCGTTGGATTCGCGCCGGTGGTGTGGCGCTGGAACTTTCCGCCGACACCGCGATGGTCGGCGTTCGCGGAGTTGTCGATGGGCGGATTGTGGACGACGGATCCGATTCCGGAAAAAACCGGCCGCGCCAATTTCAGCGCGCATTGGGGCGGCGGCGTGCGCCTGCGGCCAGGCGGCGGGCACGCGATCCTACTCGCGTATCGCTTTCAGCATTTCTCGAACGGCAACCAGCTCGGATCGAATCCAGGGGTCAACAGCCATGTCTTCCTGGCCGGCTGGTCTCACCGCTCATAACTCTCTCTCTTTGCAGATGACGACAGCTTGATCAGATACCGCATCGGATCCTCGCGAAACGTCTTCTTCAATTCCGCAAGGCTGCCGGCGCCGCCGTAGCTGATCGACGAGCACAGGTGCTTCAGAATGTCGTGAATGATCGGCCGCACCGATCCGCGCGCCGGCACGCTCACTTCCGTTCCCTCCGCGCCGATCGATTCCATGTCCACGACGTCCTCATCCTCGACGTCGAGACGATCGCGAATCGCCTGGATCGAGGCCATGCCGCGCAACACCTTGAACGGCACCTTCACCGAGCGTTGTTGATCCGGCAACACCACTGACTTTTGCACGACCTCGCCGGGCGTTTCCTCGGTGCCTGCGAACATGCTCCCGAGCATCACCGTGTCGCCGCCAAAGAGCAGCGCCTCGAGGATCGCGCCGTGGCGCTTGATGCCGCCGTCGGCGATGAGCGGCACCTCGTCCCCCGCACCAACGCGGCTTTCATACATCGCCTGCAGCTGCGGCACGCCGAAGCTCGTGGTCAGGCGCGTCGTGCATCCGCCGCCGGGTCCGATGCCGACCTTGACCGCGTTGACGCCGCGTTCCGCGAGAAACGTCACGCCTTCCGCGGTCGCGACGTTGCCGGCGACGAGCTCGACATCGGGGAATGAGTGCTTGAACGTGTCGATCGCCTTGCCCATCACGATCGAATGGCCGTGCGCGATGTCGATGACGATGACATCGACGTGCGCCTTCAAGAGCTCCGCGGCGCGTTCGATGAAATCGCCGGTCGCGCCGATCGCGGCGCCCACCATCAGTCGGCCGTGCGCGTCGCGCGTCGCGAAGGGGAGCCGCTCCTGGCGATGAATGTCCTTCGCGGTGATCAGGCCGATCAGCGTGCCGTTCGTGTCGACCAGCGGCAGCTTCTTGACCTTGCGCTGCACCATCAAATCTTCGGCGACCTTGAGCGTCAGCTCGCCCTGTCCCGTGATCAGCGCCGCGACCGGCGTCATGCGCGACGCCACGGTGCCTTCCCTGGTGTTGACGAAGCGCACGTCCCGCTCGGTCAACAGGCCCTTCAGCGTGCGCGCGGCATCAATGACGACGAGGGTGCCGGCGCGCCGCCGGCGCATCAGCGCGACCGCGTCGGCGAGCGGCGTTTCGGGGGTGACCGAATACGGATCGCGGATGATGATGTGCTGCATCCGCTTGACCTTGGCGACTTCGCGCACCTGCGGCTCGATGTCGCCGTTGCGGAAGCCGCGATCGATGATGCCGATGCCGCCTTCCTCGGCCTGGACGATCGCCATCGGCGCGCGCGTGACGGTATCCATGTTGGCCGACACCAGCGGCCGCTTGAGGGTGATGTGCGTCGAGAACCGGCACGACAGGTCGATCACGGACGGGTCGCGCCGCGTGATGACGCTGTACTGCGGGCGCAGCAGGAAGTCGTCGAACGTGGCGCCGCGCACGATCTCCGCCAGCGCATCGAACCCAGAAGCCATAGGGCTACTTTACGGTATCTTTAGTGCAATCATTCTTAGTGATTCCATGCAACTGACGCTGCAACTGACTGCGCCCGACCCGGCCCGCCGCCTCGCGAATGGCGGAACGGTGTTCGTGCGTCACCGCTGGGCACGCCGCTACATCCTGCGCGTCCTCGACGACGGCAGGTTGCGAGTCACGCTGCCGCGCTGGGGATCGAAGAAAGAGGCGACCGCGTTTGTGGAGCAGAGCGGCGCCTGGATCGCGAAGCAGCTGCTCAGGCACGAATCGCGTCCCGCCGTCGTGCATCCCGACGAACCGGCCTTGCGCAAGCGCGCCGCCAGGGAATTGCCCGCGCAGCTGCTCGCGCTGGCCGATACCCATGCGATCACGCTGACCCGCATCTCGATCCGCAATCAGCGATCGCGATGGGGCGCGTGCTCGGCGCGCGGATCGATCACGCTCAACTGGCGGCTGATTCTCGTGCCGCCTTTCGTCCGCGAGTACGTCATGATTCATGAGCTGATGCACCGGCGCGAGCTCAATCACTCGAAACGATTCTGGAAGCACGTGGCCGCGGCCTGTCCGCGCCACCATGAAGCCCGTGCCTGGCTGCTGTCGGACGGGCAGCGGCTGTTCACCGGCCAGGAGATGTGTTGATGAACCCTTCGACTCGAAACAGCATTCGTTGCGAACGCTGTTTCTCGCTCAGGGCAAGGCGGATGGCGGTGTGGACGATCGCGGTGCTGGCTTTGACCGCGATCGACGCGCGCGCGCAGGGCGGCATTGGAAGGTTCCAAGGCTTTTTGACCGGCCACGTCGGCGCGATCAGCGGCGGCGATATCAGCTCGGCGCGCGCGACGTTCGGCGCATCGGTGGCGGTGCATGAAGATAACGGCTGGGGCGCCGAGATCGACTTCGGCCACACCTCCGATGCCCTGTCGGGCCAGCAGATCCTCGACGTCACCAACTACATGGTGAACGCCATCTGGATCAGGCCCGCCGGACTGGTGCGCCCCTTTGGTATCGGTGGCGCGGGCATCCTCGGCGTCAACGGCTGCGATGCGCCGTGCAATGTGCCGGCGCGGACCTACGATTTCGGAGCGAACGTCGGCGGCGGCGCGTTCGTCATGCTCAGTGACATCGCCGGGTTCCGTGCCGACGCGCGTTACGTGTTTTCGTCGGCCGATCATGCCGACCTCCACCGGCCGGACAACTTCAACTACTGGCGGATCTCGATCGGCGCGACTTTTTCCTGGGCCATCGCGCCGTAACATTTCACGCTCGTGCCATAACCCCTGGCGCGTTCGAATGCGGCCGAGCTGTCCTCATTGCGATCGCGCGAAGCGTGATCGCGCCGGTAAATCGTCCCCGAATCAGTGCGATTTGGGCGCGAAAACCGTGGCACAACCCTTGATGTATCACCGGGTAACGCCGCTCCAACGTGCGGCTGGAGGTGGTTCCGGACATGATGAACACAGTTGTGGGATCGGCAATCGGCGGATTGGTGGCAGGCGCGGTGGCGCTTGGCGCGGCCGCGGCAATGCGCCCGTCTCCGGCTCCGGCCTACGGACCGGATCCGGGTGCGAACGGCGCGTATGCGATGACCGTGGCGAACACGGCTCCGTTCAATAACGGCGCTTCGCTGCAGTGCCAGCCGTACGAAGAGGCGGTGTTGCGCCGCGCGCTCGTCAACGGCCGCGAGGTCACTGACGTGACGTGCATCACGCGCAGCAGCGCGTATCTGCCGCAGGCCGCGTATGCGCCGCAGGCGTACGCGCAGCCGGTGGCCTATCAGCAACCGGTCTACCGTGACAACATCGTCACGCGTCCGGTGACGCGGACCCGTACTGTGTCGCAGCCCTCGCGGGCGCGCGTGATCACCGACGAGCGTGAGAACGACCGCTCGTGGGGCAAGACGGCGATGATCATCGGCGGCGGCACGGGCGCCGGCGCCGGCATCGGCGGATTGATCGGCGGCAAGAAGGGCGCGCTGATCGGCGCGGCAGTCGGCGGCGGCGCGGCGACAATATACGAGTCGACGAAGCGCTAACGCGACACAATTCTGCGCAGAAAAAGCAGGCGGCGCGCGAGGCAAATGTCCTCCGCGTCGCCTGTGTCATGTCGGGAGGCTGGGCCGGGACGTTAAGATAGTCCACCGCATGTCGGCAGGCCCGGACAAGCAGCCGCTCCCGAACGTTCCGCTGATTCATCGGCCCTCGGACCAGGCCGTCAGCGGGTTGAAGCGTCCGCCACTCGAGGTCCGCAAGCGGCTGCTCGTCGTCGACGACGAGCAGCCGATTCTGAGGCTCGTTACTCGCATTCTCGCCACCGACAATTACGACGTCTCATCGGCAGGCTCGGGCGACGAAGCGGCGCAGATGATCAACGCACCCGGCTATCCCGGCGTCGATCTGCTCGTCACCGACTTGATGATGCCCGGGCTGAACGGCCGCGAGCTGGCGATGATCACGCGGCGAAGTTATCCGAACGTGCGCGTGCTCTACGTCACCGGGTTTGCGGACACGTTGTTCAAGGATCTGCAGGAACTCAGCGACGGTGAGTCCTTCATCGAAAAGCCCTTCGGTACCGACGGTCTCCTCGAAGCAACGCGGCTGCTGATGTTCGGACAGATCGCCGACGGCGAGGAACCGCCCGATAAGCGTGACGATGTGTCGGAGTGGACGGACGATCGCCTGCGCGCCAAGATCATCCGGATCCTGCGCAAGCTGCGAATGGCGTGATCTGAATCAGCGGCGCGTCACTTTGTCCAGGTGCGCGGTGACCTGCGCGTGACTCGGTACTCCGGCGATTCGTATTTCGAATCCGATAAAGCCTTCCATCGAATCCGTCCGCACGCGCGCGTCCCAATAGACCAGTGTCAGCGTCGTCGCGTTGACCTTGAGATCGCCCTTGAAGGTCAGAAAATTCGACCCGCGATCGCTGCCGCTGAGCACGCCGCGCAGCTCACCGAATTGCGCCGATGCGGTGAGATCGCTGTTTCCTGATTTGTTGATCACCAGCGTGAGCGGAGGCGCCGCTCCCACGACCAGGACACCAGGCGTACGACCCTGGTTCGGCGGGAAGCAAATCAACTCGTACATCGATCCGCTCCCGGCCGAGCACTGATCGACGACGTAGGTGCCGGACCATGTGCCGGCGATTCCCGGTTCGACGATGAATGTTTCGGCGGCGGTTTTGCCCCCAACCGATGCCGTGATGGTGGCGGTGCCGCGGACCCTCGCCGTGAACGTGGCGCCATCGACGGCGATCACCTTGTCGTCACTGCTGGTCCAGTTCGCCTCGACGTACTGGCCGGAGCCATCGCTGTATTCCGCGAACGCGCCGAGCGTTGCGCCGGTCGACGGGAAGGGGCCGCTCGACGTGATCGGAGCCGTGAAGCCTTCGATCATCGTGCCGCCGCCAACCGGCGTGAGGGTGAGCTTCTGAATCGTCACCGGCGGCGGCGACGGGGCCGTGGGCAATTCAGTGACCGCGCCGTGGCTGCAGCTGGCGATGGCGATGCTGGCCAGCACGACGGTGGTGCATCTCGACCGTAAGTTCATCGGCCGGGATCATATTCACAAAATATGCCAGAGGCCTCACCTTGACATTCTAGGTGAGTGGGTTTAGCCTCGCCTAGAATGTCTACTAGAGACGCACGAATCGAGCTGTTGCAGGGAACCCTGGATCTTTTGATTCTGCGGACGCTGCAACCCGGTCCCGCGCACGGCCACGCGATCGCCAAAGCCATCGAGCGCACCTCGGCCGACGTGCTG
>Ga0193741_1000214_pt1 | contig 16437 bp, 15 predicted proteins | sample L2s2metaG_FD_143059 | JGI IMG/M metagenome (GOLD analysis project Ga0193741, IMG submission 143059) | Soil microbial communities from a riparian zone of the East river system, Colorado, United States - L2s2 | ecosystem: Environmental > Terrestrial > Soil > Riparian zone | place: USA: East River...
ATCGCGTGTTGATCCGGATCGCGGCCGCGGACATTGCGCTGGGCCGCAATCGTGAGGGCCGCGAGGCGCTGCGTCCGCACCTGACCGGCCCGCTCGCCGACGAAGCGAACTTCCACTACGTCACCGCGACGCGCGGCTTGAAACTGCGAGACGAGCACATCGCCTTGTCGCGCGCCTTCGTCGAAAAATTTCCGGGCAGCCCGTTTGCCGAAGAGGTCCTCAACAACCTCGCATCCGCGTACATCGTCGACGACCAGGATGCCGAAGCTGACGCGGTGTTCCGCGAGATTCTCAATCGCTATCCTGCGGGCCGTTTCACCGAGCGTGCCGCGTGGAAGGCGGGATGGTGGGCCTATCGTCAGGGACAGTTCAGCGACGCGCTCCAGTATTTCGATCGCGGCGCCGAGCAGTTCCCGCGATCCGACTATCGGCCGTCCTGGCTGTACTGGTCGGGCCGCGCGGCGCAGCAGGCGGGCGATATCGAGACCGGCATCGCGCGCCTGCGCCTCGCCGCGACCGATTATCACAACTCGTATTACGGCCGGCTCGCGGTGAAGCGCCTCGAAGGCGGGCGTGGCGGCACGATCGCGCCGACGCTGCAGCGCCAGCCGCTGCCGTCGCCGGTGATCCCCACGTCGGGCCGGATCGTATCGCTGCTGTCGGTCGGCCTCAATCGCGAAGCGATGAGCGAGTTGCAGTACGCGCAGCGCGTGTGGGGAGATTCCCCGCTGCTGCAGGCGACGATTGCGGTGACGCACAACCGGCTTGGCAACGTGCGCGCCGGCATCAACGCAATGAAGCGCGCCTACCCGCAATACCTCGCCGCGGGCGGCGAGAAGATGCCGTCCGAGATCCTGAAGATCATTTTCCCGGTCGACTACTGGTCGCTGCTGCAAAGGTACGCGAAGGAGCGGGGTCTCGATCCGTATCTGGTCGCGGCGCTCGTCGCGCAGGAATCGAATTTCGATCCGGTCGTGATCTCGCACGCGAATGCCTACGGCCTGATGCAGATCCTGCCGAGCACCGGCCGCAGCTACGCGCGCAAAATGGGCGTGCGGCCGTTCTCGACGCGGCGACTGACGGAGGCCGAGGTCAACGTGCGCCTCGGCACGCAGATTTTCGCGGACGAGATCCGCAAGTACGGCGGCGTCCACTTCGCCCTCGCCGCCTATAACGCCGGCGGCAGCCGGGTCATCGCCTGGCAGCGCGAAAAGCCGGGCCTCCCGCAGGACGAGTTCATCGACGACATCCCGTTCCCCGAGACGCAGAACTACGTCAAGCGCATCCTGGGTACTGCAGAGGACTACCGGTTTTTATATAGTTCTCAGTAGTGACCAGGATTCGAAGCGCCCGGCGAGTCTCCTCGTTCGCCGATTCCGTGTTCGGCGAAATGACGCGGCTGGCCAAGCTGCACAACGCCGTCAACCTCTCGCAAGGCTTTCCTGATTTCGAAGCGCCGCAGGCGATCAAGGACGCCGCCTGCGCGGCGATCCAGGGCGAGCAGAATCAATACGCGCCGCCGTACGGGACGAAGGCGTTTCGCGACGCCATCGCCGCCGACTTCTCGCTGCGCTACGGCGTCGAGCTCGTCGCCGACGAGCAGGTGACCGTCTGCTGCGGATCGACGGAAGCGATGATGGCGTCGATGCTGTCGTGCGTCGATCCGGGCGATGAAGTGATCGTCTTCGAGCCGTTCTACGAGAACTACGGCCCGGACGCGATCCTCGCCGGCGCCGAGCCGAAGTACATCCGGATGCGCGAGCCGGAGTGGCGCTTCGATCCCGACGAGCTGACCGCGGCGTTCTCGAACCGCACGCGGGCGATCATCATCAACTCGCCGAACAATCCGACCGGCAAGGTGTTCTCCCGCGACGAGCTGCAATTGATCGCCGACCTCTGCCAGCGCTGGGATGTGCTGGCGATTTCTGACGAGATTTACGAGCGCATCGTCTTTGGCGGCAACGCCCACGTCCCGATGGCGGCGATCCCGGGTATGGCCGATCGCACGATCACGACCGGCGGCCTGTCCAAGACGTATAGCGTCACTGGCTGGCGCATCGGCTGGGCGATTTCTCCGCCCGCCCTGACCGGAGGCATCCGCAAGCTGCACGACTTCCTCACCGTCGCGGCGCCGACGCCGTTTCACGATGCCGGCGTGGCGGCGTTGTCGCTGCCGGACGCGTTCTACTCCCAGCTTGCGAAAGACTACGAAACCAAACGCGACCTGATGATGGAGATTCTCGGCCGCCACGGTTTCACCGCCTACACACCCGGCGGCGCGTATTACGTGATGGCGGATGTGAGCCGGTTCGGCTTCGCGTCCGATTCGGAATTCGCGCAGTATCTCGTCAAGGAAATCGGCGTCGCGACCGTGCCGGGCAGCAGCTTCTACATCGACCCTTCCGCGGCGCCGCAGACGGTGCGCTTCTGTTTCTCGAAGCGTGACGAGACGCTGCATGAAGCCGATCGCCGGCTGGCGCGGCTCTCCGTTACTTCAGGCGATAGAGCCTGATCCGGTCCTCGTCGGCAACGAGATCGAGCGCCGCGATCGCATCGATCGCCTTCAGTGTGTCAGCGTCATAGCGGCCCGTGTGGACGGTAACATGGGTGACATGCGAGCCGCGTAGTTCGGCGAGCGCGGCTTCGCTCGGAAAGGTGCCGAGGATCCGCCCGCGCGCTTCGAACGTGTCGGGATGAAAGCTGCTGTAGCCGTTCAGGAGCGGCTTGAAGTAGCGCGTGTTCGCGAGCACGTACGGTCCGTTCAGGCTCACGTTCGCGCCGGAATAGAACGGGAATTCCACGACCACGACGTCCGATTGCGCGGCGAGTCGATCGTAGATCCGCGGGATGCCGTTGAACCGCGTGAAGCCGACCGGTGTGCGAATCGCTTCGATCGTCACCAGCAGCGCGATCGTGATCATCACACCACGTCCCCATCGCCGGCCCTCGAGTGCGGCGACGCCGAATCCCGCGAGCACCGCGACCGCCGCCAGCGGCATCCATCCCCATCGCGCCACGTTGCGGAGGCCGCTCAACAGGGGAAGGAATTCGTGGAGCAGGCGATAGCCCGGCAACGACGTGCCCAGCGACATCGCGGCGCCAAAAATCCCAATCGCCACGACCATGCGCACGCGCGGTTCTTTCAATCTCTTGCCGGAGAACACCGCGATGGCGGCCAGCATCAACACGATGAATCCAGGGAACAGCGCCGTTCGCCCTTCGTAAAGCCGATGACTCCACCATGCGTAATGCAGGCGGCCGCCGGTGACGAGATAGTCACGCCAGCCGGCGTTGTACTGGGTCACCACATCGGCCGACCGGGCCAGGCCGTATTCACGATTCACCTGGAAGTACGGCCACAGGAACGGCGCCAGGACCACGATGCTGATCAGGCCGGCGATGATCAACTCGAACCGCTTGTTGATGGTGTTGATCTCGTTCCACCGCACCGCGACGGCCGCCACCATCGCGTAGCTCATGAAGACCAGCAGGTAATTGCTGCAGAGCGACTGCAGCACGAACGCCGCCGCGAGGAGCAGTGCGTGACGGCGTTGTCCGTCGGCGATCACGCGATCGAGCGCATAGAGCATCAGCGGGAAGAACTCGACATGCTGCGCCTGCAGGTGCACGAAGCGTGTCAGCGCGTGGGCGTTGAACGCATACACGAGTCCCGCGACGATGCCTGCCCACTCGCTGCCGGTCCATCGCCGCATCAGCAAGTACATCGACCAGCCGGAGAGCGCGAAGCCGGCAATGATCAACAGGTTGTAGACCGTCACCGGCGAGACGCCAGACCAGAGCAGCGGCGCGCCCATCACCGACGGCACGAGCATGTGCTCCGAAAACGCCAGCGAGCGATGCTCGGGATAGAGGATCGGCGCTTCGAACAGGCTCAGTGGCTGTCGCGGCAGCGCATGGGCCACCCACGCCACGATCCACGTGTTGAGCTCCGCGTCGTGATTGTCGAGACGGGCGAGATGCGCAGGATCGCTGGCGAGCGGCCAGGAATGCAGCACCGTCATGCCGGCGAAGAAGACTAGCGCGGCCAGGCGGTGATTTCGTAGAGCCACACGTCGCCGTCCTTCTCGAGCGGCCGAAGGTAATTCACGTAATCGACGTCGAGCCGCCGCCTCACGCTGTCACGCAGATCCGGCGCCATCAACTCGGAGTGAAACACGGCGTAGCGCGCGCCCATTCCTTCGAGAATCTTGAATGACTCGGCACTGGGAAACGTGTTGAGAATCGGCGCATTGTCGCGGAAGTCCTGCGGGATGTGATCGCTATACCCGTTGATGAGCGGCTGCCAGTGCGCCGTCGAGGCCAGCAGGTATTCGGCATGCCTGTGGAATTCGTCGCTGCGCGACCAGAACGGCAGCTCGATCACCGGCGCCTTCGGCAGCTGCGCCAGCGTGCGATACGCATGCGGCAATGGCGGCGCCGTGCGCATGCGCAGCGGGGCGCGATACAGATCCGCGACGACGAGCACGAACAGCATCGCGAAGGCGGCATTGACCGCCTTTCGCCGCATCAGGACGATGAGTGCCGGTGCGGCGAGGACGACCAGGCACAACGTCACGACGATGCCCGCACGTGACGGGGCTCGCAGGAAGGAGAACACAGGTACGGTGTAATAGAGCAGGGTATACAACCAGGCCGCCGGTCCAAGCGTGACCCAGAACGTGAACACCGCGAGCCCGACGTAGTACCAGCGCTCGTCCCGCTTCAACCCGACGCCGTCGCGCTCGTGCACGAACGTGGCGCCCCAAATCCCCAGGAAGATGGCGAGAATGCCGGGGAACAGCACTTCGCTCGGCCGCCACAAGTAAGGCACCCACCACCGATGCGCCCAGGCCGAAGACGACAACCACGCGCCGACGTTCGCCGAGTACTGGCCGCTCAAGGGTCGCTGAAAACCGGTCGATTCCTGCATCTGCAGGTACGGCAGGAAGAACGGCACGATCAGCCCGACGCAGACGAGCGCCGCGATCGCCACGGCGCCGACATACTTCATGTCCCTCCAACGCCGCCGCGTGACCGCAAACCAGATGCTCGCAAACGCGATCATGCCGCCGGCGAAGATCCCGTAATACGCGCACGCGAGACCCGTCAACGCCATCACGACGCCGAGCTCGAGTGCGCGCGCGATCGAAACGCGATCGAGGAAGCGGTGCCACGACAGCATCACCCACGGCAGGAAGCCGACCATCAACAACTGCACGTGCGCCTGACGCGCAAACGCGAACGGGCAGTAGGCGTACATGAGGCCGGCGAGCACCGCGGCGCGGCGATCGCCAGTGAGGTGCCGCACCAGGTAATACGTCGCCACGAACGACTGCGCGAACGCGAACAGGAAAATGAAGTTGTGCGTCGTGTAGGGATTCTTCGTCAACGCCCAGACCGGCGCGCCGATCACGCCTTCGACGATGTTGCCTTCGGAGAAGGCCAGGGCGTTGGTGTGCGGATAGAAGATGTTGGCGCGGAACAGGTGCAGCGGATCCGTCGTCAGCGCGTGCGCCACCCACGACACCACCCAGAGGCTCCATCGACCGTCGTTGGTGTCGAGCCGCCCGGCGTCGTTGAACTGGAAGATGTACGGGTAGGTGAACACGCACGCGAGGATGACGGCGCCGAGCACGACGGCCGTGGCTTCGACCGATCCGCGGAAGCGCATGTGTGACGGTAGAATAGCATGCGTCTTTTGTGGATCGTTTACTAGAGCTCACGTACCGGGCGGAACAATCGCACTTCTGGTTTCGCGGCTTCCGTCAGTACATGAAGCCCGCGCTCGCGCGCGCCACCCAGGGCCTGCGAGCGCCGCGCATCCTCGACTGCGGCTGCGGCACCGGCTCGAACCTGGAGATGCTGCGCCCGTACGGCAGCGCGGTCGGTTTCGATCTGACGCGCATTGGTCCCGAGTTCGCGAAGACGCATGGCCACCGCGTCGCCCAGGCCAGCATCAGCGACATTCCCTTTCGCAGCGGCATGTTTGATCTGGTGACGTCGTTCGACGTGTTCCAGACGCTGCCTGGCGCGGTCGAGCAGTCCGCGATCGTCGAAATCTCGCGCGTCTTGAAACCGGGCGGCTGGCTGTTGCTGCACGTCGCCGCGCTGCCGATGCTGCACGGCAAGCACTCGGTGTTATCGGAAGAGAAGCGCCGCTACACGCCGTCGCGGCTGCGATCGCTCGTCGAAGGCGCGGGATTCCAGATCGAGCGGCTGACGTTCGATCACTTCAGCCTGCTGCCGATCATGTTGCCGGTCCGGGTATGGCATCGGCTGACGGCCAAGGATGGCGTGGTCGCCGCCGGCGAAGGAGAGATCACCGTGCCGATGGCGCCGGTCAACGCCGCGCTGACGGCACTGGTGTCGCTCGAGGCGATCGCCCTGCGCGCGGTGAACATGCCGATCGGCAGTTCACTGATGTGTCTCGCGAGGAAAAGGCTCGTTAGTACCTAACCACTCCGCCGAAATAAAACCCCGTGAACTTCAAGTCGCCGCTATCGTTCGCTGTCTCGTAGAACATCGTGGTCTTGCGCCAGCCGAGCTGCGTGCCCACGTACTTGTTGATGTTGTAGGTGGCGTGAATGTCGAAGTCGTTGAAGCTGCCGTCGCCGTCGAGCTGTTCCTCGAGGCTCTCCGGGATGCGGAAGAAGGTGAACTCGGCATCGACCGCCAGGTTGGGCGAGATGTAGCCACGGCCCGCGAAGCCAAACGCCGGAACCGGCGCCACCTGCGTGAAGAATTCCGATCCGATCGGGCTCTCGAGCTCGACGTCGATGTTCGTCAGCTTCATGTTGATGCTGGCGCCGACGAAGAACCACGGCATGTGGATGAAGTCGTACTCGTAGCCGAAAGTATCGCTCGAAAAATTCACGGTCGTCGTCACCGGCAGGCCGACGTTGTATTGCTGGCCGTTGAAGATGAACGAGCGGTTGACCGGAAACGCGTCGGTCGAGTATTCGATCGGCAGGTGCTCATACTTGAAGCGGTGCTTCTTGGACGGCTTCAGCACCAGATTGAACTTGCCGAGCTTGTGCTTCTCGATGCCGAGGTCGGAGATCAAATCGACGTCGGTGCCAAGGATGCCGAGCGACTCGGAGTTGACGATCAGCTCCGGCGTGGCGTTCCACCAGCCATACGAGGCTTCGATGTGGTAATTCTCGGCGATGCCGCCTTCACTTCTCGGCGCGGGGCGGTATTGTGCCTGTGCCGCAGGCGGCGCCGCCAGCAGTCCCAGTGTCACGACACTCACGAAAACGTACACACGGCAGACAGACATTCTCATAGAGATCTCGGCCCCGAATTCAATTAGACGAGTTGACGAGCGCGCCCAGGGGAGGGCGCCTCTGCCTGCTGGGAGGCAAGCCTCGTAAGGATATCAGATTTCGGATTTGTGATTTCGGATTCCCCAGCTATCGTTGCCGCCATCCAGGCCGCGCACATCCATCCCTCAACAACCGGGTGGCGTCTTGTATAGCTCGCGGAAGAGCATGCGGACGCCGTCCGCGAAGGCGCGAACGGCGTCGGGAAGCCTGAATATCATGCGTGCTCGGCGGTCGCCGGCACCGGACCGCCGTTGAGGACCGACACCCAATTCTTGACCGCTGCGCCCAGAATGATCAGCGCCAGCACCATCATGACGACCGTGCAGATGGTGAGGATCCACCCTTCCATATTACGCGCGGTGTTGGCGCCAATCGCGAGCGGGTAGTAGTTGCCGGTGATGTTCAGGTATCCGCCGTACAGCGTGTTCGAGCCCAGGAACAGCAGCGGCGCCAGCGTGACCCAGATGTACTTGGTGCGGCCCAGATTGATCAGGATGCTGGTTGCGACGGCAAGCGCCACCGACGCGAGGAGCTGGTTCCCGACGGCGAACAGCGGCCAGATCGTGTTGATCTGTCCGGTGTAAATGAAATACCCCCACGAGAACACCATGATCAACGTCGCCACCGAGCCCGCGACCCAGTTGTCCGCGCGCGCGAACGGCGCGTGGACGCGGCCCATGAACTCCTGGATCAGGAAACGTCCGACGCGGGTGCCCGAGTCGATCGTCGTCAGGATGAAGAGCGCCTCGAACATGATCGCAAAGTGATACCAGTAGGCGAGCAACGAGCTCATGCCCGGGAGCGCCGAGAAGATTTGCGCCATGCCCACCGCCAGCGACACCGCGCCGCCGGTGCGTCCGATGACGGTTTCGCCGACCGCGGCTTCGATGCCCGGGACGTTCACCGGCACCATCTGCACGCCCTGGAAGGTCAGGTTCGCGTAGGTCGCGGGCAGCGTATTGATCGCGAAGTAGTCGCCGGGCGCCATTGATGCGGCCGCGATCAGCGCCATGATGCCGACCACGCCTTCGATCAGCATCGCGCCGTAACCCACCGGCCGGATGTCCGATTCCTTGTCGATCATCTTCGGCGTCGTGCCGGAGCTAATCAGCGCGTGGAAGCCGGAGATGGCGCCGCACGCAATGGTGATGAAGCAGAACGGGAACAGCGGTCCGGGAATGATCGGGCCGCCGCCGCCCGCGAATTCACTAAGTGCCGGCATCTTCAGTTCCGGGTTGACGATGATCACGCCGAGCGCCAGGAGAAAGATGGTGCCGATCTTGGTGAAGGAGCTCAGGTAGCCGCGCGGCGAGAGCAGCAGCCACACCGGCAGCATCGACGCGGCAAAGCCGTAGACGCCGAGCGCGACCACGATTTGCGTGCGCGACAGGTGGAACAGGCCCGCGAACCACGAATCGGAGCGGCTGATCGGTTCGCCCAAATACAACGCCAGGAGCAGGCCGATGACGCCGATCACCGTGGCTTCCGTGATCCTGCCTTTGCGCCACACGTACATCCAGAGACCCATGAACATGCCGAGCGGGATCGTCATGGCGACCGTGAACGTGCCCCACACGCTGTCGGCAAGTGCGTTGACGAACGCCACGCCGAGCCCGGCCAGTGCCACGACCAGGATGAGGATGATCGTGATCGCGGCCACGAAGCCGATGAAGGGACTGATCTCCTGTTTAACGATGTCCGGCAGCGATTTACCGCCGCGCCGCGTCGAGGCCCACAGCACCATGCCGTCGTGGACCGCGCCCGCAAGGCAGCATCCGGCCACCAGCCAGATGAAGCCGGGCGCGTAGCCGAACTGCGCCGCGAGCATCGGGCCAACCAGCGGACCCGCGCCGGTGATCGCCGCGAAGTGATGGCCGAACATCACCCACCGGCTGGTCGGGTAGTAGTTGGACCCGTCGTACTTGGTGTGGGCAGGCGTCGTGCGCGCGTCGTCCAGCATCCACACTTTGGTTGCGAGGAAGGCGCTGTAATACCGGTACGAGATCGCGAGGATGCCTAACGCTGGAAGCAGTACGTAGAGTGCGCGCATGGGGACGAATTCTAGCAGCAGGCCGCTGGCAAGACGCGTATCGAATTGTATCCCGCTACCGTCGGGGCCCTAGCGGGCCGCCTCGCTGCCGGGCGTGAGCACCGGCGCGGGCGCGGCTGCCGGTGCCGGGGGCGTGAGCTTCTTGGCATCCGCCTCGCGCTTGCGGAACAGCGTATCGACCATGCCCGGAATGCTGTTTTCGGGACTCCAGCCGAGTCGCAGGACCGTGAGCCGCACGTTGCGCCGCCCGAACTGCAGCGCTTCCTTGCAGCTCCACAGATAGAGATCGACGCTGCGTCCGCGCACCGCCGGACCCGTATCCATCACCGTCCACACGCCGCTATAACGCGCGTTCGGCGTCTCGAGCCGGACGACGCTGCCAACGGGGAGGATCGCCGGATCGGCCGCCGCGATTCCCGTGCGCACGCCGACGCCCGACGCCGTTGTCTCGCCCTTGCAGTACGCCGTCGCCTGGAACTGCAGCCGCGCACCGGCCTGCGGCAACACGGTCATCTCGGTGATGTTCGGCACGCTCGCTTCGGATCGCGAGTCGCGCGTCTGAATCTCGTACGCAAACACGAATACCGTGGCGACACACAACGTCACGATCGCTCTCTTCCAATAGGCTTCAGCGATGCGCAAAGTGTTCAAACCCTTCCGGTAACGCGTCCTCTTTTCCTGCCCGCTCGATCACGAGCGCGCGCGGGTCCTTCGTAAAGACGCCGATCTTCGTCAGCCGCGGTTCCGTGACGTGCCGCGCCACCGACCGCAGGGCGCCGCCGCTCTTCGGCGGCACGGCGAATAGCAGCTCGTAGTCGTCGCCGCCTTTCATCGCCGCGCTCACGGGATCGATCCCGCGCGCCTCCCACCACTCGCGCGCGCCCGGATCGATCGGCAACGCATCACCGTCAATCCGCACGCCGACACAGCTTGCCGCGGCAACCTGCCGCAGCGCATCGGCGAGCCCGTCACTCAAATCCATCGCCGCTTTCGCGGCTCGCGCGCGCCCAACTGCGATTCCCAAACGCACTCGGGGATCCGGTCGTCGATGACGCGCGATGCAGGGCGCACTTCCTGATCCCTGATCCCCGATCCCTGATCCCTGACTCGCGGCGCGCAACATTTCAAGTCCGGCGGCGGCACCTCCAATAGCGCCGCTAAGCCATATTTCGTATCCGGCGCGCGCCCCGTTCCGCGTCAACCAGCGTCTCGGTGCGACCTCGCCGCCGGCCGTCACGTCCACCACGAGGGGGCCATCAGTGCGCGTGATATTCCCGCCGACCACTCCGACCCCGTGGCGTCCCGCGAGGGCCGCCAGCCCGTCCACCAGATTCTCGACGTCCGTCACCAGCCACGAGCCGGGCAACACCAGGGAGAGCAGGGCCCAACGGGGCGTCGCCGCCATCGCCGCCAGATCACTTAAATTGACCGCGAGCGCCTTATGCCCGACGTCTGCCGGACTCGAATAGGCGCAGGAGAAGTGCACCCCTTCGACAACGGCGTCGGTTGTTACAACCAGGCGCTCGTTTCGTCCAAGCGCCAAAACTGCTGCGTCGTCTCCAGGGCCTACGATGACCGTCGCGGTCGAACGCGGAAGGCGGGACAGGATCCTCGCCAGGAGCGCATGTTCGCCCAACTCCGCTACGGTCAAGAAAGTCTCCCGCTTTGCCGTGTGGGGAGGATCGCTGAACCTGCGTTAGCAGGTGGAGCTGCTGTAAAAACCACGCTTTAGGCTTCCTCTCCGCGGAGGCATGCACACCACATGGCCGTCGCAACTCGCTTGGGTTAAATACATCGGCTCAGACGAGCCTCCTAACCATCACGAGCAAAGCAGGAGACTGGATCTTAGGTCCCTCGGGGGCCGGGGTCAAGCGACGAGGCGAAAATACAGCGAATCTAAACTACGTAGAAAAAGGCAGGGCCGTGCAGCGAAACGAAGATTTATTCAGCGAGAGCGAGGGCCTGATCGACCATCTTCTCGAGGGCCTCGGTCCGGGCCGTGAGGGTGCCCGAGCTGTTGGTCAGGGCGGATTTGGCCCGGAAATACTCGTCGGTGATATTCAGCGCGGTCAGGATCGCCAGGCCGACCGCGTCGCTGGACGGCGAGCTGCGCGACGCCAGGGCCATCCGCGACTCGACGAACTGGACCAGCTCCTCGACGTAGCGGGGATCCAGCTCGGTCTTGATCGGGTATTTCTGCCCGTGGACTTCGACCTGGACGACCTTGGGCTCGGCCATGTCAGAGGTTCAGGGAATCGAGCTGCTTCAGCATGTCGCTGACCCGGCTCTTGATCAGGTCGCGCTCTTCGCGCAGGGTCGTCACCTCGGCGCCGGCGCTTTCCGCCGTATTGATCCGCGCCTTGAGGCCGTCGATTTCGTGTTTGAGGCGGACGTTCTCTTCCGCGACCCGGTTCTGCTCGCCCTTGATGCGGCCGATGGTGTTCACGAGCAGCTTGATCTTCTCTTCGAGGCGATCGATTGATTCAAGTCCGGGAGTTTTGGTTTGTGTCTGTGCCATCTGTGCCTTCTGTGGCTAGCGCTGCTCGGCGCTATGAGCCTGCTTGAGTGCGGCGATAACCGCCGCCATCGCCACGCCGACCTCGTCGTCAGTGAGCGTTCGGTCTGGCGATTGAAACGTCAGCCGGTACGACAAACTCACTTTGCCTTCAGGGATGCCTTTCCCCTGATACCGATCGAATTCCAGCGCGCCGACCAGCGTCTGCGGCGCAGCCGACCGAATGGTGCCACGAACCGTTTCGGCAGACAAGGTATCGGCGACGAGAATCGAGACGTCGCGCACGACGGACGGATACTTCGGCAGCGGCGCCGCGCGCAGCGTGTCGGCCGGCGCCGCGGCGCTCAACGCATCGAGATCGATTTCGCCGGCGTAGATCTCATCCGTGGCGGGCAGATCGCGCGCGGCGGCGATCGCCGGCGCGAGTTGTCCGAAGACGCCAATCGTCTTCCCGTTGACGACGATCGCGGCCGTACGGCCCTCGACGAGATAGGACTTCTTCGTCTCCGAGAACGACGGCGTGACCTGGTATTCCGCGGCGAGTTGATCCACGACGCCCTTGACGTCGTAGAAGTCGACCGCGCGGCGCGCGCCACTCCAATGATCGGGGGTGGCGAGTCCGGTCCACGCGAATCCGGCGCCGCGCGTTTCGCCCTCCGGCGAGAAGCGCGTGCCGATCTCGAAGAGGCGTACGTCGGGCCGTCCGTGGCGGCGATTGTGGCTGACCGCGTCGATCACTCCGGACAACAGGCTCGGCCTCATCGTCGCGAATAGTTCTGACAACGGATTCGCGAGCGCCACCGGCTCCTGGCCATCCAGAAAAGCTTCTGCGGCCTTCGATGCGATGAACGCGAAGGAGATCGCCTCTGAGAAGCCCATGCCGAGCAGCGCCGTGCGCGCGCGGCGATCGCGGGCGATTCGCGGATCGGACGGCGGCGGTGCCTGTTCGACGCCAGGGAACGTCGTCGGCAGGTGCTCGAAGCCGTGATGACGACCGACCTCTTCGATCAGATCCACCTGGCGATGCATGTCGACGCGCCACGCGGGCGGAGTAATGTCCCAGCCCGCGTGTCCCGCCGTAGCCCTGGCGGAGGCGGACCTCACCTCGAAGCCGAGCGACGTCAAGATCCGCTCGACCGCATCGTCGGGTACTTCCATCCCGAGCAACCCCGCGATGCGTGGACGCTCCAGACGCATCGCTTTTGGCTGATACGGCGTCGGATAGTTGTCGGTCGCGTCGCCCGTGAACGTGCCCGCGCCGATCTGTTCGAGCAGCTGCAGCGCGCGCGCCATCGCGCGCGGCGGGGCCGTGCGATCGGCGCCGCGCTCGAAGCGTGATGAGGCTTCGGTCTTGAGGCCCAGCTTCTTGCCGGTCGAGCGAATCTGCGACGGCGCGAAGTACGCCGCTTCGAACGCGACGCGCTTGGTCGCGCTGCTGATCTCCGAGCTCGCGCCGCCCATGACGCCGCCGACGTCTTCCGCGCATTCGGCGTCGGCGATGACCAGCATGTCGCCGCTCAGCGTCCGCTTCTTGCCGTCGAGGGTCGTCATCGTCTCGCCGGCCTTCGCACGGCGCACGACAATCTTGCCCTGTCGCATCTTCGCGAGATCGAACGCGTGCATCGGCTGGCCGAGCTCGAGCATCACGTAGTTGGTGATGTCGACGATGTTGCTGATCGGCCGCACGCCGCACATCGCGAGACGATCCTGCATCCATTTCGGCGAGGGTCCGATCGTCACATCAGCAACCGCACCGACGTATCGACAACACAGCTCCGGCTCCTCGATCGTGATGGGCAGTTTTCCATTTGGTTGTAGAGGCGGGACTCTAGTCCCGCCTGCGGCCAATGGCAGCTTGTACGCCGTCGCGATCTCGCGCGCGATCCCAATCACCGACATGCAATCGGGGCGATTCGCCGTCACGTCGAAATCCATGACGACATCGTCGCCGTGCGGCTCGAGGCCTTCGAGCGCCAGCCCGCGCACGCCCATCAGCGTGCCGATCTCTTCCGCCGACGCTGTCACGTCGACGAATTCGCGGATCCAGGACAGCGGGACGTTCATAGCCCGAACTGCTCCAGGAAGCGCAAATCGTTTTCGTAGAACAGGCGGATGTCTTCGACGCCCCACTTGAGGAGCGCGACACGCTCGACGCCCATGCCGAACGCGAAGCCGGTGACCTCGTCGGCGTTGTAGCCGACTGCCTCGAACACCGCCGGGTGCACCATGCCGCTGCCGAGGATCTCGATCCAGCCGGTCTTCTTGCACATCGCGCAGCCGGAGCCCTTGCACTTGATGCAGCGGATGTCGACCTCGGCGCTCGGTTCCGTGTAGGGGAAGAAGCTCGGGCGGAACCGCACCGTCGTGCCGGCGCCGAACAACGCTTCGGCCATTGCGCTCAGCGTGCCCTTGAGATCCGCGAGCGTGACCCGCTTACCGACGACCAGTCCCTCGACCTGGTGGAACATCGGCGTGTGCGTGAGATCGAGATTGTCGCGGCGGTACACCGGACCGATCGCGACCAGGCGCACCGGCGGCGGGTTGTTCTCCATGTGCCGGATCTGCATCGCGCTCGTGTGAGTGCGAAGCAGAGTGAGGGGCCTTCTTAGCGCGCTCGCTCCCGGGTCCCGGGTCCCGGTTCCAGGCCTGATCGGTTTTTCCAGGTAGAGCGTGTCCTGCATGTCGCGCGCGGGATGATCCGCGGGCATGTTGAGCGCTTCGAAGTTGTGGTAATCGTCCTCGATCTCTGGACCCTCGAGGACTTGATAGCCGAGCCGCGTGAAGATCTCGATCACTTCATCGCGAATCAGGCTGAGCGGATGCCGATGACCGAGCTGCGGCACGCGGCCGGGCAACGTGATGTCGACGGCGTTGGCCGGACGTGCGGACGCGGCGAACTCCGCCTCACGCTCGGCGAGCGCGTCTTCGACGATGCGCTTGAGCTCGTTGATCGAGCGGCCGAGCTCTTTCTTGATTTCCGGGGCCGCCGACTTCAGCAGCGCGGTGTACTCCGCGATCCGGCCGTTCTTACGCCCGAGCCACGAGTTGCGAAGCTCCTGGAACTCCGAGCTCGTACGCACGTCGGAGAGCGCCTCACGGAACTTACTCCGGGCGGACTCGATGCGGCTGATGTGATCGGTGTCGCTCATGGAAGTTGCCAGTTGCCAGTTGCCAGTTTCCAGTTAGGGATCAACTGGCAACTGGTAACTGGCAACTGGTAACTACGCGGCCGCGGCCGCCTTGGCCTTGTCGGCAAGCTTCGCAAACGCCGCCGGTGCGGTCGCGGCGAGATCCGCGAGGCTCTTGCGATCGAGCTCGATGCCGGCCTTCTTGAGACCGCGCATGAACACGCTGTAAGACACGCCGTTTTCGCGCGCCGCGGCGTTGATGCGGATGATCCAGAGGGCGCGGTAGTCGCGCTTCTTCCGCTTGCGGCCGGTGTACGCGTAGACGCCCGCTTTTTCGGACGCCTCTTTCATGAACTTGTAGAGCTTGCTCTTGTTCTGGAAGTAGCCCTTGGTGAGTTTCGAAAGCTTCTTGCGCTTCTGACGGCGGACTACGCCACGTTTGACGCGAGGCATGACTGACTTTTCTGCGACATTGGGGGCCGGTGATGACCGGACTTGTGCCGGCACTGCATGTGCCGACCGGCGCTTGATGTCGCAGCGAAATTGCCCCAATCCGCTGCCGCGACGCGCCGAAGAGGTCTTAGGACCTCAGGACTTCAATCGTACGGAAGCATCAACTTGATCTTGCGCGCATCGCCGGGTGTGACCACCTTCGAGCCGCGCAAGTGACGCTTGACCTTGGTCGACTTGCTCGTGAGGATGTGACGCTTGAACGCCGAGCCGCGCATGATCTTCCCGGTGCCGCTCTTCTTGAACCGCTTCGCCGCACCCTTGTGCGTCTTCAACTTCTGCTTCTTGGCCATTGTCGTTTTGCCTTTTGCCTTCTGCCTTTTGCCTATTCCTTGACAGCCGGCTCTGGCGTGTCACTCTTCGTCTTCGGCTTCGGCGCGCCCTTCTTGCCCGTCAGGATCGTGTGCATCTGGTTGCCTTCCTGACGCGGCATTGTTTCCGCCACGGCGACCTCTTCGAGGTCCTTGATCAGGCGCATCAGGATGCGATGGCCGATCTCCGGGTGCGCCATTTCGCGGCCGCGGAAGAAGATCGTCGCCTTGACCTTGTCGCCATCTTCAATGAAGCGCTCGATGTGGTGCTTCTTGAACTGGTAGTCGTGCTCGTCGACCTTCGGCCGGAACTTGATCTCCTTGACCTCGATCACCTTCTGGTGGCGCTTCGCTTCCCGGGCCCGCTTCTGCTCCTGGTACTGATACTTGCCGTAGTCCATGATGCGGCAGACGGGCGGCACGGCGGTCGGCGAGATTTCGACCAGGTCGAGGCCTTTCTGTCGGGCAAGGATGAGAGCCTGGGGCGGCGGCATGATGCCGAGCTGCTGCCCCGCGTCGTCAATCACGCGGATTTCACGGACGCGGATTCGCTCGTTGATGCGAAGCCGGTCGTCACGACGGGTCGGGCGAGATCTAT
>Ga0193741_1000215_pt1 | contig 16298 bp, 13 predicted proteins | sample L2s2metaG_FD_143059 | JGI IMG/M metagenome (GOLD analysis project Ga0193741, IMG submission 143059) | Soil microbial communities from a riparian zone of the East river system, Colorado, United States - L2s2 | ecosystem: Environmental > Terrestrial > Soil > Riparian zone | place: USA: East River...
GGCATTCTTCCTGCTAAGCAAGCATTCCTGTGTCCGTTAACTACCTCAAACTAACAACAAGTCCCAGTCCGGACACCCTTACCTACGAGCCTTTCTTCGGGCTGACCGAGAAGCCGTTCAGCCTCAACGCCGATCCGCGATTCGTCTACGACAGCCCGCGCACCTCGCGACCAAAGAGGGCCTGCAGAACGGCATTCGCCGCCGCGAAGGCCTGCTCGTCCTGACGGGCGAGATCGGCAGCGGCAAGACCACCCTGTGCCGCGCCGTGCTCCGGAGCCTTGGCCGAAACACTTACAGCTCGCTCGTGCCCGACCCGTTTGCCTCGCGCGAAGATCTGTTGAAGATGCTGCTGATCGACTTCGGCGCGCTGTCGATTCAGGAGCTCACCACCGGCTCATTGCGGCAGGCCTCGCGCACCGAGCTTGGTTATCTGCTTTCCGAGTTTCTCGACTCCCTGGCCGCTGACGCCTTCGTCGTCGTCATCATCGACGAAGCGCAGAACCTGTCGCTGCCGTTGATCGAGGAAACGCGCATTCTCTCGGACACGTTCGGCGCGAAGGGCCGGCTGCAGATCGTCTTTGCCGGGCAGCCCGAGCTCCACGCCAAGTTGAAACTGCCGGAGATGCGCCAGGTCGATCAGCGGATCTGCGGCTACCATCGCCTGGCGCCGATGAGCCGCGATGCGGTCGCGGGCTACATCCAGCATCGGTTGCTCGCGGCGGGCGGCAGCCCTGATCGCGTGCTGTTCCCGCACGCGATCGTCGACGGTCTGCATCGACGATCCGGCGGAGTGCCGAGGCTGATCAACCGGGTGTGCGATCGCGCGCTGCATCTCGCGTTCGAGCGCAAAGCCGAAGCCGTCGACAAGGAGATCCTCGATACCGCGCTGATCGAGATCGGCTCCACCACTCTGTCGCCGACCTGGGATTCGATCATCTTCGCGGAGTCGCCCACGTCCGTGCCGGCGGCCGCGCCTGCACCGACGCCGGTAGTTGCGGCCGCTCCTGCACCGACGCAGGCGGCGGCGCCGGCAGCGCCACCGGCTCAAGCGGCTCGCGTCGTCGAGACGGCTCCGCCACTCGACGCTGACGAGAGTTTCAAGAACGAGATCGACAACTGGGTGTCGCAGGAGCTCGTGCTGTCCGCGCCACGGCGCGGGGTGACGTCGCTGGAAGCGCTGTTCGCCGACGAAGTGCCCGCGAAGAGGCAGCCCCAACGGCGTCCCGTACCGGGCGCCCCGAAGCGCCAGGCGGCGGTGCGTACCGTCACCACTGATTGGCCGCGGGACCTTCGTTCAGAAACCTACATCCAGAAACTCCGGCGCATCGGGGTGAAGTGGGTGTTGATCGCCCTTGCCGCTTTTGTGATGCTCAATGTGATCATCGCGGGCGCCTCGTTTGCCTTTGATACGTTGACCCCGCCCGTACTCCCCGAGACGCCCGAGGCGCCTGTTCTCGCCGTGCCCGGCATTGCGCCGACGGCCGACGCGCCCGTCGAGTCCGACGCCGTGGCGTCGGACTCCATCGCCCCCACGTCGATCACCGGCTCCGGCGAGTTTCTCGTCGCCGTCGGCTTGTTCGCCAGCCGCGACCGCGCCGACCAGGTCGTCGAGGCGCTGACGCAGGCGGGCCTGCCCGCGATGGAGCGGCCGGTCCAGCTTCGCGTCCGGCAAGTGCAACAGATTGTGATCGGACCCTTCTTCAGCCGCTCTGATGCCATCGCGGCCCTGCGGCACCTGCAAGCGCTGGGCGGCTATGACGACGCCAGGGTGATCGACACGCGCGACCCCTCGGCGCAGTAGGCGAGGCGCCCGCTAGTTGGAAGGCAGGGCCGTTGGACGCGACTCGACGCGGCCGTTGACGAGGCGATAACTCACGACCCTCGCCGCACCTGCCGGTCTTATGTTGCCTTCGGCTTCAGGTGGCGGGGGCTCAATCCATAGCGACAATTCGTTGCCGAAGATCAGCGCCGACGCCTCGGGCAGCAGAGCGCCGAAGACGTGGCGGAAGTTCGCCCGCGTCGAGAGATCGTCCTCGAGGACCACGAGGGTGTGCGGCGCGAGGTTGTCCGCCTGAATCGTCCGGATCGTTTCGTTGCTCAATTCGCGCAGCTCGGTCCAGCGCACATTGCGTTGCCAATAGATCGGCAGCAGCAGGAACGGCAGGATCAGCGCCGCGTTGGCGAGTCGCCATGCGCGCTGCGCGCTGGCGTTTCGCGCAGCGGCGGTAAGAATCGCGCCCGTGGCGAGCGCCACGCCCACGCTCGGAAAGACCGCGTAGAGACTCGATCGGATCGGCAGCCAGATGGTCACGGCGAATCCGAGGGCCAGCCACACGGCGCCCAGGAGCACGCGCCGGCGATCATCGCGATCGAGTTTAGGCATAGCGCCGAAGGCGATCGCGCTCGCGATGAGGATGAGAATCGCGAGCGTCATCGATCGATCCGCATATTCGACGATGTTCGTCGCGACATGCACCGGATCGAACGTGAACTGGTAATACGGCGGCGCGTTGCTGATGCCGACGGCGCCGGAGAAGTTGCGCAACACGAAGTACACCGCCAGCGCGATCCAGGTGCCCGCCGTGCGCTTGATCTCGGTCTTGTCGACGATCGACCAGATCGTGAGGATCACCGGCAGCGCGAGGACTTCTTCCTTCGACAGGAACGCGCCGAACGCGAGCACGCCGGCCGCGATCCCGCGATTGCGAATGAACGCGAGCGCGGCGAGCGTCGAAAACAGCGTGCCCAGCAACGACGTGCGTCCGCTCAGCCAGACGATCGCCATGTTGATGCCGTGGAAGTTGAACGCCCACACCGCGGTGCCGGCCAGCGCCGCCCACGAGGCGAGACCGGCGGCCCGGCCAAGCGCAAAGATCGACAGGCCGCACGCCAGTCCCAACAGGAGATTCGTCAGCGCGTAGGGAATCGGGTTGTTGCCGAACAGCGCCTCGGTGACGCCGAATGACAGCTGGACCATCGGCCGGTAGAACACCTGCGCGCTGGTGAATGCCGAGAGCAGCGACGACCAACCGCCGATGCGGCTGTGGTAGACCCAGCCGAAATCATCCTTGATAAACCCACCAGCGATGGTTGGGCCGTAAGCGAGCAGCCATGCCGCCGTCAGCACCGCCGCCGCCATCGCGAAGCGACGCGACATTGGATCCAGAATAGCAGGAGTAGCCAGAACTTTCCGGATACTGGATACTTGGCACTGGCCACCGATGTGAACGAGGACAAATCCACCCGCTACCATCGCTTGCGCCGGCGCGCCGACCTCATGGGGGCGGCGGTGGCCGGTGTGCTGCTGTTGGCGCTGTTGCTCTCCGGCGGCGCGCATCGCCTGCGCGAGCTGGCCGCGGCCATCGCGCAATGGGCGCCCGGCGGCATCGAAGAGGGGATGACGGTGATCGTGCTGACGATCGTCCTGATGATCATCCTGCAGGCCGTGGAGTTCCCGTTTGCGTTCTACCAGGGCTATCTCCTCGAGCATCGCTACGGACTCTCGACGCAATCCACATCGCACTGGATGGCCGATCAGGCCAAGGGTGTGGCCCTCGGCCTCGTGCTCGCGGTGGCGGGCACGTCGGTGATCTATCTGGCGCTGCGCGAATCGCCTGAACACTGGTGGTGGATCTCGGCCGCGGTGTTTGCGCTGGCGACGATCGGTCTGGCGCGGATCGCGCCGGTGGTGCTGCTGCCGATCTTCTACACGTTCAAGCCGCTCGATCGCCCGGCGCTCGTCGATCGATTGATGGCGCTCGCGAATCGCGCGCGCACCGACGTCGTCGGTGTGTTCGAATGGGTGCTGAGCGGCCACACCAGGAAAGCGAACGCCGCGCTTGCCGGCATGGGCCGGACGCGCCGCATCCTGCTGTCGGATACGCTGCTGGCGGATTATTCCGAGGACGAGATCGAAGTGATCCTCGCGCACGAGCTCGCGCACCACGTGCATCGCGATCTCTGGCGCGGCATCGCCGTGCAGAGCGGCATCATGGCCGGCGGGTTTTTCGTGGCCAGCGTCATCCTGCGCGCCGTCGCCGGCCCGCTCGGGTTGCGCGGGCTCTCCGATCCCGCCGGACTGCCGGTGCTGATGCTGGCCGGGGGCGTGTGGTCGTTCCTGGCGCTGCCGCTCGCCAACGCCATGTCACGCGCGCAGGAGCGCGCCGCCGACCGCTATGCGCTGGCGGCGACACGCAATGTTGATGCGTTCGTGACGGCGATGAAGCGGCTGTCGCAGCAGAATCTGGCCGAGGAATATCCGTCACCCGTCGTGCGCTGGCTGTTCTATTCGCATCCGCCGATCCGCGAGCGAATCGACGCCGCGCGCGCTTTTGCCCGAGAGGGATCCCATGCGGCTTAGCATCGCGATTGCCATTATCCTGTTCGCCACCGTGACCGGCTCCGCGCAGTATTCGAAAAAGACCGTCGTCGCGCATCGCGGCGCCTCGGCCTACGCGCCCGAGCACACGCTCGCGGCCTACCAGCTCGCGATCGAGATGCGTGCCGACTACGTCGAGCAGGATCTCGCCGTGACCAAGGACGGCGTCCTGATCTGCCTGCACGATGCCAGCCTCGAGCGCACGACCAATGTCGAGGAGCTGTTCCCGGATCGCTCGATGAGCATCAGCATCGAAGGGAAGACGCGCAAGGCCTGGGTGGCCAACGATTTCACGCTCGCCGAGATCAAGCGGCTTGACGCCGGCTCGTGGTTCGACAAGAAGTTCGCCGGCGAGAAGGTGCCGACGTTCGACGAAGCGATCGCGCTGATTCGCGGCAAGGCCGGCATCTTCCCCGAGCTGAAGACGCCGGAGATCTACGCCGGGCGAGATGTGAAGTTCGAGGAGATGGTCGCCGCCGCCCTCGACAAGCACGGCCTGCGCGGGCCCAAAGCCGATCCGAAGACGCCGGTGATCCTGCAGACGTTCGGCCAGCAGAGCGCGCGCACGCTCGCGCAGATCAGGATCGGTGTGCCGGTCGTGCTGCTGCTGAACGATGACGAAGGGTTCAAGACGGCCGCGTCGCTGAAGGCGTGGAAGGGCATCGTGCAGGGCTTCGGCCCGACCAAGACCATCGTCCTGCGCAATCCCGACTTCGTGACATGGGCGCACGCCGAGGGCATGTCCGTGACGCCGTACACGTTCCGGCAATCGGACACCGGGAAAGCGGGATACAAGGACGTCGGCGACGAGATGGCGCACTATCTCTACAAGCTCGACGTCGACGCGCTCTTCACGGACAACCCGGATAAATTCCCGAGGAAATAACGAAGAACAAACAACGAATAACGAATGTTTGTTCTTTGTTATTCGTTGTTCGTTATTTCTGTCTGACCGACAATACGCCGCGCATGTCCTTGCACGCGGCGTCGGTCGTCAGGTTGCAGTAGAAGGGGAACGCGCCCGCCTGGTCGGCGCGGAACTCGAACGTGACCGACGTCTTGCCCGGCACGCGCTTCACGATGCGATAGGCATCGATTGCAAAACTCACCGGCACATCTTCGCTGCGCAGGGTGATCTTCACCAGATCATCCTGTGAGACTTCGAGCTTGTCGGGCGAGAAGACGTGGTCCTTCGCGACGATCGTGAATTCGCGGCGGTTCTGCGCGGGCTCCTGAGCAGACAGCAGCGCTGTGGCTAGCATCAAGAGCGCGATGATTCGCATGTCAAAATCATCACACGGAAGCACAGAAACACAGAAGCACGGAAACTCTTTTGGGAAAATCCAAGAGAGCCTTCCGTGCTTCAGTGATTCCGTGTTTCTGTGTCCGTTTTTCTCGACTATTAGCGGCGCGGGCCGCGGTCACGGCGCGGGCCGCGATCGCCATCGCCGCGCGGCGGTCGATCGCCTGACGGAGCGCCGGCGGCCGCGCCTTCACCCTCGCCGTTGCCGGCTGGCGGCGCGCCGCCCTCTTCCGGCGTAATCAGCGCCTTCCGCGACAGGCGGATCTTGCCGGTCGGGTCGATGTTGATCACCTTCACCAGCACCTGCTGGCCTTCCTTCAGCTCGTCGCGCACGTCCTTGACGCGGTAGTGCGCGATTTCCGAGACGTGCAGCAGCCCGTCGGTGCCCGCCATGATTTCGACGAACGCGCCGAAATCGGTGATGCGCTGGACCTTGCCGAGGTAGGTCTTGTTGAGCTCCGCCGTGGCGGTGAGCTCCTGGATCATGCCGATCGCCTTGTTGGCGGCGGCTTCATCCGCCGATGCCACGTTGACCTGGCCATCGTCGGCGACGTCGATCTTCACGCCGGTCTTCTCGATGATGCTGCGGATCATCTTGCCGCCGGGGCCGATGACGTCGCGGATCTTGTCGACCGGGATCTTGATCGTGATGATGCGCGGCGCGTAGGCCGACATGTTGGCGCGCGTGGACGACAGCGCCTCGTTCATGATGCCGAGGATGTGCAGGCGCCCGGCTTTGGCCTGGGTCAGGGCCGCGCGCATCACGTCTGCCGAGATGCCGCCGACCTTGATGTCCATCTGCAGCGCGGTGATGCCGTTGGCCGTGCCGGCGACCTTGAAGTCCATGTCGCCGTAGTGATCTTCGGCGCCGGCGATGTCGGAGAGGACCGCGTACTTGCCGGTCGCCTCGTCCATGATCAGGCCCATCGCTACGCCGGCGACCGGCGCCTTGATCGGCACGCCGGCATCCATCATCGCCAGCGAGCCGCCGCACACCGAGGCCATCGACGAGCTGCCGTTGGATTCGAGAATGTCGGAGACGACGCGGACGGTGTAGGCGAAGTCGGCTTCCGCCGGCATCATCGGGGCGAGCGAGCGCTCTGCGAGCGCGCCGTGGCCAATTTCACGACGGCCGGGACCGCGCATTGGCTTCACCTCATTGACCGAGAACGGCGGGAAGTTGTAGTGGAGCATGAAGCGCTTCCACGTCTCGCCGTCCACCATTTCGATCTTCTGCTGATCGTCGGCCGTGCCGAGCGTGACGGTGACGAGCGCCTGGGTCTCACCGCGCGTGAAGAGCGATGAGCCGTGGACGCGCGGCAGGACGGTGTTTTCGATCGTGATCTGGCGGATCTCGTCGAACTTGCGGCCGTCCTGGCGAATGCCCTTGCCGAGCACTTCCTCGCGTAGCGCGCGTTCCTGCATGTCGTGGAAGAAGCCCTTGGCCGCGCCCTTCTGGTCGGCGAGCGATTCGGGAAGGCCCGCGAGCATGTCCTTCTCGACCTTCGCGACCGTCGCGTAGTTCACCAGCTTGCCCTTGATGCGCATCGCATCGGCGAGCGCGCCGAACGAGTTGTCGACGTAGGCCTTGAGCTCGGCGTTCACCTTCAGTTCCGGCTTGGCGAGCTTGGGACGTCCGGCTTCCTTCGCCAGCGCGTCGATCATCTCGACGATCTGCTTGATCGCGTTGTGCGCGGTCTCGAGGGCGGTGACCGCTTCGTCTTCCGTCACCTCGTTGGCGCCCGCTTCAACCATCACGATGCCGTCCTTGGTGCCGGCGACGACGAGGTCGAGCTTGCTCTGCTTGCGCTGCGGGAAGCTCGGGTTGACGATGAACTGGCCATCGACGAGCCCGACGCGCACGGCGGCAACGGTCTTCTCGACCGGCATCTCCGAGAGCGCCAGCGCCGCGCCGGCGCCGGTGAGCGCGAGCACGTCAGAATCGTTCTCGGTATCCGCTGACACCACGAACGCGATGACCTGCGTTTCGTACGCCCAGCCGGCCGGGAAGAGCGGCCGGATCGGCCGATCGATGACGCGGCTGGTCAGCGTTTCCTTTTCGGTGGCTTTGCCTTCGCGCTTGAAGAAGCCGCCGGGGATGCGGCCCGACGCGTAGGTGTATTCGCGATAGTCGACGGTGAGCGGAAGGAAGTCGATCCCTTCACGCGGACTCGAGGAGTGACAGGCGGTCACGAGGACCATGGTGTCGCCCATGCGGACGACGACCGAGCCATCGGCCTGCTTGGCCAGACGGCCCGTCTCGATCGAGAGGGTCTGGTTGCCGAGAGATAGATCACGCTTGTGCATAACTGGCCTGCGCTTTGTTGGATGCGACCCGGGTTACTTGCGGATACCGAGGCGCTTGATCACCTCAGCGTAGCGGTCGGCGTCCTTGCTCTTCAGATAATCGAGCAAGCGGCGCCGCTGGCCCACGAGCTTGAGCAGCCCGCGCCGCGAGTGATGATCCTTGCTGTGGGATTTGAAGTGCTCGGTCAGGTAGTTGATGCGTTCGCTCAGAATCGCGACCTGCACTTCAGGTGAGCCGGTGTCTTTGTCGTGCGTCTTGTATTCGCCGATGACGGCGGTCTTCTTGTCTTTCGTCAGTGCCACGGACTACCTCCACGAACGGCCGAGTACCCGACAAGTCGGACTACCAAGCCGCCGTATGCGGCGATAACAGCATCGCCTTTAACCTGTTTATGTTACCCCAGAACCACCCATCCATGAAGATGGCCAAGGTTTTTGCTCGGTTTTGACAAACCCACCAAATCCCCGTCGGGACCCAGCAACCGGATGATTATTCTTGGCGCCGCCTCCGGCGGCGCATCGGCTGTCGTTTCCGCCTCCGACGGCGATTGGGGGAACGGGAACGGCACGACCAGGTCGCTGGGCGCTATTTCGACGCCGTTCTTGAGGCGCTCCAACTGGGTCGCCGAGCGCAACGTTACCGACGGCAGCTCGGGCAGCAGGCCCCGGAACGGGATCAGCCTCTCGGCCAGGGATTCGCGCGGCGATTGCAGGACGTCGGCCAGCGGGACGGCACGGTCGAGTCCGAACTCGCCGGACTGCGTCCGCCGCAGCGCCGCGAGGACCGCGCCGCACTCGAGCGCCGCGCCGAGATCGTGCGCCAGCGAGCGCACGTAAAAGCCGGCGGTGACCTGCATCTCGAGGCGCGCCGAGTCGCCGTCGAACGACAGGACCTCGAGGCGCTTCACGTTGACGGACACCGCCTTGGGCCGCGCCTCCGGCGTGAGCTTGCCCCGGCGCGCGAGATCGTACGAGCGCGCGCCGTCGATGTTCTTCGCGGAGAATACGGGCGGCGTTTGATCGAAAATGCCGCGAAATGTCTCGACCGCGAGTGCGAGCTGGTCGCGCGTCGGACGGCGATCGCAGGTTGTCACGACCTTGCCGGACGCATCGAGCGTGTCCGTCGTGCGTCCAAACGCGACCGTCGCTTCGTAGGTCTTGTCGCTGGCGGTGAGGAATTGCGCGAGCCGCGTTGCGCGGCCGATCACGAGCGGCAACACGCCGGTCGCCATCGGATCGAGCGTGCCGGTGTGCCCGATGCGCGACACGCCGAGCGCCCGGCGCGCCAGCGTCACGACGTCGTGGGAGGTCGGCCCTTCGGTCTTGTCGACGACGAGGACGCCGTCGGGAAATGGAGTGCGCGTCAGATCGCCGCCCTGCCGGCGCCGGTCGCCACCGTGCGGTAGAACCGCAGCTCGGCGATCGACTCCTCGATATCGAGGAGCGCGCGATGCGTTTCCTGCTTGGCCGGCGGATTCTGATTCGGGAACCAGTGCCGCGTCATCAGCTTGATCGAGCTGACGTCGACGATCCGGTAGTGCAGGTAGCGCTCGATCGCGGGCATGTACTGGGAGATGAATCGCTTGTCCTGCCACACCGAGTTGCCGCACAGCGGCGCGGTCCCAGCGGCGCAGTACTTCTTGATGAAAGCCAGCGTCTTCTTCTCGGCCTCCGCCATCGCGACGCCTTCGGTCTTGCAGCGCTCGAGCAGGCCGCTGGCCGTGTGGGTGCGCCGCGACCACGGGTCCATCGCCCTGGATTTGGCGGGGGAGAGTTTGATCGCCAGGTCAGGGCCGCGATCGATGATGTTCAGGTCGAAGTCCGTGATGATGGTGGCAATCTCGATCAGCGTGTGACGATCGGGATCGAGCCCCGTCATCTCGCAGTCGATCCACACCATCAGGTCGTCTCGTTTTGTCGCCACGCGGGAGCTACTTGTCGTCCTTGCCGCCGGCCACCGTGGTGTCCACGGTGTTTTGTACCGTATCGACCGCGGTGTCGTCGGCGATGCCGGGATCGTCGATGGTGCGGGCCGCGTCCTCGGCGTGGATCTCCTGGATGATCTGCTCGATGCGATCCTGCGCCATCACCGACTCGTCGAAGATGAACTTGACCTCGGGGACGCGGCGCAGCGACAGCCGCTCGGCCAGCAGGTGGCGCACGAACCCGGTCGCGCGCTCGAGGGCCTTGATCGTTTTCTTGCGCTCGTTGAGATCGCCGATCATCGTCCAATAGACGCGCGCCAGCGACAGATCGCCGGTGACTTTCGCGCGCGTGACGGTGACGAGGCCCACGCCAGGATCGCGGACCTCGGTGGCGAGCATCTGACTGACTTCTTCGCGAACCTGTTCCTGGATTCGCTCGACTCGGTGTGACAGAGCCACTGCGGCCCTCTTTTCTTACGCGGGCTGGGCGACGCGTTCCATCTGGAACACTTCGATGACGTCGCCAACCTTGACGTCGTTGAAATTCTGCAGGCCGAGGCCGCACTCGAAGCCGGTCTTGACCTCGGACACGTCGTCCTTGAAGCGCTTGAGCGACGCGAGCTTGCCTTCCCACACCACGACGTTGTCGCGGAGCAGGCGCGCCTGGGCGTCGCCCTGGCGCGTGATGCGGCCGTCGGTGACCATGCAGCCGGCAATGGTGCCGACCTTCGGGACCTTGAACGTCTCGCGGACCTGCGCAATGCCGATGCGCTGCTCCTTGAACGTCGGCTCGAGCAGGCCGGTCATCGCCTTCTTGATCTCGTCGGTGACGTGATAGATGACCGAGTGCTGGCGGATGTCGACCTTCTCGCGCTCGGCGACCTCGGCGGCGTTGCGATCGGGCCGCACGTTGAAGCCGATGATGATCGCGTTCGACGCGGTCGCGAGCAGCACGTCGCTTTCGTTGATCGCGCCCACCGCCGAGTGGATGATCTTGATGCGCGTCTTGTCGTCCGACAGCTTGGCGAGCGTGTCGGCCAGCACTTCGGCCGAGCCCTGCACGTCGGCTTTGATGATGATCGGCAGATCCTTCGCGCCTTCTTCCGACAACTGCGCCTGCAGCGATTCGAGCGTGAGCCTCGAGCCCTTCGCCGCGTGCGCCTTGTCCTTCGCCTGCCCCTGACGGAACGTCGCGATCTGGCGCGCCTTCGCCGCATCGGCCACTTGCTGGAATCCGTCGCCCGGTGAGGGCAGCGATTCGAGGCCGAGCAGCTCCACCGGCGTTGACGGTCCGGCCAGCTTGAGATTGCGGCCCCGATCGTCGATCAGCGCGCGCACCTTGCCGACCACGGGGCCGGCGATCACATTGTCGCCGACGCGGAGCGTGCCATCCTGAATCAGGACCGTCGCCACCGGACCGCGGCCGCGGTCCAGCTTGGTTTCGATCACCGTGCCGATGGCGCTGCGCTTCGGGTTGGCCTTGAGATCGTCGATTTCGGTGACGAGCAGGATCATCTCGAGCAGCGTATCGATGCCGGTCTTCTTCTTCGCCGACACTTCGACGAACACGGTCTGGCCGCCCCAGTCTTCCGGCATCAGCCCGAGATCCGTCAGCTGGCGCTTGACCGTTTCCGGATTCGCGCCCGGCTTATCGATCTTGTTGACCGCGACGATGATCTTCACGTTCGCGGCTTTCGCGTGATCGATCGCTTCCCTGGTCTGCGGCATGACGCCATCGTCGGCCGCGACCACGAGGACGACCACGTCGGTGATCTTCGCGCCGCGGGCGCGCATCATGGTGAAGGCGGAGTGGCCGGGCGTGTCCAGGAACACGATGCTGCGGCCGCCGGACGTCGGCACCAGGTAGGCGCCGATGTGCTGCGTGATGCCGCCGGCTTCGCGTTCAGCGACGCGGGTCTCGCGGATCGAGTCGAGCAGCGTCGTCTTGCCGTGGTCGACGTGGCCCATGATCGTGACGACGGGCGAGCGCGTCGCCATGTCCTTCGGATCGGCGACCTTGTCGCTCTCGGCCGTGATTTCCTGTTCGAAGCTGCGCGTTTCGACCTCGGCGCCAAAGCCCGCGGCCAGCGACTTCGCGGTTTCGAGATCGATCGCGGAGTTGATGGTCATCATCATCCGGCGATCGAGCAGCGCCTTCAGCGCATCCTTCACGCGCACTTCGAGGCGATCGGCCAGATCCTTCACCGTCATGCCTTCGGAGAACGTGATCGTTCGCGTGATTGGCGGCGGCGCGGCCGGCGCCGGCGCCTGTTGACGAGGCGTCTGCAGCGCATCGCGCTTCTGTGCGGGCTTCAGGCCCGACGGGCGCTGTTGATATTGCGGGCGGAACCCCGGCCGCATCGGCGGCTGGCCCGGACGCTGCGGCATGCCCGTGGTCGGGCGCACCGGCTGCGAGGGCAGCGGGCGAGGACCACCGAGCATCGCCGCGGTGTTGCTCTGCGGCGGACGCGGCTGTCCGAACGGGCGCTGGCCCTGCGGGCGCGCGAGGTTGCCGGTCGCGGCCTGCGCCGGACGAGGCGCAGCAGGCGGCACGACGCGCGGCGGCTGCGGCACAACCTGTCGCTTCGGTTGCAGTGGCGGCGCACTCGGCGGCGCCTTGCCGGGTTCTTCGACGCGCAGGCGAATGCTCGGCGGCACGAAGCGTCCGGACTTTTCGCGCACGGCCTCGGGTTCGGCGCTGGCAGACGCGGCAGGCTCCGCCTGCATCGGCTCCTCGATCGCCGCCTCGGCAAAGGGGGCGGACGCTTCGACAGCGGGGTGCTCGATCGCCGGCGGCGCGGGCGCCTCAACCGGCGGTGCCACCGCGTCGTCGGGTTTTGGCTCGACCGGCTTCGCCTTCTTGATCAGGCGTGGCGGACCGAGCGTCGGCGCGGCCGGCTTCGGCGGCTCGGGCGCGGGCGCAGCTGCGCCCTTCTTGCCGGGCGCGGCCTTCGCCTTCGCGGCAGTCTTGACCTGCTTGCCGGCCTGCTCGGAGAACATGTCGCCCTTCGGCAGGGTGATGCCCTTCTGCTTGGCCAGGCGCTCGACGAACTGGCGGGCGACGATCTCTTCGAGCGTGCTTGACGCGCTCTTGAGCTCGATGCCGTGGTTCTTCTTCAACAGCGCCAGCACGTCGTTGCTGGTGATGTCGAGAAGCTCAGCGACCTTGTAAACCCGAACGGTGGACAAACTTGATTCCCTCGGCTTTCAGCTATCAGCCTTCAGCTGTCACGTGATTACTTCGTCTCTTCGCCTTCGGCGGCCGTCGCGGGCTGCGGCTCGCCGTCGGCAGGCGCGTCTTCCGCAGGCGCGTCTGCAGCAGGTGCGTCTTCGGCATTCGCCGCTTCGAGCGCGCCAAACTGCAGTTCGACTTCCTTGCGCTTCTCTTCTTCGCTCTTGATGTCGATGCGCCAGCCGGTCAGCTTGGCCGCGAGGCGCACGTTCTGGCCCTTCTTGCCGATCGCGAGCGACAGCTGGCTGTCCTCGACGACGACTTCCATGACCTTTTCCTTGTCGTCGACGATCGTGACGCGCTGCACCTTCGCCGGGCTGAGCGCGTTCATCACGAACTGCACCGGATCGTCCGAGAAGTCGACGATGTCGATCTTCTCGCCGCGCAGCTCGCGGATGATCGCCTGCACGCGCGTGCCCTTCATGCCGACGCACGCGCCGACCGGATCGACGTCGCGCTCGCGCGAGAACACCGCGACTTTGGCGCGATCGCCGGCTTCACGCACCGCGCCGCGGATCATCACGGTGCCGTCGTAAATCTCCGGCACTTCCTGCTCGAACAGCTTGATCAACAGGGCCGGGTCGGTGCGCGACAGCACGATCTGCGGGCCCTTGGCGCTCTTGCTGACGCCGCGAATCACGGCGCGCACGCGATCGCCCTGCGCGTAGCTTTCCGCGCGCGACTGTTCCTTGCGCGGCAGGATCGCCTCGACGCGGCCGACCTCGACGATGATGTCGCCCTGCTCGAAGCGCTTGACGAGGCCGTTCATCACCTCGCCGACGCGCTGGTTGTATTCCGCGTAGACGTTCTCGCGCTCCGCTTCGCGGACCTTCTGGAAGATCACCTGCTTGGCGGTCTGCGCGGCGATGCGGCCGAGCACGTCGGTGCGCTTCGGAAATTCGATCTGGTAGCCGACCTCGACCTCGGCGTCCTCGCCGTAGATCTCCTTGGCTTCCGCAATCGAGATTTCCTTGCCCGGCGTCGTGACCTCATCGACGATGGTCTTCACCGCGAACAGCTCGATTTGGCCGTTCTCGGGATTGAATTTCGCCTTCAGCTCTTCGTCGCCCTTGTAGAACTTGCGCGACGCGGTGAGCACGGCTTCTTCCATCGCCTGAATCACGACATCCGGCTCGATGCCCTTTTCCTTGGCGAGCGCCTCGATCGTTTGTTGCAACGGATTCGTTGTCGACATCAGAATTCCACCTCTAACCTGGCCCGTGTGATCAATCGAAGCGGCAGCTTCATCAGCTTCTTGCCTTCCGACTCGAACAACACGTCCTCGCCTTCGATACCCTTGACGCGGCCTGCAAACGCCGTCTGGCGCTGCACCGGCTCCGACGTCACGATCTTTGCCCACCGCCCGGCGAACCGCCGGTAGTCGTCCGCGGTGCGCAGCGGCCGATCCAATCCCGGTGAGGACACCTCGAAGGTGTACTCGGTCGGGATCACGTCCTCGACGTCGAGCAGCGTGCCGAGATCTTCGGCGACCCGCGCGCAATCATCGATGCTGACGCTTTCTTCCGGCTTCGCCGCGGGTCCCGGCCGATCGACCACGACCCGCAGCACCTGCTGGCCGCCCTCGCGCTTCAACTCGACGTCGAAAATCTCGAGGCCGTAGCTCGAAGCGACACGTTCCGCCAGCTCCCGGACGCGCTGCAGCGGGCCCAAGAAAACCCCCTAAAATACAAAAAGTGGGCTGAATTACAGGCCCACTCTGGTTTCCCAGACTAGTAACCGACCTTCAATAATAGCATCCGCCCTCGGCTTTGGCTATGGCGGACGCGCTCAAATCGGCCGTGCAACGAGGTCGTACTCCTGCGATCCGACGATTTCGACGTCGATGAAGGCGCCTTTGGCCAGCGTGGAAGGGTCGCAATCGGTGAGGTAGACCACCGGATCGATCTCCGGCGCCTGGCCCGCAAGCCTTCCTTGCACAACGAGTTCGTGCTCGGGCGAGGGCCCGTCAATGACCAAGCGCGTTCGTTCGCCGAGGCGGGCATGCTGGCGGGCCGTGACAAGGTCCCGCTGGCGGGCCATCAGGCGCGCTTGCCGCTTCTTCTTTGTCGGCGCCGGCACGTCGTCTTTCAGTGCGTGCGCCGAAGTGCCTTCTTCATGCGAGTAGGTGAATACACCGACGTGATCGAAGCCGATTTCTTCGATGAACGATTCGAGCTCCGCGAAGTCCTCCGCCGTTTCGCCAGGAAAACCGACGATGAACGTGGTGCGCAGGGCGACGTTCGGAATGCGCGCGCGGATATTCTCGAGCAGGCGCACGTATGACTTGCGCGTCCCCGGACGCTTCATGCGCTTCAGCACCGCATCGGACGCGTGCTGCAGCGGCAGATCGATGTACTTCACGACCTTGTCGAGATCGCCGATGGCGTCGATGACGTCGCTCGTGATCGTGGTCGGGTAGAGATAGAGCAGCCGGATCCACTCGATGCCGGCGATTTCGTTCAAGGCACGCAGCAGCGCCGGCAGCGCGCCGCGCTCACCGCGATCGATCCCGTAGAAGGTCGAGTCCTGTGAGATCAGCAGTAGCTCTTTCACGCCCTGCGCGGCGAGCTGACGCGCCTCCTGCACGATCGAGTCGATCGGCCGGCTGCGATAGTGGCCGCGCATCTTCGGAATGATGCAGAACGCGCACTTGTAGTCGCAGCCTTCCGCGATCTTCACGTAGGCGTAGTGACGCGGGGTGACGCGCTTCCGCGGTGTATCGGCGTCGTAGATGTAAGTCGGCAGATCGACTCCGAAGACCGGAGGCTTGGTGTAAAAGGGCAGGGCCGTCGCGGTTCCCGGTTCCCGGTTCCCGGTTCCCTTCATGAAGTGCGAGAGTCCTTCGACTTCGCCAGTGCCGTAGATCGCGTCGATCTCTGGAATTTCTTTCTTCAGCTCGTCGCGATAGCGTTCGGCCATGCAGCCGGTGACGACCAGCTTGCGGCCCGCGGCCTGCTTCTTCAGCTCGGCCATCTCGAGGATCGTGTCGATGGATTCCTGTTTCGCGCGATCGATGAACGCGCAGGTATTCACGACCAGCACGTCGGCCTGCGACGCGTCGGCGGTGATTTCGTGCCCATCCTTCTCGGCCATTCCGAGCATCACCTCGGAATCGACGAGGTTCTTGGGGCACCCCAAGGAGACGAACCCGAT
>Ga0193741_1000216_pt1 | contig 16261 bp, 15 predicted proteins | sample L2s2metaG_FD_143059 | JGI IMG/M metagenome (GOLD analysis project Ga0193741, IMG submission 143059) | Soil microbial communities from a riparian zone of the East river system, Colorado, United States - L2s2 | ecosystem: Environmental > Terrestrial > Soil > Riparian zone | place: USA: East River...
AGTTGATTGCGCATGTCGGCGCCGAGGTTGTCGCTGCGCTTGATCAGTCCTTCATCACGATACGCCTCGATCGCGGCCAGCCCCGCCGCGCACGCGATCGGCGAGCCGCCGAACGTGCTGCCGTGGGCGCCGGGCGTCAGCACTTCACGAATCTTCTTGGTATACGCGAACGCGCCCATCGGGAACCCGCCGCCGAGACCTTTGGCGAGGCACATGATGTCGGGCTCGATGCCGGCGTGCTCGATCGCGAACCACTTGCCGGTGCGGCCGAATCCGGTCTGGATCTCGTCGACGATCAGCACGGCGCCGCGCTCCTTGCAGACGCGCTGCGCGGTCTTCAGGAAATCCGGTGTGCCGACGTTGACGCCGCTTTCGCCCTGGACGATCTCGAGCACGACGGCGGCGGTGTGATCCGTCACCGCTTTATCGAGCGCCGCTGCATCGTTGAACTGCACGTGCGTGGTGTCGAACAGCGGTCCGAAGCCTTCGCGATACTTCGGCTCCCACGTCACCGACAACGCGCCCATCGTCCGGCCGTGAAAGCCTTTCGTCGTGGCGACGAACGCGGCGCGCTTCGTGAACAATCGCGCGAACTTCAGCGCGCCGTCCATCGCTTCGGCGCCGCTGTTGGCGAGGAACACGTGCGGCAGGTACTTCGGCAGCACGTCGACGAGCGCCCTGGCGAATTCCGCGCGTGTGTCGTTATAGAGATAGGACGGGCACAGCGTCAGCGTTTCCGCCTGCGCCTGGATCGCGGCCGTGACACCGGGATGGCAATGTCCGAGCATCGCCACGCCTTGCGCGGATCCCAGGTCGAGATACTTGTTGCCGGCGTCGTCCCACAACCAGCAGCCTTCGCCACGCGTGATGACAACGTCGCCACGGCGCGCGGTCGTGCCGCCGAGAATCTTTTCTTCGGTTTCCGCGTGTTTGAACTTAGGCAATGTGAGTACCCGAACCAGCGAGCGCCTTCGTAATCGGGCTGTCGACGCGACCATCGCCGAAAATCACCTTGCCGACGCCCTCGTCGATCGCTTCAACCGCGCCCATGACCTTCTTCTTCATCCGCCCTTCGGCGAATTCCATGAACTTGTCGGCCTGGCCCTTCGGAATCTGCGAGATGAGCGTCGATTCATCCGGGAAGTTCTTCAGCAGGCCGACTTGATCCGTCAGGATGACGAGCGCTTCCGCATTGAACGCGCCGGCGACCATGGCCGCGGCGCGATCGCCGTCGACGTTGATCGCTTCGCCGGCCGTCGACGATCCGGGCGGCGTAAGCACTGGAAAATAACCCGCGCCGATTAGCAACTTGAGGAGATCGACGTTGACTTTGTCGACCGTCCCCGTCCAATCATCCCGCAGCACCATTCGTCGTCCGTCGACGCGAATGCGAAGCGTGTCCTTGCGCGCGCCTTCGAAGACGCGGCCATCGAGACCCGACAGGCCGACGGCGTTGATGCCTTTCGTCTGCAGCTTCTCGACCCACATCTTGTTCAACTGGCCGCAATAGACCATCTCGAAAATCTCGAGCGTGCGCCGATCGGTGCGGCGGCTGACGTGGCCCGTCTCGCTCGTCACGAACTGCGCGGGATGCCCGAGCGCTTCCGCTACGGCATTGGTCGTCTGCGCCCCCCCGTGGACGAGCAGCAACTCGGTTCCCTTCGATCGAAGTGAGACGATATCTGCGACGACAGCGTCAACGTCCAGCGAAGTTCCGCCACCTACCTTAATAACGATCATTGGTTGCCCAAAACATACACAGAAGCATGGAAGCACAGAAGCACGGAAGACTTTTTTGGCAGAACAATAATGGTTTCTGTGTTTCTGTGATTCCGTGTTTCTGTGTGATGTTTTTAAACGGGATGCAGCCCTGGAAATTCAAGGCCGAGCGTTTCATCCCAGCCCATCATCACGTTGGCACATTGAAGGGCAGTGCCAGCGGCGCCCTTCATCAGATTGTCAATCGCGCATAAGCAGACGACCCGGTTGGTCGTGGGATCGAACTCGAATCCAACATCCGCGTAGTTGCTGCCGGAAAGAATCTTCGGCTCCGGATAGCGATAGAGGCCGGTCTTTTCCTTGACGATGCGCACGAACGGTTCGTTGTTGTAGGCCTCGCGGAATGCCTTCCACACATCTTTCTCTTGCGTGCCCGGCTTCACGAACACATGCGCGGTGGCGAGGACGCCGCGCACGTTGTCCACCGCGGTCGCGCTCAAGTGCACGTCGGTGGTCACGTTCTTCAACTGCAGCGCCTGCAGGACTTCGGCGGTATGGCGATGACCGGTCGGCGCGAAGCTGCGCATCACGCCGGCGCGTTCGGGATGATGCGTCGAATCCGCCGAGGCCGCGCCGCCTTCGCTGCTGCCGACCTTCACTTCGCAGATCACTCCGCGCGAAGCGTCGATCAACCCCGCGGCCGCGAGCGGCCAGATCGCGAGCGTCGTGGCGGTGGCGTTGCAGCCGACGCCGCTCACATACTTCGTCGACTTCAGCTCGGCGCGATGCAGCTCCGGAAGACCGTAGACGAACTTCGACAGCCACGCGGGATTCGAGTGCGGCTTGCCGTACCACTTGTCGTAGCCCGAGGCGTCGCGCAATCGAAAATCCGCGCTCAGATCGACGATGCGATCGGCGAGACCGGCGAGCTGATCGATCCGGCTCATCGCGCTGCCGTGCGGCAACCCGAGGAACAGCAGATCGCATTTCTCGATCGCTTCCGATCGCACGAACTTCAGCTGCGTCCGTTTCCGAAGATTCGGATGCGTGAAATGGACGAATTGACCGTCAAGCCGCTCGCTGGTGATCTGCTTCACCTCGAGATTCGGATGCGCGAGCGCCAGGCGCAGTAATTCGCCTCCGGTGTAACCGGACGCGCCGATGATTGAGACTGTAAGACGTTCAGCCAAGTCTGTGTCTAATCTGTGGCTAATCTGTGGCTAATCTGTGGCTAGGCCGACGCGCCTTCGGCGAGCGAGATCGAGGCCAGGTGCGGTTGGTCTTCCTTCCAGCCGTTGGCGGCGTTCCACCCGCGCTTCGCGACGTCGAGACAGAAGTCGACCATCCGCTCGGGAATGTTCACGTTGGTCGGCGCGATGCTGTTCCGGAACTCCATCGTGTAATTCACTTCGTTCACGAGCAGCCCGCGATCCGGATCTTCGAAGAGATCGAGCGCCACCACGCCGCCACCGCACGCGCGGGCGGCGCGCGTGCAGATGTCGGCGAGCTCCGGAGTGACCGGACAGTTGCTCGACGTGCCGCCGCGCGCGGTGTTCGTGATCCAGTTCGGCGAGGTGCGGTAGATCGCGCAGATCGTGTCCGCGCCGACCTGGAACGCGCGGATGTCGCGGCCCGGCTTCTTCACGTATTCCTGGATGTAGAAAATCGAATGGTGATAGCTGCCGAGCGTTTCCTTGTGCTCGAGAATGGTCTCGGCGGCGTCGCGGTCGTTGACCTTGCTCAGCAGCCGTCCCCACGATCCGACCGTGGGCTTGAGGACCGCCGGATAGCCCAGCCGCTCGATCGCCTCGATCGCGCTCTCCGCAGTGTAAGCGACGAGCGCTTTCGGCTGCGGCACGCCCGCGGCCGCCAGCGCGCTGGTCGTCATCAGCTTGTTGCCGCAGATGTCGGCGCAGAGCGCGGTGTTCACCGTCTTCACGCCCTGGTCGTTGAGGATCTTCAGGCTGTACAACGCGCGGCTGTGATTGATGCAGCGCTCGACGATGACGTCGTAGTCCTTGTAGGGATGGTTGTGAACGTCGGTGATGTCGAAGATCAGTTTCTGATCGTCGAGCAGATCCAGCGAGACGCCGCGCCTCTCGAACGCCTCGAACAGCAGCTTCTCCTCGACGCGAACGCGAGAGTAGAGAACGCCTACCTTTGGCTTACTCACCCCAGTCCTCTTCTTCTTGCGGCGCCAGCGCGAGGGTAATCGGCTCGAGCGCCGTGATCTCGAGCTCCGCGCCACAACCGGGGCACTGCGTGATTTCGTTCTGCATCACCTTATCCAAGGTGACGTCGGCAAGACATTCGGGGCACTGTGCCTGCCCTGAGGCGGTCTGGAAGGCCATGTAAACAACTCCGGGTGCTGACGGTAAACCCCAGATTGTATAACGGCCGAGCGGGGTGGATCAGTCGTTGTGGTTTAGCTCGTATTCGCGCTGAACGCGGGCGGCTTCGGAGCCCGCTTTCTTGTCGCGCGCCTTCGCGGCCTTCATCGCGAGCCCGTGCGTCGACTCCGACTTGATCGCCGGCGTCGAGATCAGTTTCTCGAGCTCGGTGCTCTTGCATTTCGGGCATGACGGCGCCGGCGTGGTCTTCAGGACCAGCGCCTCGAATTCCTTGCCGCATTTCTTGCAGGCGTATTCGAAGATTGGCATTATTTCGCCCTTCCTTTATTTCCTTCCGCCAGCAACCGCACCTTGAACGCGGAGCCGCGGCCGACGATGTAGAGGGTTTTCTTGTCGGGTCCGGCAAACGCGATGTTCTGTCCAGCGAGGGACAGCGGAATCGTGCCGAGCAGATCGCCCTTCGGGCTGAAGACGTGAACGCCGCCGGTCGAGACGACGTAGAGCCGGCCGCTGTTGTCGATCGCCAATCCATCAGCGCCGCTGTTGAATCCGCCCGCCGCCGGCGTCGCGACGCTGGGATACTTCGCAAAGTTGCGGCGGTTGCCGACAGTGCCATCCGGCTTCACGTCGAACGCGAGCACGTACTCGCCGTTGGTGTTGTTGACGTACAGCGTCTTCTCGTCCGGACTCAACTGAATGCCGTTCGGGCGCTCGATGCCTTCGGCGATCCTGATCGACTTGCCGCCCGGCGGCACGTAGTAGACCGCGGGTGAGAGCGGCGGTGTTGGCGGTGGCTGGCCCGGCGTCGCGTTCGGTCCAGGCTCGCTGAAGTAGACGCCGCCTTTCTTGTCGACGACGAGATCGTTTGGCCGGCCGAAGGGCTTGCCGTAGTAGTTGTCGGACAGCGTGGCTTCCTGGCCCTTCGGATAAATCACGCCGATCAACGTCTTGCCTGGCGTGGTCTGCACCGAGATCAAGCGGCCTTTGCTGTCGAACGCCAATCCGTTTGAGCCGTTGGTGTTTTCGAGAAAGGTCGAGGTTTGATTGTTGGCGTCAATGCGCGTGATCCGGTTCGCCTGCGTTTCCGTGAAGATGAGGCTGCCGTCGGGCATGCCGATCGGGCCCTCGGTGCCGCTGAAGCCGCTCTTGATGACTTCGACCTTGGTGCCCGCGGCGATCACGCCGGGAATCGCGGTCGCGGTGGTTTCAGCGGCGACCGGAGGCGTTTGCCCCCCGCCCTGAGCGAAGCTCGCGGCGTCGCGAGCTGAGTCGAAGGGGCCTTGAGCGGCCAGGACGGCCCCGGCAAGCACGACGATTGCGGCAATAACAGGGTTTCGCATAGCCCGACAATTTTACTCTGATCCCCGATCCCTGATCCCTGTTCCCTGATCCCTGATCCCTGATCATGTAATATCTCCTGCTCTGGGGAGGCAATCGATGGGACGTGCACTTCGAGTGGGTTTGGTCGCTGCCGGTGTGGCGGCACTTGGAATTTTGAATGGCGGAGCGTTCGCGCAGGGCGGGACGCAGGCGCCGGCCTCCGGGGCCTGGATGTCGGCAACGCCGACCAACGACGCGCCGAATCCGTACAACACGATTGAAGCCTGGGCGAAGTTGCCCGAAGGCCGCACCTGGGGATCGACCAGCGCCGTCGATGTCGACAAGGACGGCCGCAGCATCTGGGTCGCGGAGCGCTGCCAGGTGAATTCGTGCTGGCTGGCCGACAAGAACGAGATGTCGCCGCTCAACACCGTGTTCAAGTTCGACTCGACCGGCAAGATGGTCACGAGCTTCGGACAGGGCATGTTCATCTTCCCGCACGGTATCCACGTCGATCGCGATGGCAACATCTGGGTGACCGACGGCCAGGACAACCTGCCGCGCCGCCGCCCGGGCCAGCCCGCCGACGCGCCGCTGCCGCCTGCGCCCGCGAAGGTGATCGGGCACCAGGTGATCAAGTTCAGTCCCGAAGGCAAGGTGCTCCTGACGCTCGGCAAGCCCGGCGGCAATCCTCCGGGCGCCGACGCCGCGGATCCGGCATCGTTCTATCAGCCGAACGATGTCATCACGTATCCGAACGGCGACATCCTCGTCGGTGAAGGCCACGGCGGCGCCAACGCGCGCCTGATCCTGTTCGACAAGACCGGCAAGTTCATCAAGCAGTTCGGCAAGCTGGGTTCGGGGCTCGAGGGTGAGTTCAACCAGCCGCACGGCCTCGCGTTCGATTCACGCGGCCGGCTGTTCGTCGCGGATCGCGGCAACAACCGCATCCAGGTTCTCGACGGCCAGACTTTCAAGACCCTCGAGACGTGGTATCAGTTCAGCCGCCTGAGCGGGATCTACATCGACAGGAACGACATGATTTACGGCGCGGATTCGGAGTCGGGATCGGTGAACCCGCCGCACTACAAGTGGAAGCGAGGCATTCGCATCGGCAGTGCGAAGGACGGCAAGGTGATCGCGTTCATTCCCGATCCATCGCACAACGGCCTGACTTACGAAGAGGTTGACGGCAAGATCGTCGCGAAGATGGCCGATGGCAGCAAGCCCCCAGGCGGCACGCTGGCTGCGGAAGGCGTCGTCGTCGATTCGCAGGGCAACATCTACGGCGCTGAAGTCGGGCCGCGCAAGCTGCAGCGGTATGTGAAGAAATAACGGGTAGTTACCAGTTACCAGTTGCCAGTTGCCAGTTGCCAGTTACCCAAGGGCCGGATTCGCTTACGCGGGTCCGGCCCTTCTTATGACGCAGGTTGTCGTGGCAAACGCGTAAAGCTTGCCGGACGCATCTTCAATTCTTCCCTCAGCCACTGCCGTCGTCCGCGTGACGTTGATCACGGTTCCAATCCCGCGCACTTCACCGGTCTCGTGCGTCAACGCGCGCATGAAGTTGATCTTGAATTCGAGCGTCGTGTAGATGTCGCCGGGATCGAGCGTGCTGTGCACGGCGCAGCCCATCGCGGAATCGAGGAGCGTCGCGCCGTAGCCGCCGTGCACGGCGCCGAGTGGGTTGTAGTGAAACTCCTGCGGCGTGCCGGTGAAGATCGCCTTACCCTTTTCGATCTGCGTGAGGCGGATGTCCATCAACTTCGCGATCGGCGGCGGCGGATACTCGCCGGCAATGGCGCGTTGAAGGAGCTCGAGCCCCGACAGCTGCACGCCGTGCTGACGCATCGGGATCGGCTCATCCCACTCGATAGTCCTATGTCTCTTCACATCCACAGATTACACAGATTCCACGGATTGAAATGCGTTTCAGCGTGGCGCCCCAGCGCCACAAGCTTGCAGTATCAGCGATTGGTGTGGGGATAAGCCCGCGAGCGCCGGGCGTAGCCCGGCGCGTGGCAGGAAGATCGACCACGGGATCGAGAGACTTCGAGATCCAGCAAGTCTCTCGATCCCGCGGTCGATCTTCCTGCCCGGCGGACTTCGTCCGCCTCGCGGGCGATCAGCGGACCAATCTGTGAAATCTGTGAAATCCGTGGATTATTTGATCTCGACCGACCAGCCGACGCCGATCTTCAATTGCGGCACGAAGTTGCCGCCGCCGACGCGGAAGTCGGCGAAGAAGCCGTTGTCGTGCTGAAACCCGAAGAGATAACTGCCGCCGGCATGCAGCTCGGTATCCTGATTTTCGAAGTCGTCGCCGCTGAACTTCGCGATCGTGATGACCGGGCCGCCTCCCTGGATCAAACTCCATCCCGTCGTCCCCAGCGGGAACTTCACGATGAGATCGATGTTGATGTTGGCCAGCCGCAGGCCATCGCCGAATCCACCATCGATGCCGGGGCGAATCTTGAAGCGGCCGCCAAGGTCCGGCGACGACCAGGACACGCCCGCATAGAGCTGTTCGGGATCGATCGAACCGCCGCCGGTGAAGTTAATAGAGGACTGTGCCGATGCGCTCGCGGCGCTGAATGTGATGAAACCGGCAAGAAAAACGATGACCAGCGCCGAGCGCTGTCCACTCCTGGTGACCATGCGTACCTCTCCGTCTCTGCCTCTACAAAAATCACACCATCGATCGTTCGATCAAATGCGCAGCGGTCTCGGGCCCGTTATCGTCCTGCATTCGAGCCTTCATCGACATCGCGGCCGCCTTCATCCGCGGATTGCCGATCACCTCGCTGATGCGCGACGCGAGCCTTCTCGCGCTCCATGCCGTGCGCCGCAACATTTTCGGCGCGGCGCCAAGGCGATGCAGTTCGCCGGACCAGGCGAATTGATCCGACACGTGCGGCACGGGAATCGACGGCGCCCCAGCGCGAAGCGTCGTGTGCGTGGTACCGGCGCCGCAATGATGGACGACAGCGGCGCATCGAGGGAAGAGAATCTTGTGCGGCGTGCGGCGCACGAACAGCATTCGATCGTTTGATGGACGATCGGTCTCGGCCTGGACGATCGTGCGGCAACCGGCGATTCGCGCGGCCTCCTCGAACGTCGCAATGGTCTCATCGAGATGGTGACCTTCCGTCGGCATCAGGCTCCCAAACCCCATGAACACCGGCGCCGCTCCTGCCGATAGAAACCGCTCAACGTCGGGCCCCAGCGTTTCGTGCTCGTGAGAGGGTAGCTCGAGAAATCCACACAGCTGATGCCACGCCGGCCAGTCGGCCGGACGCGAATCGAGAAACGCCGGGCTCGAGGCCAGCAGGTTCAGCCGCTGCGACGGCCAGCCGTCGCGCATCAAGTCGCCGATCGGCGGCAGGCCGACGCGCGTCCGGAAGCGATTCACGTCCGTGAGCAGCGTACGATTCAGCGCGAACGCTGCGATCTTCCATTCGAGCAGGTTGAACCATTCACCCAGATTCGGCGTTTCCGGCGGATGAATGAATCGCGACGGCGTCAGCATGTGAGCGAAGGTGACCGTGACGTGCGGGGTGCCGGCGATGTCCGCGGCGGCGCGCGCGGGATGCAGGATGAAGTGATGCACGAACAGATCGGATCGACGCGCGAGCTCGAGTCCGGCTTCGTAGGCGCGCTCGGCGATGGGTTCGAGCAGGTCCCTGCTGATGGTGAGGCCCTGTTGCAACTGGTTGCGGGTGTTGATGACTTTCAGGCCGATCGCGAAGAGGCGCTCGGCATCGGCGATGACCGGTGACGCGATCGCGCGCGCGGTGAAGCCGAGCGACGCGGCGACGCCTTCATAGCGCCGCTCGCCGATCTCGGTGTAGAGGAGCTCGACGGCGTGGCCGCGCCGGGCGAGCGCGGCGCCAAGCGCGACGAACGGGCGAATGTCGCCTTCGCTGCCCCAGGTCTGAATGCCGATGCGCACGCCACAGATTAGACACAGATTAGACACAGATAGAATAGGGAATCGCCGACTCTTACGCCGCACTCCGACATCCGTTCGTTCGATCGTTTGCGATCGGACGCTTCGCCGCGATCGCCGGCTGGCAGATGATCAACGTCGCGGTCGGGTGGCAGCTCTACGAGCGCACCGGCGATCCGTGGTCGCTCGGACTCGTCGGCGTCGCGGAGCTGACGCCGGTGTTGTTCCTGATGGTGGTGGCCGGCAACGCCGCCGACCGGTATCCGCGCCGCAACATCGGCATCTTCGCGCACACGGTCCTGACGTGTGCCGCGACCGGATTGGCGCTGCTCTCGTGGCTGAACGGCCCGACGTGGGCCATCTACTCGCTCCTCTTTATGGTCGGCACCGCGCGCGCGTTTGCATCGCCGTCGGTCAACACGATCCTGCCGCAGCTGCTGGCGCCCGCGGAATTCGCCAACGCCAACGCGTGGCTGTCGTCGACGTTCCAGCTCGCCGCGATCACCGGTCCCGCCGTCGGCGGCATGTTGATCGCCGCCACCGGCGCGGCGACGTTGTCGTTCGCGCTTGCGGCGGTGGGGCAGCTCGTTTTCATCCTCATGCTGCGGACGATGCCGGTGCGCGTGCCGCCGCTTTCCGCGGCACGGCGGAGCGCCAGCGAGGTTTTCGCGGGCTTCAGGTTCGTGCGCGCCAACCCGCTGTTCCTGTCGGCGATCACGCTCGATCTGTTCGCGGTGCTCTTCGGCGGCGCGGTCGCCTTGTTGCCGATCTACGCGAAGGACATCCTGCAGGTTGGTCCGGCCGGTCTCGGTTACCTGCGTGCCGCGCCCGGCGTCGGCGCGCTCAGCATGGCGCTGATCACGACGCGCCTGAAACCGTGGAAGCGCCCCGGCCTGATTCTGCTGTTCGTCGTCGCCGGCTTCGGCCTTGCGACGATCGGCTTCGGCCTTTCCCGATCGTTTCCGCTGTCGCTGTTCTGCCTGTTCCTGACCGGCGTCTTCGACAACATCAGCGTCGTCATTCGATTGACGCTGGAGCAGACCATCACGCCCGATCATTTGCGCGGCCGGGTGTCGGCGATCAATTACGTGTTCATCGGTTTCTCGAACGAGTTCGGCGCCTTCGAGAGCGGCGCCACCGCGGCGCTCTTCGGTCCAACCATTTCGGTCGTCGGTGGAGGAGTCGCCACCGTGATGGTCGTGCTGATGGTCCGGGCGATCTGGCCGCAGCTCGCGCGGATCCGTGAGCTCCATACGCTTGCTCCGGCGGAAGAAGATAGGATGATAGGCGCATGAGCGTTGCCCGCACGGTGCTCTTAAAGGTCTCGGATAACCAGTGGCTTCGCGCCAACGGCACGAAGGTGCCCTTCATTCGCCGCGCTGTCGCCAAGTTCATGCCCGGCGAATCCTTCGACGACATGCTGGCCGCCGCGAAGGCGACCGCCACCGAAGGGATCGGGGCGGTGTTTACGCGCCTCGGCGAGAACGTCAAGGACCTCGATGAAGCCGACGGGGTCGCGCGGCACTATCTCGACGTCATCGATCGCATTCGCGCGATCAACCTCGATTGCGAGCCGTCGATCAAGCTGACGCAGCTCGGCCTCGATATCGATCGCGAGCTGGCGTACGGCCATCTACGGGACCTCGCGGCGAAGTGCCAGGCGACCGGCAACTATCTGTGGATCGACATGGAGCAGTCGCCGTATGTCGACGTCACGTTGACGATGACGAAGCGGCTGCGCGAGGAATTTCCCCGCATCGGTGTCTGCCTGCAGGCGTATCTGTTCCGCACGCGCGAGGATCTCGAGGACATCACCTCACGCGGCATCGGCGTGCGCCTGGTGAAAGGCGCGTATAACGAACCCGCGGCGGTGGCGTTTCCAAAGAAGAGCGACGTCGATGCGAACTACTACGCGCTCGCGCAGGTGATGCTCGGCGCGGGCGCGCGCGCCGCGGGATCGCGGCCGGTGTTCGGCACGCACGATCTCCAGTTGATTCAGTCGATTCGCACGCACGCGCAGCTGACCGGCGTGAAGCCGGCCGAATTCGAAATCCACATGCTCTACGGCATCCAGAAGGCGGCGCAGCTGCGCCTCTCGCACGACGGCACGCGGGTGCGCGTGCTGATCGCCTACGGTGATTACTGGTTCCCGTGGTACATGCGGCGCCTCGCCGAGCGGCCGGCCAACGTCTGGTTCGTCGCCAAGAGCCTCTTTGGCTAAGAGATTTGTCGTGGGTCTTTGGGGAATCGCAGCGATCGCGCTGCTCCTCTGGCCCGATCACCTGAGCGGACCGCTCGACGGCATGCCGCTCGACGGTGTGGCCGAAGCGATCCTGGTCGGCCTCGTCACACCGTTCCTCTGGTGGCTGCATCCCGGCTATCTCCGTCATCGATTCGTTCGCGCGCTGATCGTCGCGCTCGTCATCGCGAAATTCGGCTCTTCGTTCCTGGTCCGCGACGGCTGGTGCGTGCAGTTCGATACGCCGAAGCCGCTTGTGAATGATTCCACCGGCCGCATCCATAGCTGGGACGTGCGCGCCGACTGGCGTTCGGCCGCGCCGCAATGCTCGGCGATCCTCGCGCGGCCATACCGTGAGTTCAAAGAGTTTCCGGTGTGGTTTTTCAACATGCCGCCCACCGACAACAACCTGCCGGTGGCCGAGGATCGTCCGCCCTACGCCCCGCTCGACATGACCGTGACCGGCTATCTCCACGCCGACGATCCAGGCGAGCTGATCATCGAAACGGGCGAGACCATGGCGACGACGATGGTGATCGATGGGAGCGTGATCGAACCGTCCGGTCCGTCGCGGCACCAGGTGGCCGTCGACCGCGGGCGCCACTTCGTGCAGGTGAAGTCGCACCTGACCGGCAATCGCTGGACGTTCGTGCCCCTGTGGAACGGCTCGCCGATCGGCACGCAAGGCTTCGCGGGCGCGACGCCGGCGATCCCGTCGACATGGGACGCACGGATTCGCGGACCGCTCGCGCTGCTGATTCAGATCGGCGTGTGGGCGCTCGTGATCGGGTGGATCGTGTCGTTCGTCCGCTGCTGGCGCGATCCCGTGACCCTCGGCTTCTCGCTCGCCGCCTCACTCATCATCGGATGGCTGGGCGCGCATCCGGGTGCGGACTTCGTCACGACGCCGTGGGCGACCTGGTCAATCACCGCGCTGGCGCTGGCGATCGCGCTCAACGTGCCGAAGGCGCAACAGACGTTGAAGGGCGCGTTCGTCTTGATCGGCGTTCCGTGGCTGGTGTTCATCACCGCGGTTCACGCGTCGCACATCGGCCGGTTTTCGTTCTATGCCGGCGGCGACGACATGTGGATGTTCCAGCGCTGGGCCTATCGGATCTACCTGCAAGGGTATTGGCTGCAGGGCGGCGAGCTGACGTTCTGGTTCCAGCCCTTCTACCGCTGGATAGCCGGCGCGCTGCACCTGATCTTCGGCGACTCGAGCATGGGCGAGTTCTGGTGGGATGCCATCTGCCTGATGGTGTCGGCGCTGTTCGCGCATCAAGTGGTCGCGGCCGCGTACGGATTCCGATGGGGCATAGCCGCGGCGGTGCTGTGCCTGACCATCGTGATGCAGGGACCCGCGTGGCTCTTCATCGGCCTCGGGCTCTCGGATATTGCGTCGGCGGGCTTCATCTATCTCGCGGCGCTCGTGCTGCTGTCGGCGCGGCTTCGCGGCGAGATTCCGATCGCGACCGCAATCGGCGCCGGCGTCCTGGCGTCGATCGGTTTCTATACGCGCCTCAACAACCTGCCGATGGCGTTTGCCTCGTCGGCGTTCGGCCTCTCGCTCGCGGTCACGGCGCGCGGCTGGTGGCGGCCGAAGCAGTGGTGGCCGCACGTGTCGTGGAACGCGTTGTTCGGCGTGGCCGGCGGGATTCTGATCGCGATGACGCTGTTCACGCTCCGCACCTACCACTACACCGGCGTGTTCTCGATGCTGCACGGCACCACGTGGGGCAATCACGTGTTGTGGCGGCCCGGACAGCCGCTTTCCGATACCGCGGCCGGGATGCTCAGCAGCTTGATGATGGTGCTGACGTTCAACGATCCGCCGCGATTTGCGGTGTACGCGCTGCCGCTCTTGTTCGGCGCGATCGCCGCGGTGGCGGCGATGCTGAACATCAAGGTCTTTCGGGAAGTGCCGCTGGCGCCGGTGGCATTTTTTCTCGTGGCGTGTTCAGGCGCGCTGGCCGCCCGCGGCGTCGCCTATGCCGGCCGCTTTTCCATTCACCTGCTCGGCGCCGGCTGCGCGTTGACGGTCTGCGCGATCGCCTCGCTGGTTACGTCTGTTCGCGGATCTTCTCGATCTTCCGATCCCGCTCGTGATTGAGGCGCTCGACGTCCCGGCGGTAGTGCTCTTCGATCTCGCGGCGGGTATCTGGTTCGATGTAGACGCGGGTCTTTGACTTGAAGAGGATTTCTTCCTGCGCCAGCTTGGCGCCGTAGGTCTTGCGCACCTCGGCGATCTCCTGTTTCTGATCGTCGGTCAGGAAACGCTCGCTGACGCCCTGCTCGGCATCCTGCTTCTTCAGCCTCGCCATCGCCAACTCGAGCGCGCTCTTCGGTGCGTCGTCCATCTGCTGATCATATGATGCTTAGGAAGAATTTCGGATTTTCGGATCTCGGATCTCGGATTAATTGATGATTTCAGAAGGTGAGATTTACGGTCAGATCGGCGAAGACGGCTTCGCCAGGCTCGTTGCGGCCTTCTACCGGCAGGTGCCGGCCGACGAAATCCTCGGGCCGATGTATCCGGCCGACGATTTGCCGGGATCGGAAGAGCGGCTGAAAGACTTCCTGGTGGGCCGCTTCGGCGGGCCACCGAGATACATCGAACAGCGCGGCCACCCGCGCCTGCGGATGCGGCACATGCCGTTCAAGCTCGATCAGCGCGCGCGCGATCGCTGGGTGCAGCTGATGGATCGCGCCTTGGATGAGGCGAAGCTGCCAAAAGAGTCTGAAGATTTGTTGCGCGGATTCTTCCATCACATGTCGACGTTCTTGATGAATACGCCGACTTAAATGCAAGCCACAGATAAGGCCAGCGAACCGGCCAATCGGTGTCCAATCTGTGTTTAATCTGTGGCCGTATTATTCAGCGCGAAGCGCGACCAGCGGATCAACTCGCGAAGCGCGAATCGCAGGTCCAATACAGGCGATCACCACGATCAAGACCTGAATGACTGCCACGACCAGGTAAGTCGTCGGATTCAGGACGTTCACGCCGATGAAGATGAAGCGCACCAGTTGCGCGATACCCGCGGCGAGCAGCAATCCGATCGTCACGCCGGGGATCAGCATGCGTGTGCTGCTGACGAGAACATCGCGCATCAAATCGCGTGGCGTCGCGCCAATCGAGAGCCGGACACCGAATTCGCGCACGCGGCGGCTGACGGCGTGAATGACGACACCGGCCAGGCCGACGGTGGCGAGGATCAACGCCAGGCTGCCGCAGATCGAAAACATCCATGTCAACGTGCGGAACGGCCACAGCTGCACGCCCATCCGCTGTTCCATCGTCTTGACGGCGACCATCGCGACGTTCGGATCGACGGCGTGCGCGGCTTCTTCGATGCTGCGCACTAACGTCACAGGCGGTCCGCCTGTCCGCGCGACGAGCGTCATTGGCCGGTCGTAGTCCGCCGTGCCAAGCGGCACGAACACCACCGGCACTTCGCGATCGAGGCCGCGCGTCCGCGTCGGGCCGGTCACGCCAATTACTGTCACGCGCTCGCCATCCTCGCCGATGCGGATCGTTTGTCCCAGCGCGGCGCCGTCCGGCCACAGCGCGCGCGCCATCGATTGGTTGATCACCACTTCGGCCGCTTCGTTCGCGCCGAACTCGCGCCCTTCGACGATGCCGATGCCCATGGTCCGGAAATAGCCGGGGCTCACGCCATAAGTCGGGTAGGCCTTGCAGTCGTTCGTGCCGTCACACGTTGTGTTCGGTGGCCAGACGGTCCTCCGGTCGTCGAAGCCGATGAAGAAGGGCGCGCGATTGGCGATCGCCACATTTTCAACGCCCGGAAGCGCCCGCACCCTCGCTTCGAACTGCTCGACGTATTGCCGCGATCGTTCGATGTCGTAGCCGTTCGATGCCGGAGAGAAATCCGCCAGCACCAGTCGATCGCGCGCGAGGCCGACGTCGAACGTCGTCAGCGCTGAATGCGACTGCATGAACAGGCCGGCGACGGCGAGGAACATCGTGGATCCGGCGATCTGCGCGCCCACCAGCCACTGGCGCATCCGTGACGGCCGCGCGCCGACGTTGTTGGCGCCCTGCGATCCGAGCACGCGCAACACGTCGATTCGCGCCGCGGTGATCGCCGGCCACAGTCCCGGCAGCACGCCGGCGATCAGAATGAGCGCGCCGATGAACAGCGCGACCCTCGCATCCGGCGTCATGTCGATGTGCTGCGGCTCCTCGATCGGAATCGCGAACGAGGTGACCAGGGACTGCGTCCACCAGGCCATCACCAATGCGAGGCCGCCGGACATGATCGAAATAAGGAAGCCTTCGGTCACGACGAGCCGCATCAGCCGGCTCGGCTTGGCGCCGAGCGCGGCGCGAATGCCCATGTCGCGCTCGCGCTCGACCGCGCGCGCCAGCAGCAGGTTCGCGACATTGAAGCAGGCGAGCAGCAACACCAACCCGATGATCCCCATGCCGATCGCCGCGCCATAGGTGACGCCGCGCACTTCGCTGTTGTCGCCGTCGAACATCCGGAAGTTGGCGCCGCGATCCTTGTGCGTCTCGGGCCAGTCACGCACCATCTGCGCTGCGGTCGTCTGAACGAGACCGTGCACTTGTGCGGGTGTCGCGCCGTCGCGGATCCGGCCCATCACGAAGAGCCATCGCGTGTCGCGCTGCTGCATCAGTGGCTGCGCGCCGAACAACGCGAG
>Ga0193741_1000217_pt1 | contig 16166 bp, 15 predicted proteins | sample L2s2metaG_FD_143059 | JGI IMG/M metagenome (GOLD analysis project Ga0193741, IMG submission 143059) | Soil microbial communities from a riparian zone of the East river system, Colorado, United States - L2s2 | ecosystem: Environmental > Terrestrial > Soil > Riparian zone | place: USA: East River...
AATGCGAGCGCCAAGGATGCCGACATCGGCGCGCTGCGGCGCCTGGCCGCTGCCGTCAACGACCTGCCCGCCGCGCACGATCAAATCGAAGCGCTGCCCTGACGTGTTGCACGCCGAGACAAGCGCGGCCGTCAGCACGACGAGCTGGATTCGCGGGGGGGTCATGTGCGCGCCACTATAATTGTCGGGTTATTTCTGTCTCCAACACCGTATCGGCATTTGCGCCTCATTTCACGAGAACGCGCGGCCTGTTTTCGGCTGACGACTATGCGCAGATGCGTGCATTTTTTTTCGCCCGGCCGCAGCTGACGCCGACTCCGGCCCGCGCGCTGCCCGCGCTGGCCCGCGAGTTGGGCCTGGCCGCGCTCGTGGCCAAAGATGAATCGGGACGATTCGGGCTGAACGCCTTCAAGCTGCTCGGCGCCCGCTTTGCGATCGAGACGCTGCTCGCCGAGGGCGGACTGCGACGCGGTGCGACGGTGGTCTGCGCGAGCGAGGGAAATCACGGCCGCGCCGTCGCGCGCGCGTCGCGTGAAGCCGGATGCGCGGCGCGTGTCTACATGGCGCACGACGCTGCACAAGCTCGAGCCGACGCGATCGCGGGTGAAGGCGCCGAAGTGATTCGTGTCGATGGCTCGTATGACGATGCGGTGCGCATCCTGCAATCTGATGCCGCCGAAATTGGCTGGACGATCGTGTCCGACACGGCGTGGCCGGGCTACGAGCGTATCCCTTTTCTGATCATGCTGGGTTACACACGCATGATGGACGAGGTCTTTGCTGAGCTGAGAGCCGAAAGCCGAGAGCCGAACGCTGTATTCGTTCAAGGCGGCGTCGGCGGACTGTTGTGCGCGATCGCGAGCTGGTGCGCCTTTCATCGTCCGCAGTGCAAGGTCATCAGCGTCGAGCCGACTGACGCCGCCTGCCTGCAGGCCTCGGCGCGGGCCGGACGGCCAGCCGCGGTCACCGGTCCACTCAACACCACAATGGCCGGTCTTCGTAATCGCGAAGTGTCGCCACCGGCGTTCGCATCACTGCTCCCCAACGTCGACGCATTCATGGCGATCGACGATGCGTGGGCCCACGACGCGATGCGCGCGCTCGCGCATCCTGCGGAAGGTGATGCGAGGATCGCGGCGGGCGCGTCGGGGTCAGCGGCGCTTGGCGGGCTGCTGGCCTTGTGTCGCGACGAATCGATGCGCGGCGTCAAGCAACAACTTGGCCTCGGGCCCGGATCGCGCGTGCTCGCCATCGTCAGCGAAGGCGTGACCGATCCCGCTCTCTGGTCAGCCGTGACGACACGACGGTGAATACGAAGATCCTTCGCTCCGGCGCTGTCGCGCTGTTGTTCGTCGCGCTGACGGCCGTCATGACGTGGCCGCAAGCGTCGAATCTCTCGACGAAAGTCTACGATAGCGACGATCCGCTCCTGAGCATCTGGCGCATCTCGTGGATCGCGCACATCCTGCCGATGGCTCCCGCGGATCTGCTGAATGGCAACATCTTCCATCCCGAGAAGCGGACGCTGGCGTACTCGGACTCGACGTTGCTCGAAGGCCTTGCCAGCGCGCCGCTGATCTGGTCCGGCGTGTCTCGGGTGACGACGTATAACGTCCTGCTGTTGTTGTCGATCGCCCTGTCAGGCTGGGCGATGTGGCGATATGCCTTCTATCTCACCGGGCACTCCGGCGGAGCGATCCTCGCGGGCATCGTGTTCGCGTTCGTGCCTTACCGGTTCGATCACTTTCATCACCTCGAGCTCCAGGCCACGATCTTCCTGCCGCTGACACTGCTCTACTTCGAGCGAACATTCGATTCCGGATCGCGCCGCGACGCCTGGCTGCTGGTGGCGTCGTCAGTCGCGCAGGTGTATTCCTGCATCTACTACTCGATTTTCCTCGCGACGGCGCTCGTCCCGATCGCGGCCGTGCGCGTGTGGCGGATGCCGGCCGACGCGCGGGCGCGGGTGATCCGCGCGACGATCCCGGCCGCCGTCGTCGCGGCAATCGTGGTCGCGCCGTACGGGTACGCGTATGCACTCAATCGCGAAACGCTTGGCGAGCGCGCCGACACCGACGTGCAGCTCTATTCAGCGACGCCGGCGAATTACCTCGCGACAACCCCCGCGAATGTGATCCACGGCGGATGGAGCGCGCGGTTCGGGACGGTGGAACGATACCTGTTCCCCGGCGTGCTGGCGTTGGCGCTCGCCGCACTCGGCCTGTATGCGCTCGATCGACGCCGCGCGACCCTGCTCGCGATGGCGGCGATCGCCTTCGTCATCTCACTCGGGCTGAACTCGCCGTTCTATGAGCTGCTGCGCGTGGTGGCCGTCCCGTATCGCGGCCTGCGGGCGCCGGCGCGCGCGTCGATCCTCGTGTTCCTCGCCCTTGCCGCGCTTGGCGCGTACGGCTGGGCGCGCGTAATGCGCGGCCGATCGAAATCCGTGACGGCCATCGCGACGATCGTGATGGCCGCGGCGCTGCTGCTCGAATTCCGCACGACGCTCGAGACGTGGCTGACGATTCCGGAGCGGCCCGCCGAAGTCTATCGCTGGCTCGCAACCCAGCCGCGATCGGTGGTCGTCGAAGTGCCGATCGCGCGCGCCGATCAGCTGCATAGCATTTCCGACGGGCTCTACATGTTCAACAGCACGTGGCACTGGCAGCCGATCGTCAATGGCTACAGCGGATTATTCCCACGGCCCTTCATCGAGCTCGCCGAACAGACGGCGGCGTTCCCCGACGATCGCTCGATCGCGTATTTGAAGCAGCGCGGAGTGGATCTCCTCGTGATTCACGGCAGTTTGATGAGCCCCGAGGAGTTTGGGGAGATGACCGCAAACCTGCTGGCGCGGCCCGACATGGAACCTACAGCTCAGTTTGAAGAGCCGATGGGTTCGGACGTAGTGTTTCGCTTACGGCGATAGCCTGCTGCCGTAGCCGTTCGGCGAAGGCGAGTCCCATCGACGGCCCGGCGCGTCCCACGGCCGGACACCGTGGCGGTCCGGTGATGGAACCTTTGGGCCCTAACTCTCGTTGAATCAGTATGTTGTGCCCATCGGGCAAGGTGGCACAGCGATTGGATATTGCAGAGTCCAGTAGTCAGAATTAAATGCCATCGTTTTAGGTGGCAATCACCGTCTAACTAGGGCAACTCGAAAAATGGACATTCAGCGTCCCGCATCCGTCGCGCAAGCGAAGAAGCGCCGGCAATACTTGATCGGCGCTGTCGGCATCATCGTCATCGTCCTCGTCTCGGTGGTCCTGGCCCGGTTGAAGCCGGCGTCGCCGACCGTCGAGCGCGCCACCGTCTGGGTGGACACCGTGAAGCGCGGGCCGATGGTCCGCCAGGTCCGCGGCCTCGGCACGCTGGTCCCCGTCGATGAAGCGCGCCGCTGGGTGCCCGCGTCCACGCAGGGCCGCGTCGAAAAGATCATCATGCGACCCGGCGTGCAGGTCACGCCCGACACCGTCGTGCTCGAGTTGAGCGATCCGAACGTGCAGCAGGCGTTAAACGATGCCGAGCAGCAGTTGCGCGGCGCCGAAGCCGACTACAACAGTCTCAAGGCGCGGCTCGATGCCGATACCCTCAACCAGCGCGCACAGGCGGCCATCGTCAATGCCGATTACCAGAACGCGCAGACCGAGCGGGAAATGAATGAGGGCCTCTCGAAGGACGGCCTGGTCTCGAACCTCGTGCTGAAGCAGTCGGTGGTCCGCGCGCAATCGCTGGCCACTCGAAACAAGATCGAATTGGATCGTCTCGCCGTCTCCGAAGCGAGCGCCCGCGCGCAACTGCAGTCCTCGCAGGCGGGAATCGATCAGCGCCGATCGAACTACAACCTTCGCCGCTCGCAGGTCGATCAGCTGCGCGTGCGCGCCGGCATGCACGGCGTGCTCGAACAGGTGCCGGTCGAAGTCGGCCAGCAGGTGCAGCCCGGAACCAATCTCGTTCGCGTCGCGGATCCGACGCGCCTCAAGGCGGAACTGCGCATCGCGGAAACGCAGGCGCGCGATCTGACCATCGGACAGATTGCCTCGGTGGATACGCGCAACGGCTTCATCCCCGGCAAGGTCATTCGCATCGATCCGGCCGCGCAGAACGGCACGGTCACGGTTGACGTCGCGCTCGAGGGCCCGTTGCCGCGCGGTGCGCGGCCCGACCTCAGCGTCGACGGCACGATTGAACTCGAGCGCCTCGATAACGTCTTGTTCGTTGGGCGGCCGGCCTTCGGCCAGGAACAAAGCACGGTGGGCCTCTTCAAACTCGACGCCACCGGCGAAGCCACCCGCGCGCAGGTCCAGTTGGGCCGCAGCTCGGTGAACACCATTGAGGTCCTTGGCGGCCTGGCGGAGGGCGATCAGGTCGTGCTCTCCGACATGTCGGCCTGGGATCAGTTCGAACGCATTCGGTTGAGATAGTTGATTTGACGCAGCTCACAAGGAGTCTTCGATGACCGCTTCCGCGCAACCCCTGATTCGACTGAATGGGATCAAGAAGGTGTTCTACACGGACGAAGTGGAAACCCACGCCCTGGCCGGCATTCACCTCGAGATCCAGCAGGGTGAGTACGTCGCCATTGCCGGTCCATCGGGCTGCGGCAAGTCGACGCTGCTGGCCATTCTGGGCCTGCTCGATACGGCTACCGAAGGCACCTACACCCTGAACGGCAACGAGGTCGCCAACCTGTCGTTGTCGGAGCGTGCGCGCGTGCGCAACCGCGAGATCGGGTTCATCTTTCAGAGCTTCAACCTGATCGGCGACCTTACCGTGTTCGAGAACGTGGAGCTGCCGCTGATCTACCGCGGCATGAAGGCGGCCGAACGCCGCGAGCGCGCCAACGCCGCTCTCGAGCGCGTCGGCATGGCGCACCGCGCCAAGCACCTGCCTTCGCAGCTCTCGGGCGGTCAGCAGCAGCGCGTCGCCGTGGCCCGCGCCGTTGGCGGACAGCCGTCGATCCTGCTGGCGGACGAACCGACCGGTAACCTCGACTCGAAGAACGGCGAAGCGGTGATGGAGCTGCTGCGCGAACTGCATCGCGGCGGCGCGACCATCTGCATGGTCACCCACGATCCACGCTACGCGGCGCACGCCGATCGCGGCGTCCACCTGTTCGACGGCCGCGTCGTCGAAGAGAACGTCGGCACCGCGGTCTAGCTACGTGTATTAAGAAACAGAGGGTGGGGCGTGCTGGTTCAGGACATTCGGTACGCCCTACGCTCATTTCTGCGCGCGCCCGGCTTCACGCTGGTCGCGCTCCTCACCCTCGCGCTCGGCATCGGCGGCACCACGGCGATCTTCAGCATCGTCGACGGCGTGCTGCTGCGTCCCCTTCCCTACTCTGATCCCGGACGCATTCTCCGCATCAATCGTGTCGGCGCCAATGGCGGTCTCGATTCATTCTCGGCGGCCGACTATCGCGACCTGAAGAAAGACGCGACGAGTTTCTCCGCCATCGCCGGCTACCGATCCGACATCGTCGACATGACCGGGCGCAGCGAGCCGGTTCGCATCATCGGGGTACAGACGACCGCGGCGTTCTTCGACGTGTTCGACGCGGCGCCGCTGCTTGGGCGCACGTATCACGAGGCGACCGACCAGCCGGGCGCGGCCGTTGCCGTCATCAGCGAGACGGTCTGGACGCAGCAGTTCGGATCGAATCCGGCGGTAATCGGCACGCAGGTCCGGCTGAACGGCGCACCGACCGAGATCATCGGCGTCGTCCCGGAATTCCTGCGCCATCCGCAGAAGAGTGATGTCTGGATGCTGTCGCCGCTCGACGTGCCGACGTCGCCATTCGGCGTCGACGGGAACGACAGCCGCGACATCCACTATTTCAACGTGATGGCGCGTGTCGCCCGCGATCGCCAGCTGGTTGAAGGACAGCAGCAGCTGAAATCAATCGGCGATCAGATTGCGCGCGATCACCAGGGCAACGCCGGCAGCACCTTCAAGGGCGAGCCCCTCGCGTCAAGCATGGTCGCCGATGTGCGAACGGCGATGCTCGTGCTGCTCGGCGCGGTCGGATTCGTGTTGCTGATCGCGTGCGCGAATGTCGCCGGGCTGTTGATTGCCCGCGGCGCCGGCCGGCGTCGTGAGCTTGCGGTACGAACGGCGCTCGGCGCCGGCCGTGGCCGCCTCTTGCGACAGCTCCTCACCGAGAGCGTCGTGCTCGCGCTGGCCGGCGGCGCGCTGGGGATGCTCGTCGCGGTATGGACGCAGCAGTTGCTGGTCAGCCTGGCACCGGAAAACCTGCCGCGGCTTGCCGACATCACGCTCGACTGGCGCATCGCGTCGTTTGCATTCGCCGCAACCATCATCGTCGGGATCCTGTTCGGCCTGACGCCGGCACTGCAGTCATCGCGCCCGGAACTGAATGCCGATCTCAAAGACGGCGGGCGCACCGGCACCTCACGCACCGGCATGCGCAATGTGATGGTGGTCGCGCAAGTGGCGCTCGCACTCGTGCTGCTGATCGGCGCCGGCTTGATGCTCACCAGCTTTTCCCGGCTGCGAAGCGTCGATCCGGGCTTCCGCACGACCGAGGTCGTCACGGTTGAATTGATGCTGCCGCTGGCGCGATTCGATGACACGGCACAACGCAACTTCTACGTGGCCGTGCTCGAGCGGTTGCGAGCCAATCCGGTCACCGCACAGTCGGCCATGCTCTTCCCGTTTCCGTTTGGCGGCGGCAACGCGCAAGCGGGCCTCTCGGTCATTGGCCAGCCCGAGAAGCCACCCGAGCAGCGCGCCAGCGCGGATCTCTATACGATCTCGCCGGGATACCTGCAGACCGCCGGCGTCCGGCTGGTGAGAGGCCGCGACTTCAACGAGAGCGACGGTCCGAAGTCGACGCCCGTCGTGTTGATCAGCGAATCCGCGGTCAAGGAATTTGCCGGCAAGGATCCGATCGGCGAAAAGATCGACATGGGTGACGCATTCACCGTGATCGGCATCGTCTCGGACGCGCGCCGGCGTTCACTCGACACGCCGCCGCGTGCCGCTGTCTATTTGCCTTATACCCAATTCGTGCTGCCCTACATGGGCGCGGTGGTACGCACCGATCGCGGCGCCGGCGCAGTGGCGTCGGCGGTGAAGACTGCCGTGGCGCAGATCGATCCCGACTTGCCGATCGGCGACGTCAAGACGATGGAGCAGATCATCGAGGAGTCGACCGGCGAGCCCCGCTTCCGATCGTTCCTGATCGCCAGCTTCGCGGTCCTGGCGCTGCTGCTGGCGGCGGTCGGCGTCTATGGATTGATCAGCTTCACCGTCACGCAGCGCGTGCCCGAGATCGGCGTGCGCCTCGCGCTCGGTGCCAGCCCGCGACAGGTATTTACGCAGGTCATCGGGCAGGGCCTGCGGCTGGCCGTCATCGGCGTGGTGCTCGGCCTGGTGGCGGCCGCCGTCGCGACGACGCTGGTGCGAGGGCTGCTCTTCAATACCAGCGCGACCGATCCCGTGGTGTACGGCTCATTGTCGTTGTTGCTGCTGGCGATGGCCGGATTGGCGTGTTATGTTCCGGCTAGGCGCGCCATGCGCGTCGACCCGATGACGGCGTTACGGAGTGAGTAACCGACGATTTCAGATCTCAGATTTCGGATTTCGGATTTATTTCTGATTTCCGACATCAGAACCCCCGACACATGATCAGACTACAGAATATTGAAAAATCGTACCGGCACGGACTGTCCCAGACGTTTGTGCTTCGTCGCGTGAACGCGGAAATCAAACAGGGGGATTTTGTCTCGATCATGGGGCCGTCGGGCGCGGGCAAGAGCACGCTCCTCCACATCCTCGGCATGCACGACAGCGCCTGGACCGGCGAGTACTGGCTCCACGACGATCCGATTCATCAGCTGTCGGCGAAGGATCGGATGCGGCTGCAGAAGCAGCATATCGGCTTCGTGTTCCAGAGCTATCACCTGCTCGACAACCTCACGGTCTACGAGAACATCGACCTGCCGCTGTCGTATCGCGACGTCAAGAAGGCGGAGCGCGAAGGCATGGTCGCCGACATCCTCGACCGCTTCAACATCGTCGGCAAGAAGGATCTCTTCCCCAACCAGCTCTCCGGCGGCCAGCAGCAGCTGGTCGCGATCGCCCGCGCCGTCGTCGCCAAGCCGTCGCTGATCCTCGCCGACGAGCCGACCGGCAACCTGCATTCGGATCAGGGCAAGGAGATCATGGAGTTGTTCCGCCGCCTCAACGAGAACGGCACCACGATCGTGCAGGTCACGCATTCGAAGGAGAACGCGTCGTACGGGAAACGCGTGATCAATCTCAAGGACGGCTGGGTCGTTGACCCGAACTAACGACGGCGCCCCGGCGCGGATCCTCCTCGCCGACGATCAAGCCGACGTCCTCGAAGCGCTCCGGTTGTTGCTGAAGCCCGAGGGCTTCATCATCGACACCGCGACCTCACCGCAACAGCTCCTGCGCGCGCTCGAGCTGAAGGACTACGACGTGGTCCTGATGGATCTCAACTACACGCGCGACACCACCTCCGGCGAAGAAGGGCTCGATCTGCTGCAGCGGATTCACACCGCGGATGAATCGCTGCCGGTGGTGGTGCTGACGGCGTGGGGCTCGGTGAACGTCGCCGTCGAGGCGATGCGCCGCGGCGCCCGCGACTTCGTGCAGAAGCCGTGGGAGAACGAGCGGCTGCTCTCGATCGTGCGCACGCAGACCGAGCTTGGCCGCGCGATTCGCAGGGGCCGACAGCTCGAGGCGGCCAACCAGGCGCTGCAGGCGGACGGACGATCGCCGATCCTCGCGGAGTCGGCGGCGATGCGGCCGGTGCTCGAGATGATCGCGCGCGTCGGGCCCGCCGACGCCAACGTGCTGATCACCGGCGAGAACGGCACCGGCAAGAGCCTGGTCGCGCAGGCGCTGCACGCGGTCTCACAGCGCGCCGGACGCACGATGGTGACCGTGAACGCCGGCGGCATGGCCGAAGGCGTGTTCGAATCCGAGCTCTTCGGGCACCTGAAAGGCGCGTTCACCGACGCCAAGACCGATCGCGTCGGCCGCTTCGAGCTGGCCGACGGCAGCACGCTCTTCCTCGACGAGATTGCCAACGTGCCGATGACGCAGCAACAGAAACTGTTGCGCGTGATCGAGACCGGCGAGTTCGAGCGGCTCGGGTCGTCGAAGACCCGCAAGGTCAGCGTGCGATTGATCTCGGCGACCAACGCCGACCTCAATCAGGAAGTCGAGGCCGGACGATTCCGGCAGGACCTCTACTTCCGATTGAACACGATCGAGATTCACCTGCCGCCGCTGCGCGATCGCCGCGAGGACATTCCGCTGCTCGCGAAACATTTCCTCCGCCAGCACGCCCAGCGCTATCGAAAGCCCCTGACCGGATTCGATCCGGCCGCCATGCAGATCCTGATGGATCACCGCTGGCCCGGCAACGTGCGCGAGATGGATCATTCCGTCGAACGCGCCGTCCTGATGACGCAGGGCCCGACGCTGCGCTCCGGCGATCTCGGCCTGCGCGTCGACGGCGGCTCGACGTCGCGTCTCGAAGACATGAGCCTCGAGGAAGTCGAAGCGTTCCTGATCAAAAAGGCCATGGCGCGCTACGGCAACGTCAGCCACGCCGCCCGCGCGCTCGGGCTGTCGCGCAGCGCTCTCTACCGTAGGCTCGAGCGATATAAGCTTTAGCGCAGATAGATGTGGCGACGCCTGCGCCTCGATCAGCAAGTCTTTCTCCTCGCGCTTGGCGCGGGGATCCCTGGCGCCGTCACCGCACTCTGGATTCTGTGGACTGAGCCGTACACGCCGAAGGTCCAGTGGACCCTCTCGGTCCTCATCCTGACGACGCTGTTCGGACTCGCCGCATCGGTTCGTACGCGGATCGTCGTCCCCCTCCAAACACTGGCCAACCTGCTCGCCGCGCTTCGCGAGGACGACTTCTCGATCCGCGGCCGCACCGCGAACCCCGACGATCCGCTGGGCGCCGCGCTGATCGAGATCAACGCGCTGGCGGAAACGCTGCACGAGCAGCGCCTCGGCGCCGTCGAAGCGACCGCGCTGCTGCGCACGGTCATGGAGCAGATCGATGTCGCGGTCTTCGCCTTTGATCCGGAACATCGCCTGCGCATGGCCAACCGCACCGGCGAGCGCCTGATGGGCAAGAGCATGGAGCACATGCTGGGCCGGACCGCCGAGGAGTTGTCGCTCAGCGAATGGTTCGGCGATGCCCCTCGCGTCGTCGACATCACGCCGTCCGGTGGCGGGCCCGGCCGATGGGAGGTGCGCCGGACCACGTTCCGCCTTGGCGGGCTGCCGCACGATCTCCTGGTGCTGTCGGACGTCAGCCGCCCGCTCCGCGAGCAGGAACGCCAGGCGTGGCAGCGGCTGATTCGCGTCATCGGCCATGAGCTCGGCAACTCGCTCGGTCCGATCAAATCGATCGCCGGCTCGCTCGAGAATCTCCTGAACCGCAATCCCCCGCCGGACGACTGGCGCGACGACATGCAGCGCGGACTTCAGGTGATCGCGTCCCGCACCGATTCGCTGAGCCGTTTCACCGGATCGTCGGCGCGCCTCGCGCGATTGCCCGCACCGAAGCTGGCGCCGGTCGTGCTGAAGCCGCTCATCCAACGCGTGGCCGCGTTCGACGCGCGGGTCCCGATCAACGTCAAGGCCGGGCCCGACATCACGATCGATGCCGACGCCGATCAGCTCGAGCAGTTGTTGATCAACTTGATGCGCAATGCCGCCGACGCGTGCCTCGAAGTCGGCGGCGGCGCCGTCGCCGTGGGCTGGCGCCGCAACAAAGGGGGGCTCGAGATCGCCGTCGAGGATGAAGGCCCCGGCCTGGCGAACACCTCCAACCTGTTCGTGCCGTTCTTCACGACCAAGCAAGGCGGTTCCGGCATCGGCCTCGTCCTGTGCCGGCAGATCGCCGAAGGCCATGGCGGAACGCTGACGCTCGAGAATCGCAAGGACGCGCGCGGATGCCGCGCCAGGCTTACACTACCGGCATGAAATCAGCTTTCGGCTTTCGGCTGTCGGCCATCAGCATGATCGCGGTATGGGTGCTCGCCGTTCCACTCGACGCGCAGAATCGCTACAAGGACCGTGGCGCCAACGGCAGGATGCGCGTGGCGTTCGCACAGCAGCCACTTGGTCCTAACGGGCCGTCAAAGGGTCCCGACACGATGCTGGCCGGCGGCATCATGAAGGTCCTGAACGACATGGGTGTCGGCACCATTCGCGTCGACAAGGCGCAGCTGACACCGCTCGAAGAAACGGAATACGGCGGCTGGAAGAAACTGGGCCTGAGCCTCGGCCACTTCGCGGACATCGTCACGAAGAACGAGCGCGATGGTTTCTTCACCGTCGGCCTGCTCACCACCTGTCCGTCGATGCCCGGCCTGGTCGCAGGGCTACAGCGATCGGGATCGACAATCGAACCGATTCGCATCGGCATGTTGTGGCTCGACGCGCACCCGGATTTCAACACGCCTGAAACGACGCGCAGCGGATCGCTCGGGGGCATGCCCGTCGCAGTGGCGACCGGCCGCGCACTGCAGGTGATGCGACGCGATGCGAAGCTCGATCCGCCGATGTCCGACCAGAACATCGTCATGGGCGGCGTGCGCCTGACCGATCCGCTCGAGCAGCGGCTGCTCGATGATTCCCGCATCGAGCAACTGAGTGTCGACGATCTGCGCAACATGACCCCGGCGGTGTGGCAGCAGCTCGATCGTGTGAATCGCATCAGCGACAAGCTCTATATCCACATCGACATGGACGTTCTCGATCCGCGCGAAGTGATGGCCCATGGCAACAAGGTGCCCAACGGGCCGTCAAGCGAGCAACTGGCACGCCTGTTTGAAGAGATCTTCAAGCGGTATCCGAAAGCATCGGCGATCGGCTTCGCGACCATTCCTCCGACTGACGAAGGCGGATTGTCGATTGCGGCGCTGAACCGGATGATCGAGGGCGCGATTCGCGGCGTCAACGCAAGGCAGCAGTAGCGCCGGCCTTCTTGACCTTTTGCAGGACAGCCGGGCGCGTGATATCGCGCAGCGCATCCTTCCCCACCCAGCGTTCCGTGGTGTCCTCGCTCTTCGACAATTTCGTGGCGGTCTTCACCGCGGCCGCGTGCAGCGCCGGGCTGCGATGGCCAAGATGCCGCAGTGCCCAGCTCACACCCTTCTTGACGAAGTTGCGATCGTCGGACGCGCCGCGCTCGATCATCGGGAAGAACTTCAGGAACGCGGCATCGGTCGCCGTCTTGTCGTGAGCGGCCAGGCACGCCATCATCACAAACCCGGCGCGCTTCTGGAACTCGCCCTTTTGCCTGGCCCAGGGCGCCACCGCTTTCCACGCCAGCGGTGATCGATCGAACAGTGCAAAACAGGCGGTGTCGGTGGTGCCCCAGTTATCGAAATCGCGACACCATGCGTTCATTTGCGCGAGGGTCAACCGCTGTGGATCCCCGAGGAACGACGCCAGGATTCGCGCGTCGAGCGATCCGGTCTTCCACAGCTTCATCGCCAGCTGATGATCCTTGCCGATCTGCTTCGCGTATGCGCGCAGCGTCCCGACGGATATTCCATATGCGTTGGTGGTCGGCAGCCCATAGCGCGCCAGTCCCGCCGCGGCTTTCGGCGATCCGGTCCGCTTGAGCCACACGAGCACTTCTTGAACGGTCGTCGACGTTGAGGGCATCCGGGACACTGTATATTGGTACGAATCCCCTATGTCATCGTCCGAACTGTTCGACCGTTTCGTCGATACCTCTTTGCCTGCCGATCAGTTCCATCACCGCCAGCACGTCAACGTGGCGTGGCTGTTCGTGCAGAAGTACGGGATGCCGAACGCGCTCGGTGAATTCTCGACCGCGATTAAGCGCTTCGCCGACGCCAAGGGCGCGACCGGGCTGTATCACGAGACGATTACCTGGGCTTTTCTGCTGCTGATCGCCGAGCGGCAGGCCAGGAATCCCGCAGCGACCTGGGAGGAGTTCGAGGCGGCGAATACCGACTTGCTGGTATGGAAACCGTCGATTCTGGAGCGCTATTATTCAAAGGAGGGCGTTCCTGATGCCTGACCTTCTATGACACTCCCCGCCCTCGTGATCTTCGATATGGCCGGCACCACCGTCGAAGATCGCGGGCAGGTCCCGACCGCGTTTGCGGCCACGCTTGCCGCCAACGGCATCACCATCACCGCCGATGAGATCGCGCGCGTCCGCGGCGCCGCGAAGCGCCAGGCCATTCGCAATCTCCTGCCGCCGGCAGATGCCGATCAGGCCGATCGCATTTACGCGGAGTTTCGCACCAACCTGTCCAACGCGTATCGCACCGGCGGCGTTCGCGCGGTGCCCGGCGCTGACGAGGTGATCCTCTATCTGCGCTCGAAGGGCGTCAAGGTCGCGTTGACGACGGGATTCGATCGGGACGTGGCGACGCTGCTGCTCTCGACGCTCGGCTGGACGCGTCACAGGATCGATGCGGTGGTGTGCGGTGACGATGTCTCGCACGGCCGCCCGGCGCCCGACATGATCCTGCTGGCGATGAAGCTGACGGCGGTTGACGATCCGGCCCGGGTCGCGAACGTCGGCGATACGACGCTCGATCTCGAGTCCGGGGCGCGTGCCGGCGTGCGCTGGAACATCGGCGTGCTGACCGGCGCGCATTCCCGCGAGGCGCTCGAGCGAGCGCCTCATACGGAGATCATTCCATCGATCGTTGATTTACGCTTTTGAGGACTTGATGACCTCATCGATGATGAAGACATCGGTGAGGAGGGCGCGGACGTGAATCGACGCGTTGACGTTGTCGATCATCTGCGAGCTGATCCCGGGTTGTCCGAGCACCAGCCGTAACGCCGCTTGCGTGGTCGCAGCATCAGCATCGAGGGTCTTGAGAAATCCGTCGATGGCCTCTTTCGGACCGACACCAAGCGCGGCGGCGCAGTCGCGGTAGGCCTGCGAGAGTCCGGTCAGCGCGGTATCAAACCTGGTGAGATGATCGCGCAGCTGGGAGGAGTTCGCGGCGCCCTGGTCTGTCGCCAGACCCTGCGCCGCGTACGCCAGCATCATTTCGTAGCCGCCCTCGATCGCATCGGCGCGACGGGCGAGCTCTTCGCGTGCCGCCTCAGGCGACATCTTTTTTGCGATCGGCAACCCAGCGATCCGGATCGTGGTACTCGAGGTAGTTGCGGCGTGAGATGGTGCCGAAGATCATCGCCTTGGTGATCCACAGCTTCTCCGGCCGCAGCGCGAAGTAGATGTGCGCGATCACGAGGCCGACAAAACCAACGCCCATCAGGCCGTGCATGACGTAGGTCAGGCCCCACGTCACATCCGCGAAGATGTAGGGGTTGCGCTCGACGAGGCCGGTGCGCACGCGCCACATCATCATGATCCCGGTGGCCACGACGACCAGGCCTGCCACCACGACCGCCAGGTGATAGAGACGATTGCCGAGCGGGTACTTGCCAGGCCGCGGTCCGGGCGCGTCTTCTTTGCCCATCTCGCGCTGCATTTCGGCCTTGAACTCGGGGATGTCCTTGGGCCCTACCCAGATCGACCAGAAGTCCAGGAAGAACGTCGCATGAACGATGTGGAACAGGATCGATGCGGTGAGCAGCACCCCTGCCATCCAGTGCCACTCCACCCACGCGAAGCGTATGCCCACAATCGGGAGGAACCCCGTGACGAGCAGCGTCAGCATCGACACGGCCATCACCCAGTGGAACGCGCGCGCGACGAAGCCGTGACGCGTGATCTGCGCGGGCAACCCGCCTCGCTCGCGTTCCAACCGATCCACTTCCTCCGACGGACGCTTGCGGTGCTGCGAGAACAGCATGTAGCCGCCATGCGCAAGCAGGAACAGCAGTCCGCCGACCAGCGACGCCCAGAACAGGCTCCACGAGATGTGAGTGAAGATCGACTCACCCCACGGGCTGCGGGCCGTCGTTAAGAGGTCCATTCAGCGTCTCCACGAATGGCGCGCTTCACGAGCGCCTTCATCAATGGAATCTTGTAGGCGTTGTGCAGCAGCGGCACGGCGCCTTCGACCGCCATCTCCGCCGCCTGATCCGCCGTCGCCTTGTCGCGCGCCTTGCCCTTGATGAACGCTTCGACGGCGTTCAGGCGATACGGCGTCGCCGCGACACCATTGACGACCATGCGCGCGTCGCCAATCGTCGAGCCCGACACGTTCATCGAGGCCGCGATGTTGACGAGCGCGAAGTCCCACACCATGCGATCGCGGACCTTCTCGAAGTAATGGCCCTTGCCCGCCCACGTGTTCGGGATCCGAATCGCGGTCAGCAGATCGCCGGGCTGCAGTGACGTCAGCCTGGTGATGTCGATGCCGGGCCCGACGAAGAATTCGTCGGCGCCGACGACGCGTTCGCTGCCGCCGTTCTTGATCACGAACTGCGCGTCGAGCGCGATCAGCGCCGGCGCGGTGTCCGACGGGTTCACCGCGACGCAGCGATCGGCATTGAAGATCGCGTGCTCGCGGTTGATCGCCGTCGGCGTGTCGGCGTAGCAGATGTTGCCGCCGGCGCGATAACACGGCCAGCCGGCGCGGTAGTACCAGCAGCGCGCGTCCTGCGACACGTTGCCGCCGAGCGTGCCCTGGTTGCGAATCTGCGGCGAGGCGACGATCAACGCGGCCTCCGCCAGCAGCGGGAACCGCTCCTTCACCAGCGGATCATTGGCGATCGTGGTGAGCGTGGTCATCGCGCCGATCTCGAGGCCGCCGCCGGCGTCCTTGATCCCGCGCAGCTCGTTGATCATGCCGAGGTCGACGATCACCTTCGGCTTCTTGATCCGGTCCTTCAACCAGTCGAAGGTATCCATGCCGCCCGCCATGACCCACGCATCGGCGCCATGACGGTTCAACACGCCCACAGCGTCGTTGACGCTCTGGGGTTGGAAGAGCTCGAATGCCGGCATTACATCGCGAATCGGTGGCATTTTCTTGTCCCCTTAGACGAACGCCTGAAGCGGGTTGCGCATCATCAGCTTGCGGCCATTGGCCAAAGCCGCGGCAATGTGTTCCGGCTGCACCGGTGTGCGCCGGATAATGTCGTCGCCGACCGCATCGGCCAGCGCATTCAGCACGGCGCCCGCCGCCGCAACTGTGGAAGGCTCACCGATGCCTTTGGCGCCGACCGGGTTG
>Ga0193741_1000218_pt1 | contig 16134 bp, 18 predicted proteins | sample L2s2metaG_FD_143059 | JGI IMG/M metagenome (GOLD analysis project Ga0193741, IMG submission 143059) | Soil microbial communities from a riparian zone of the East river system, Colorado, United States - L2s2 | ecosystem: Environmental > Terrestrial > Soil > Riparian zone | place: USA: East River...
TGATGCGGGAGCGCTGGTTCGGGGCCACGGGCCGCCAGGTGCCCGAGATCGCGGTGGAGGGCGAGGACGAGATCCCGCTCGAGGAGGCGCTCGTCCTCGACGACGTGAGCGACGAGAAGCGCCTCCGCGAGGCGCACGCCAGCGGGACGCCCGTCGTCGTACGAGCCTCGGACGCCGAGTCGGTCACCCGTGCGCTTGCACGTCCCGAGGTGGCGTGCGTGCTCGTACCCGCGCAGCAACGCGGGCTCCGCGACCTCGACCTGCGCAAGATCACGTACGGCTAGAGGCGGTCGCCGGGAAGTCGTACGCCGCCGGCGCGCTCGCGAAACGCCGGGACGGGGTCGGCCTCGGGTCGCGCGACGAGGAGCACCGCGCCGTAGCCCTCGCCTGCCAGGGCGTCGACGAGCAGCTGGAGCCCGACGGCGAGCGCGAAAGCCTTGTGCGCCTGCTCGCCCCCGAAGGGCACGAGCTCCTCTGGAGCGGCCTTGCCTGCGATCACGTCGCCGTACGTGACCTTCCCCATGGAGAGGTCGGCGACGACGTGGGCGCCGTCCGAGCTCGGGATCGCGATCGCAAGCGCGTTCGTGCCGGTGAGCGGCGGGCCGCCGTCGGGATGGGGGAGGCGGGGCGGCGACGTTGCCGTGAGCGCTGCCACGAGCCCGCCGTCGGCGAGCTTCCGGGCCCAGTAGCCAAGCACGCCCGTGGGGAAACACTCCTGGGCGACGACGACGCGGGCGCGCTCCGGCGGCGCAGCCAGCTGGGAATCGACGATCGCGGCCAGCGTCAGGTAGCCGAGCGCGCCCCGGCCCTCCCAGCGCTCGTAGCCCTCGTCGGCGACGACCCGCGCGGGCCGTGCCGCCGGGTCGAGGTCGGGCAGCGTCGCCAGCCAGTCGAGCCGCGTGAGGCCGTGTCCGGTCCGGCCGCGCTCCTCGGCGTCGAGAAAGTGGTCCGCGAGGACGCCTGCCTCGCGCTCCTCGAAACCGAGCGCCCGCAGGCGGCCGTGGACGTCCTCGGTGCTCAGCCGTGGACGAGCGGGAGAGGCTTGACGATGCCGACGCCCTGCTCGCGCCTCGTGTCGGCCACGGCCTCGGCGAGGGCGAAGATCGCCCGCGAGACCTCCGCCTCGGGATCGGCGAAAACGATCGGCTCTCCCTGGTCGGCAAGTGCGCCGAGCCGCGGGTCGAAGGGAATGCGGCCGAGGAGTGGCGCCTCGACCTCGGCCGCCAGCGCGTCGCCGCCGCCCGAGCCGAAGAGCTCCTCGCGCGACCCGTCCTCGCGCGTCAGGTAGGACATGTTCTCGGCGACGCCCAGCAGCCGCATGTTCGTCTTGCGCGCCATCTGCGCCGCGCGGACGGCCACCTGCTGGGAGGCGCGGTGCGGCGTCGTCACGACGAGCGCTTCCGCGCGCGGGAGAAGCTGCCCGAGCGAGATGGCCACGTCGCCGGTGCCGGGCGGCATGTCGACCACGAGCGTGTCCAGCTCTCCCCAGTGCACGTCCGAGAGGAACTGCTCGAGGGCACGGTGGAGCATCGGGCCGCGCCACATCACAGGCGTGTTCTCGTCGAGGAAGAAGCCGATCGACATGACCTTGAGGTCGCCGCGCACCGGCGGGACGATCATCGCCCGCTCGCCGTCGTCCACTGCCACGGGTCGCTGGTGGACGCCGAGCATGTGCGGGATCGAGTAGCCGTAGACGTCGGCGTCGAGGACGCCCGTCTTGTGGCCCATCGTCGAGTACGCCGCCGCGAGGTTCGCGGCCAGCGAGGACTTGCCCACGCCGCCCTTCCCGCTCGCCACCGCGAGCACGCGGGTGCGCGCGTCGACCGAGATCCCCGGCGTGCGCTCGGAGACCCCGCCGCGGAGGCGCGTCGTCAGCGCAGCCTTCTCGTCGGCGGTCATGACGTCGAAGGTGAGGGCGACCTCGTTCACGCCGTCGAGCGGCAGCAGCGCGCGGTCGACCTGCTCCTGGAAGCTCGCCCGCAGCGGGCAGCCGGCGACCGTGAGGGCGATCGTCAGCCCGACGCGACCGCCTTCGATCGCGACGTCGCGCACCATGTCGAGCTCGATGACCGACCGCCCGAGCTCGGGGTCGATCACCTGCTCGAGCGCGCCGAGGATCTCCTCTTGTGTCGCCGCCATGGGACCTAGGCTACCAACGTCCCGCCCCACGTCCAGCATCCTCTGCTGCCAGACTCACAGCCCTGATGGATGCACATCTCCTGCTCGTCGAGGACGACCCGTCGATCCGCGAGACGACCTCGCTCGGGCTCACCCGCGCAGGCTTCCGCGTGACGGCCGCGCCCGACGGGCGCGAGGCGCTGCTCCACTTCCGGCAGGAGCCGTTCGACCTCGTCGTCCTCGACCTCATGCTCCCGGAGGTGGACGGCTATGACGTCTGCCGGGAGATCCGGCGCACGAGCCGGGTCCCGATCGTCATGCTCTCCGCGCGGAGCGACACAGTCGACGTCGTCGTGGGCCTGGAGCTGGGCGCCGACGACTACGTGACCAAGCCGTTCGAGATGCCCGAGCTCGTCGCCCGCGTGCGCGCAGCCCTGCGCCGGGCCTCCTCCGGGGAGGCCGCCGAGCCGCGCATCGTCGTCGGCGACCTGGAGATCGATCCCGGCGCCTTCCGGGCGACCAAGGCGGGGGAGGACCTCGAGCTGACCGCCACCGAGTTCCGCCTCCTGCTCGAGCTTGCGCGACGGCCCGGGCAGGTCTTCACGCGCGAGCTCCTGCTCGAGCGCGTCTGGAACTACGAGTACCTCGGCGACTCGCGGCTCGTCGACGTGGCCGTCCAGCGCCTGCGCGGCAAGGTCGAGGACGACCCGCGGAACCCAACGCTCATCTCGACCGTGCGCGGGGTCGGCTACCGCTTCGAACGAACGTGACGGAGCGCCCGCGCGTCCACCATCCCGGACGCCTGCGGCGCCGACTCGCACTCGCCTTCGCCCTCACGGCCGGGATCGCCGCGGCGGCCCTGGCGGCAGGCTCCTTCTTCCTCGTCCGCGACGCGCGGCTCGACGAATCGGTCGAGGACGCCCTGGAGCAGTCGCGCTTCAACCTCCTCCTCGCCGCCGAGACCCTCCCGGCCGGTGGGTCGGACGAGCTGCTCGAAGCCTACGAGCGTCGTGGTGGGTTCGACACCGTCCTGCTCGTGAATGATCGCAGCTTCCCGTCGAGCCTCTCGTTGGGCGAGGAGCAGGTCCCCGACGACCTCGAAGCGCTCGTCGCCGACGGCCAGCTCGCCTACGAGCGCACGGAGGTCGCCGACACGCGCTACCTCGTCACCGGAGGGCAGGTCCCCGGCACCGAGGACCAGGCGTACTTCTTCTTCTCCGAGGAGGAGCTCTGGGACGAGCTGGCCGAGCTGCGCACGATCCTGCTCGCCGGGCTCGGGGTGGTAATCGTCTTCGCCGCGCTCGCCGGGCTGCTGCTCGCCCGGCGCATGCTGGCCCCGGTCGCGCGGGCGAGCACCGCCGCGCGGTCGCTGGCGGAGGGCCTCCTCGACACGCGGCTCCCGGTCGAGCGCGAGGACGAGTTCGGCGCCTGGGCGACGTCGTTCAACGAGATGGCCGACGCGCTCGAGGCGAAGATCAACGAGCTCTCGGAGGCACAGGCCCGCGAGCGGCGCTTCACGGCCGACGTCGCGCACGAGCTGCGCACCCCGCTCACGGCGGTCGTCAACGAGGCGTCGCTCCTGGCCGAGCACATCGAGCGCATGCCGCCGGAGGCGCAGCGGCCGGCCGAGCTGCTCGTCGCCGACGTCAGCCGCCTGCGCGACCTCGTCGAGGACCTGATGGAGATCTCCCGGCTCGATGCGGGCACGCAACCCGTGCGGCCGGAGCAGGTCGACCTCGCCTCGCTCGTCACCTCCGCGGTGAGCGCTCGCGGCTGGCGCGAGCGCCTGCGGCTCGAGACCGAGGAGGTCGTGATCACGAGCGATCCCCGACGCCTCGAGCGCATCGTCGCCAACCTGATCGGAAACGCCCTCGAGCACGGCGGCCGTGACGTTTCGGTCCGCGTCGCGCGGGACGGGATCGGCCCGTTCGTCGAGGTCTCCGACCGCGGCGCCGGTATCGCACGCGAGGACCTCCCGCACCTCTTCGACCGCTTCTTCAAGGCCGACCGCTCCCGCGCCGGCCGGGGCACCGGTCTCGGGCTCGCGATCGCGCTCGAGAACGCACGCCTCCTGGACGGCGAGATCGACGTCTGGAGCGAGCCCGGCGTCGGCACGCGCTTCACGCTCCGCTTCGCTGTTACGAAACCGTTACACGACGGTGAGGGCGGCGTTGCGGGCGACGAGCACGCTTGAGCTGAAGCGTTCCCTCGAAGGAGACAAACGATGAAGGCTCTGCTGCTTCCCCCCGCCATCGTGCTCGCCGTCACCCTAGGCTTCGCGGCCGCGAGCTGCGGCTCGAACGACGACGCTACGTCAGCCGGCCCGATTCCGTCTCTCGAGGACACGACCGGCACGACCGAAGAGGTCGAGACCTCCACGACGATAACGGAGGAGGAGCCGACCGACACCGAGCCGAGCGGCGGCTTCGTCACGTACCAGGTGTGGTTCGCCGACGACGCCGAGGGCCTCTTCGTCAGCTACCGGACGCAGGAGCAGACGCCGCGCGTCGGCACGGCCGCGCTCGAGGCCCTGCTCGAAGGCCCGGACTCGTTCGAGCAGGAGTACGGCCTCATCACCGCCGTTCCCGACGGGACGCAGCTCCTCGGCCTGAAGATCGCCGACGGGATCGCGCGCGTCGACCTGACGTCCGAGTTCGAGTCGGGCGGTGGAAGCGCGTCCATGCAGATGCGCCTGGCCCAGGTCGTCTACACGATCACGCAGTTCCCGACGGTCAAGGGCGTCGTCTTCAGCCTCGACGGCGAGCCGATCGACATCCTCGGCGGCGAGGGGATCATCATCGACCACCCGCTGACACGGGGCGACTACGCCGACCTCCTGCCGACGATCCTGGTCACGAGCCCCGCGCTCGGCCAGGAGGTGGGCAGCCCGGTGCTCATCAGCGGGAGCGCCAACGTCTTCGAGGCGAACGTGTCCGTGAAGATCCTCGACGAGGACGACGAGGTCATCGCCGAGACGTTCACGACCGCGACCTGCGGGACCGGATGCCGCGGGACGTACAGGGTCTCCGTGCCCTACGAGGTCGATCACGCGCAGGACGGCACGATCGTCGTGCACGACGACGACGCGGCAGGGGTCGGCAGGCCCCCGCACGAGGTCCGGATCCCGGTCCGGCTCGTTCCCGGGGCGTGAAGAAACCTGCCCGCTCAAACGTCTGAATCCCTGATGGACATCGCGACCGCGCCCGAGCCGGCCGCGGACATCCGTCCCGCCGTTCTCGAACGGGCGCGGCGGGGAGATCAGGAGGCGTTCGCTGCCGTGATCAGACATTACGACCCAGGGCTGCGCGCCCTCGCCTACCGGCTCCTCGGAGACCGGGACCGAATGGACGACGCCCTCCAGGAGGCCTACGTGAAGGCCTTCCGCGCGCTCCCGCGCTTCCAGCGCCGCGCGAAGGTCGGGACCTGGCTCTACCGGATCGTCTACAACACCTGCCTCGACGAGCTGCGGAAGATGCGGCGCACGGCCGCCGAGCCGCTCGACGAGAACCTCGATCAGCCGGGCGGCTGGGCCGATCCGGCCGATGTCGCTGCAGGGCGCGGGGACCTCTCTCGCGCCCTCGCGGCGCTTCCCGAGCAGGAGCGCGCGGCCGTGCTGCTCGTCGACGCCCAGGGGTTCGACTACCGCGATGCGGCCCAGGTGCTCGGCGTCCCCGAGGGCACCGTCGCCTCCCGGCTGAACCGGGCCCGAGCTTCCCTCCGGGTCGCACTGGGAGGAACGGCGTGACGACGGTGCGCGACGACCTCCTCGGCGCCGCCCTCCGCGAACTCGAAGCTCCCGAGCACCGGCCCTCGTTCCACGCCGAGCTGGAGCGTCTCCTCGCCGCCGAGGTCGCCGAGCGGCCCCCGGTTCGCAAGCCCCACACGACCAGGCGCTGGGCGCTCCGGGCCGCCGCCGTTGCGGCGATGGCGGCCGCCGCCGTGGTGACGATCGACCTCGTGCGGTCGACCGAGAGCCCTGGGCCGAGTGTGGAAACGGCCAGCGCAGCCGAGATCCAGGCGCGGATGCGGACCGCGCTCGCCGACGTGGAGACGTTGAGCGGGGAGCTCTTCGCCCGGGGCCGGAGCTACGAGAACGCCTACGGCTGGGATTCCCGCCGGTGGAGCTTCCTCCTCACCGACCGCGGCGACTTCCGGCTGACCGGGCTGAGCCACGAGGAGAACCTTTCGTACAACGCGCGCCGCGGGGTTCAGCGGACGCTCAACACGAGCGAGAGCCTGGGGACCGACGACCTCTTCGCCATGGTGCGGCGCGGCATCGCACCGGGCCCACCGGACTCGTACCCGGCCGAGTCGATCCTCATGAAGGACTTCGGCGCCCTCGTGCGCGCCTTCCTGGCGGCGGACGGCGCGACCGTCGTCGAGACGGAGTACGAAGGGCGGCCGGCGTGGCGACTGGACGTTCCGGTTCAGGTCAACAAGATCGTCCCGGAGTTCTCGGGTGACGAGCTCTCGCTCTGGGTCGACCAGGAAAGCGGACTGCCCGTGAAGGTCGTCGAGCGGAAGGACGGACGCACGCTCGACGAGCTCCGCGTCGAGGACTTGACTGTCGACGAGGGCCTCGAGCCAGGCGCGCTCGCGCTTCGCTTCCCGCCCGGCGTCGAGGTCTCGCGGAGCAACGACGGCTTCCGCCGGACGAGCCTCGACGGCGTCCAGAGGGTCGTCGGCTACGCACCCATCGTCCCCGACTGGCTGCCCGAGGGCTACGAGCTCGCCGAGGTGGCGGCCGGCCCGGGTCAGGTCGGGGTCACGGGCGCCGAGGCCGGCAACCCGCCGTCCACCGACGTCGTCTCCCTCTCGTTCCGCCGCGGCTTCGACCAGATCGTCGTCACCACGCGGCTCAAGAACGTGCCCCGCTACTCGCAGGAATGGGCGGATCCGCTTGCGACCGGCGAAGGCATCGTCGACCGCCCCGAACAGGTCGTCCTGAGCAGGGGAGCGCTGTCCGGCGTCGAAGCGAATGTCCTGGTCGTCCCGCGGAACATCCCTCACCTCTGGGCGCTCACGGACGACCTCGTCGTCACGGTCGCCGGCGACCTCAGCCGTGAGGAGCTGATCCGCGTCGCCGAGTCCCTGGAGCGCCGCTCGTGACCTACCGCCGATATCGCACCTCACGCCGGGGCGCGCGCGTCCTGACCTTCGTCGCGTTCCTCGCCATGATCCTGATCGGTGTCGAGGCCGGCGCCCGGGCGCAGCAGGCCGCCGGCGAGCCGGAGCAGAAGGTCGTCGCGCCGGGCGTGAGCATCGGCGGAGTCGACGTCTCGGGCCTCACCGCAGCACAGGCCGAGCGGGCCGTCGGCAGGATGACCTCCGAGCCGCTGACGCTCACGCACGAGACCCAGTCCTGGCGTTTCGCACCGGAGAGCCTGGGCGCCGACTTCCAGGTCGACGGCGCGGTGCGCGCCGCGCTGGCCGCGCCGGAAGGCACAGCGGTCGCGCTCGGCGTGACCGTGAACGAGCGCCGCCTCGACCGGTGGACGAAGCGGTTCGCCAAGCGCTTCGACCGCAAGGTTCGCAACGCGAAGATCGTGATTCGCGGCCTGCGGCCGCGCGTGACCCGCTCCCAGGTCGGGCGCGATCTCTCCCGCTGGGCAACCAAGACTGCGATCCTCAGCGACCTCCGCTCCCACGACCGCGGCCCGCTCGAGCTCCAGGTACGAGTCACCAGGCCCCGCGTCTCTCGGAACGAGGTCGGCCCGGCGATCGTCATCCGCCGCGCCTCGAACCGCCTGTTCCTCTACCGCGGGCCGGGCAAGGGCGGCATGAAGCTGCGGAAGCGGTTCGGCGTCGCCACCGGCCAGGCCGCCTACCCGACGCCCCTCGGCAGCTTCAAGATCGTCGACAAGCAGGAGAACCCCTGGTGGTATCCGCCGGACTCCGACTGGGCCGCAGGCGTAGAGCCCGTCCCGCCGGGCCCGGGCAACCCGCTCGGAACGCGCTGGATGGGCCTCTCCGAACCGCTGATCGGAATCCACGGCACACCGGACTCCGCCTCCATCGGCTACTCGGCGTCGCACGGCTGCATCCGCATGCTCGTCTCGGAGGCGGAGTGGCTCTTCGAGCGTGTCCCCGAGGGCACGCCCGTCTTCATCCTCGACGCGTAGGCGAGAATGTCGGGCGTGTGGGAGGGCCTGGCCCAGCGGCTGGAGGGAAAGCTCGTCGTCCTCGAGCCACTCGCCCCCGAGCACGCCGACGGGCTCCGCGAGGCCGCGGCCGATCCGGCGATCTGGCGGCTCATGACCGTCCACGGCCATCAGGCCGACGTCTTCGACGAGTGGTTCGAGTCGACGCTTGCGAACGCGGCGGCGGGGATCGAGGCGCCGTTCGCGATCATCCTGCGCGAGAACGGCGAGCCGGTCGGCAGCTCGAGGTACATGACGCTCCGCCCCGAGCACCGCGGCCTCGAGATCGGCTGGACGTGGCACTCGCCGCGGGTCTGGGGAACGGGCGTGAACGTGGATGCAAAGCGCCTGCTGCTCGCCCACGCCTTCGACGATCTGGGCTGCCTGCGCGTCGAGTTCAAGACGGACGCCGACAACGAGCGCTCGCGCGCGGCGCTCGAAGCCCTGCCGGCCCGCTTCGAGGGCGTCTTCCTGAAGCACATGCTCGTCCGCGATGGCGAGCGCCGCGACTCGGCGTACTACGCGATCACCGACGACGAGTGGCCCGCCGTGCGCGCGAACCTCGAGCGCCGGCTGACGTCGAAGTCAGTGTGACTTTCGGTCTACGCCGAAGGCACGCGCTCGTGCTGGCTGTAGTCCTGGCCGCGATGACCTTGGCCGTCGTCACCTTGATGCCGAGAGGCAGCTCGGATGCCGACGCCGACACTCCCGCTGACCCCACGGCCTGCGCAGCCGCGTTCAACTTCAGCGACGCCGTCGCCTGCGAGCCTCGCGTCGGCCGGCGGGCGGGAGCTGACAGGCACCGCGAAAGGCTCAAGTAACACTTTGTTACTTGAGCAGCCGGGCGTGGAGCTCGGCGCAGAGCTCCGTCGTCGAGGCCGCGACGACCCGTGAGCGGCCGGCGAGGTCGAGCGGTGCCGCGCCGAACGGTGGGTCGTCGGGAAGGTCGATCGCGAGGCCGCGCTCGCGCACGAGGAGCTGAGCCGCCGCGATGTCGACGCTTCGCGCCGGCTTCAGGGAGACGACGGCGTCGACGCGGCCCGCCGCGAGGTGGCAGAGCGTCAGGGCGAGGGAGCCCATGATGCGCGTGCGATAGGCCAGGCCCACCATCTCGGCCACGTGCTCGGCGACGAGGTCGGTGCGCGTCGCCTCGAAGCTCAGGATCTCGATCCGCTCCTTCGGTCCCGGCCCGGTGAGCGCCTCGCCGTTCAGGAACGCGCACTCGCCCTTGCGGGCGACCCATTCCTCGCCCGTGCCGAGGTCGTGGACGAAGCCCAGCTCGACGTCCTCCATCCGTGGGCCGGAGGCGACCGCAAGCGAAAGCGAGAAGAACGGGATGCCGCGCTTCGCGTTCATGCTCCCGTCGATCGGGTCGCACACGATCCGCAGGCCATCGCCGCTGTCGCCGAAGACGCGCTCGCCCAGCTCCTCGGACACGAGCGTGAACCCGGTCTCGACTTCCTCGAGCCGGCGCACGACGGCCTCCTCGGCGGCAGCGTCGATCGCCGTCGTCTCGTCCCCGCCCTCGCCGTCGCCGACGCGCGGCTCGCGCTCGAGCCGAGTGGGCATCTCCTCGAGCACGCCCGCGACGGCGACCGCGGCGTCGCGGCAGACTTGGAGCCAGTCCGTCATCACTCGTCGAAGGGCGAGAAGAGAAGCCCGCTGGTGAGCTTGGGATAGAAGTACGTGCTCTTCGGCGGCATGCGCGTTCCGGCGCGCGCGAACTCCTCGACCTGCTCGACCGTGGGCGCGCGAACGAGGAACGCTGCCGTTGCCTCGCCGCTCGTCACCGCCCGCTCGGCCTCGTCCGCGCTCGGGGTGTAGACGACCGCCTCGAGCCGGAGCTCGTCGACCAGCGCGGTGTCGAGCACATGACCTGGCGGGGCCTCCACGAGGGAAGTACCGTCCGGCCGCACCAGCACGAAGGCGGCCCGATCGCGCGGGATCTCGGCGAGCGCGGAGGCCGCTTCGCCGGGGCCGACGAACGGCGTCTGCCGGAGCCCTCCGTCGAGCTTGGGGACTGGGCCTGCGGTCACCCGGTGGGTGGGGAAGATCTCGAGCCCCGCATCGTCCTTCCCGACGAGCACGGCGAGGACGTGGCCCGTCTCCTCGGTCCCCTGCTCCTCGTGGTAGCGGAGCGCGGTCTCGTAGCGGTGGTGGCCGTCGGCGATGAGGAGCGGCTCGTCGACGCCGGCGAAGACCGAGGCGATCGCGTCCGGATCGTCGATACGCCAAAGGCGGCTCACGACGCCCTCCAGCTCTGCGGTCAGGTCCGGCTCGCCCTCGGGCGCCGGGGCGACGCCGTGGTGGAGCAGGAAGACCGGCGAGGGCTTCATCTTCGTGGCGCGCAGCAGCTCGAGTCGCGTCCGCTTCGGCTCTGCGAACGTGCCCTCGTGGGGAAGCACGACGCCGTCGCCGTACGGGTCGAGGCGTGCGCGGGCGACGATTCCCCGCCGCGTGCGGCCGACCCCGTCCGGCCCCGTGTACTCCTCCTCCAGCAGCCAGACGGCGGGCCTCTCCTCCCGTACCAGCACGCCACGCTCCCGCCAGTCCACCAACGCGCGCGCCGCCTCTCCGGCATCGTCGGGGCGGACGAGCCGCACGGCATTCCACGGGCTCCGGGCCTCGAGGCGCGCCTGCGTTTCGGGCGTGATGACGTCGTAGGGAGGAGCGACCAGATCGTCCAGCGACCCTGCCGTCCCCACGTCGTAGCGCAGGGCGCGAAACGGCTTCAGCAGGGGCACCGCGGGCCAGCTTACCATCCGTCCTCGGACCTAGAATCGCAGGGTGTCGATCGCGGAGCTGGCCGAGGATCGAGTTGTCGAGGGCCTCTACGCAGTCGCCCGCAAGCAGCGTCTCCGCACACGCTCCGGCAGCCCGTACCTGGCGCTCGAGCTCGTCGACCCGACGGGCAAGATCGAGGCTCGGGTCTGGAACGACGTCGAGCTGCTCGACAAACGGTTCGGCGAAGGGGACGCCGTTCGCGTGCTCGGCCGCGTCGAGCGCTTCCGTGACCGGCTGCAGCTCGAGGTTCGCTCGCTCGAGCCGGCCGAGGACGATCCCGCAACCCTCGTCCCGGTAGGCCGGCGCGACCCCGAGGAGCTGGACGGGTTCTTCGAGTTCCTGGCCGCCGAGATCGCCCATCCCGGCCTCCGCGCGCTCGTCGGGCGCTTCGTCGGCGACACCGACTTCCGCGCGCGCCTTCGCGTCCTCCCGGCGACGCCCGACACCCACCACTCGTGGACCGGAGGGCTCCTGGAGCACACGGTTGCCGTCGCCTCGCTTTGCCGGGAGGCGGCGCAGCTCCATGCGCGCCTGCGAGCGGACATCGTGCTCGCGGCGGCACTCCTCCACGACGTGGGGCGGACGCTCGAACTCGACCGGGGCCCGCTGTTCCTGCCGACCGCGGAGGGCCGTCTTCTCGGCCATGTGCACCTCGGCGTGCGCCTGATCGAGGAGCGGGCGGAAGGCCTGGAGCCCGAGGTGCTGGCCGAGGTCTTGCACGCGGTCGCCGCCCATCACGAGGCCCGCGGGGCGAGGACTGCCGAGGCCTCCGTGCTCTACCACGCGAACCAGCTCGACGCGGCCGCGGCCGTGCGCCCCGTGAAGACGGATGCCGCGTGATGCAGCCCGACCCGTGGGAGCGCTGCAGCATCGTCCTCATCCTCCGCACGGCCCGCGTCACAGGCTGGCGCGAGGGCCCTACCGCGGAGGGCTGAACCGGACGTTCAGGACGTCGCCGTCCTCGACGACGTAGGTCTTGCCCTCGAGCCGCTGCAGGCCCTGCCGGGCGGCCTCGGTGTGCGACCCGGCGGCGACGAGGTCGTCCCAGCGGATCACCTCGCAGCGGATGAAGCCGTGGGCGAGGTCCGAGTGGATCGTGCCCGCGGCCTCGAGCGCCGTCCCGCCGCGCCGCAGAGTCCAGGCTCGCGTCTCCTTGTCGCCGGCGGTGAAGAAGCTGACGAGGTCGAGCGCCGCGAAGAGGCGCCGCACGACCTCCTCCAGCGCCGAGGAGCCCTCGCGGAAGGCGGCGGCCTCCTCCTCGTGCAGCTCGGCCAGCTCCAGCTCCAGCGCCAGATCGATGCCGTCGCGGCCGTTGACGATCTCGACCATCGGCTTCGTCGTCAGCGGCTCCAGCTCGGGCGGCAGCTCGCGGTCGTACTCCGAGAGCGGCCGCTCGGCGTCGAGGTGTTCCAGGAGCCGCTCCAGCTCGGCGACCTCGGCGCGCAGGCCGGTATCGCCGGACTTCGCCTGCTTGGCCACGCGCTCGAGCCGGCGCTCGACGTGCTCGCGGTCGGCGAGCAGGAGCTCCAGCGCGAGCGTGACCCTGTCGTCTTCGGGGTCGCGGGTGCCCGACCAGCCGTCGAGCACGACGAGCAGCGCGTCGAGCTGCCGCAGGTTCCCGAGCAGCTGGGCGCCCGTTCCCGGGACGTCGACCACACGCACCGCGGCGGGTGTCACCTTCTTCGGCCCGACGACGGCCGCCACCCTGTCGAGCCTCTCGTCGGCGATGGGCGCCATGCCCACGTTCTCCTTCGCGGAGACCGTCGCACCGGCCCCGGTGAGCGCGTTGAAGAGGGTCGTCTTCCCCGCGTTCGCGAGGCCGACAATGCCGACCCCTACCGACATCAGGCGGTTCCGGCCAGCTGGCGCTGGAGCGAGGCGAGCGCCCGGTGCTGGAGCGACTTCACTGCGCCCTCCGACTTGCCGAGGATGGTCGCCGCCTCGCCGTTCGAGAAGTTGAACACGAACTTGAGCGTGAGCACCTGCTGCTGGTCCTCGGAGAGGTCCTCGATCATCTCGAGCATGCTGCGGTGCCCGATCGCGTGCATGGCCTCGTCCTCGGCCGAGCGGTGGTCGGCATCGTGCGGCTCGGGCGGCTCCTCCTCCGGCTGCCAGCGCCGGCGCGAGCGGAAGTGGTCGATGGCCAGGTTGTGGGCGATGCGGAAGAGCCAGGCCGAGAACGGCGCCTTACGCCACTCGAAGCGCTCGATCGACTCGAGCATCTTCACGAAGGTTTGATTCGTCAGGTCCTCCGCGTCGTGGCGGTTGCCGACAGTCATCTGCAGGTAGCTGTAGATGCGGTCGAAGTGCATGAGGTAGAGGTCCTCGAGCGCCACGCGATCGCCGGCCTGCGCCTGCGCGACCAGGTCCCGCACGTCTACGTCCGGGGCGGCTGCCCCAGCTCCGCTGCCAGCCTCCGTCACGAAAGGCTACGCGGAGGCTGCGAAACCGATCTGCGTCTCTCGGTCAGAACGTCGTACATAGACGACCTTCGCGAGCGAGAGCACGTACGTGCCGTCGTCGGTCGCGAGCTCGAAGACCGGCTCCGAGGCCGCCAGGGCCGCCGAAAGCGCGTCGGCGACCTCCGACGGGACGTTCGCGCCGACCGACTGGCCGCCCTCGAAGGCGACCTGGATGCGCACGCTGGGTTCAGACACCGACTACCTCCGCGAGGACACCGTGCAGCGACTGGGGATGGACGAACGAAACCAGGTGCCCGCCGAGCCCGGGTCTCGGGTCGCGGTCGATCACCTCGACTCCGTTCGCAGCGAGCTCGTCCACGGCCGCCCGTACGTCGGCCACGGCAAAGCCGACGTGATGCATCCCCGGGCCGCGGCGCGCGATGAAGCGCCCCACGTGGGTGTCTTCGCCCAGGGGGGAAACAAGCTCGACACGCCCGCTGCCGACACGGAGGTACACCGCCTCGACGCCCTGCTCTTCGAGCCGCCCTCGCAGCTCCACCTCGGCGCCGAACAGCGATCGGTACGTCTCCACCGCCTCCTCGAGGTCCTCGACCGCGAAGGCGACATGGTGCACGGAGCGGACGTCCACGCGACCGATCCTAGCGGCTGGCCTTGCGTATCAGTCGGAGAGCGAAAGCGCCTGCGGAGTGCCGACGCGGTCCGAGGCGTTCGACTCGGAGGCAACATCGCCAAGGAGCTCGGCGAGCTCGGCGCGAAGCAGCGTCTCCTTCTCCAGCAGCGCCGCGGCGACCTTGTCGAGCGAACGCCGATGCTTCTGCAGGAGCCTCACTGCCTCCACGTAGGCGTTGTCGGTGAGGCGGGCCTGCTCGTGGTCGCGGAGCTGCTTCGTCTGCTCGGACAGCGCGTAGTTGTCGGCCCGCATCGTGCGCGCGGTGACCTCCTCGCCCATGCCGAAGTCGAACACCATCGAGCGGGCGAGCTCGGTGACGCGCTCGAGGTCGTTGGCCGCGCCGTTCGTGACGGCGCCGAAGACGATCTGCTCGGCGGCCCGGCCGGCGAGAAGGACCTTCATCAGGTCGAGCAGCTCCTCCTTCGTGTGGAGGTAGCGGTCTTCCTGCGGAGTGTTGAGCGTGTAGCCGAGTGCACGGCCACGCGAGACGATGGTCACCTTCTGCACGGGCTGCGGCTCGCCGACGAGGTGGGACATGAGCGCGTGCCCGCCCTCGTGGTAGGCGAGGATGCGCTTCTCCTTCTCGGTCACGACCCGCCGCTGCTGGAGGCCGGCGACGACGCGCTCGAGGGCGGACTCGAAGTCGTCGTGAGAAATCTCTTCGTGATTGGCGCGCCCGGCGAAGATGGCGGCCTCGTTGCAGATGTTGGCCAGGTCGGCGCCGGTCAGGCCGGAGGTCTGCCGCGCAAGTTGGTTGACGTCGACGTCCTCCCCGAGCGGCTTGCCCCGCATGTGGACGTGGAGGATCGCCTCGCGGCCCTTGAGATCCGGGGGCGAGACGAGCACCTGGCGGTCGAAGCGCCCCGGCCGCAGCAACGCGGGGTCGAGGTCCTCGAGCCTGTTCGAGGCGGCGATGATGACGACCTGATCCTGGTGGCCGAAGCCGTCGAGCTCGACGAGGAGCTGGTTGAGCGTCTGGTCGTGCTCGCGATTGAAGCCGGAGCCGGTGCGCCGTGTTCCGACGGCGTCAAGCTCGTCGATGAAGACGATCGCCGGCGCGTTCTTGCGCGCGCGGTCGAAGAGCTTGCGGATGCGGGCGGCGCCGAGGCCCGCGAACATCTCGATGAAGGCGGAGGCGCTCTGCGAGTAGAAGGTCGAGCCCGAGGCGTTCGCGACGGCCTTCGCGAGCAGCGTCTTGCCTGTCCCGGGCGGGCCGTAGAGGAGAATCCCCTTGGGAACGCGCGCGCCGAGCTTGGAGAAGTGGCGCGGGTTGCGCAGGAAGTCGACGACCTCCTGCAGCTCGGCGGCGGCCTCGTCCACGCCGGCGATGTCGGCCCAGGTCACCGAGGACTTCGAGGAGGGGTCGACCTCGGTCGGCCGCACGCGCGGCATGAGGGAGAGCGACTTCCAGATCAGGTAGACGATCAGCCCCAGGAAGACCAGGGGCAACCACGTCAGGGCAAGATCCGGCAGCCCGTTGATGAAGTCAGCGACAGCGTCCACCCGCGGGTTGCATCGGCAGACCCGGGCGAAGACCTTAGTGCGCTACCGGACGAGCTCGAGCCGGTCGTTCGGGCGGTACTTCCGGCCGACCTTCGCAGACTCGTGGCCGTCGGTCAGGACGATGTCGGCCGTGAAGTCGTTATCGCCGCGGATGAGGGACGAGCCGACGCCGTAGGAGTCCACCGGGACGCCCTTCGCCTCGAACTCCCGGATGCGCTCGACGTCGAAGCCGCCCGAGACGACGATCTTCACCCGTTCGAAGCCGTTCTCGTCCAGCGCGTCGCGCACCTGGTGGACGAGGCGCTCGTTGACGCCCCGTGGATCGAAGTCGCCCATCTCCTCCCAGAGGGAGCGATCGACCAGCGTTCGCGACGTGTCGAGGCGAACGCCCCAGAGCTTCGGGCCGAGTGCGCGGGCCACCTCGAGCGACGTGCGCACGGAGTCGTTGTCGAAGTCCACGAGCACGACGATGTTGATGTCCGGGTCGTTCTCGTCC
>Ga0193741_1000219_pt1 | contig 16113 bp, 17 predicted proteins | sample L2s2metaG_FD_143059 | JGI IMG/M metagenome (GOLD analysis project Ga0193741, IMG submission 143059) | Soil microbial communities from a riparian zone of the East river system, Colorado, United States - L2s2 | ecosystem: Environmental > Terrestrial > Soil > Riparian zone | place: USA: East River...
CCAGGACCACCGCGAACCCCTCGGTCTTCAGGAAGAACTCCGCGAACTCGGCGGCGTAGGGATCGCGCTCCGCGAGCAGGACCACGATCCGGGTCCCGGCGCCGGAAGTGGGCAACGGGAGGTTGCCGGATACCCCCGACAGCATGCGGTGCGCGTCTCCCGGCGAGATCCCCTCCCGCACCCGGTCGGCGACGAAGCGCAGGCGCTCGACGTCCATCCGCGAGTACAGACGGTGGCCACCGGCGCTCCGAACCGGCCGCACGACGGCGTAGCGCTCCTCCCACGTTCGGAGCGTGGCCGGTGGGACCCGCACCATCCGCGCGACGGCCCCGATGCTGTAGGTGGCGACTTCGGGCACGACAGCCAATGATACGCGGTTCAGGTTGCCGAAATAAAGAGTGATTATCGCTGTTTTCCCAACCTGAAAGGGAGCCAATACTTCGCCAGAATCTCTGAAATCCCGGCCCAAACCCCTTGACCTCGTCCCTGGAGCGAGCGTAACTTCCTCACTAGTTGGCCGGAGATCTGGGAGGAAGGGATCGATCGTGGAGCTGCTATCGATCGAGCAGAGCAGCAGCATCCGCCTCGCTGGTGAGCTGGACATGAGCTCGGCACCTGAGCTCGACCAAGTGCTCGAGGCAGCCGTCGAGCACGGGGGGGCGGTCCTGGTCGATCTCAGCCAGCTCACGTTCATGGACTCCACCGGGATCAACGCGTTCCTGAAGGCTGCCCTCTCGCTCAGCGGGCGGGGTTGCCTCATCCTCCACGGCGAACAGGACCGCGTGCGGCGGGTCCTGGACCTCGTGCGGTTCGACGGATCCATCCCGAACCTCCACCGGATCCCCGATGCGCTCCACGAACCGGCCAACGGCGCGCACTCTCGCACACGCGTACCACGGCGAGGCGTGGCATGAAGGTCCCCGATCTCACGTAGCGACACCCTCGATTCAGGCGGAGATCCCGGATCAGCGAGTGCGGACCTCGAACCAGACCTTCTTGCCGGCGCCTTCGGGTTCGACACCCCAGGACGTGGCGATGACGTCGACGAGGAACAGTCCCCAGCCGCTCGACCCTGGATCGATCCTGCGCAGGTCCGGTTCGAACGGGGGACCTGGATCCGTGACCTCGACTCGGACGTACCCGTCTGAGACGACGCGGAGGATGATCTCCTGCGAAGGGTCCAGGTTCGCGTGCTTGACCGCGTTCGAGACGATCTCGGTAGTCAGCAGCTCGACATCGGAGGCTACCGCCTCCGGCAAGCCGGATCCGATGGCCGCCAAGGCAGCTCGCGCGAGGGTGGATGCGACCGGTTCGGGTGGGAGTCGAAGCTCTACCTGAGATCTCATGTACAAACCCTTGCCTCGACCTTGAAGGTGTTTGTACCCCCTCGGTGTCCGATTGATTCGTCCGCCCATGGGTAGTCAGCCTGTGCATCGAGCGACGACGAGATCGACCGACGGAGAGGGGGTCACCGATGCTTGCCATCGACATCGAGAGCGGACTGACCGAGGCTTGGGAGCGCATCGCAACGTTCGTGCCGAAGCTCCTGGGATTCCTCGCGATCCTGATCATCGGCTACTTCATCGCGAAGCTGGTCGCCAAGGTCGTGGACCGGCTCCTCGAGCGGATCGGCTTCGACCGATGGGTCGAGCGAGGAGCACTGAAGACAGCGCTCGAACGGTCCCGATTCGATGCGTCCGACATCCTGTCGGTCGTCGCGTTCTGGGCGGTCTTCCTGATCTCGCTGCAGCTTGCGTTCGGCGTGTTCGGGCCCAACCCCGTGAGCGACCTGATCCAGGGCATCATCGCGTACTTGCCGAATCTCTTCGCAGCCGTCGTCATCCTCGTGATCGTTGCAGCGCTCGCCAAGGTGGTGACCGACCTGCTGGCCGCGGCCCTCGGCGCCGTCTCCGGCGGGGAATGGATCGCGCGTGGAGCAGGCACGGCCATCCTCGTCATCGGGGTCTTCGCGGCACTGAACCAGCTGCAGATCGCCCCGGAGATCGTCAACGGCCTCTTCTACGCCCTCCTCGCCATCATCGTCGGCACCGCGATCGTGGCGTTCGGCGGCGGCGGCATACCGATCGCACGTCGATACTGGGAGCGCGCCAGTGTGCGCGTCGAGACGAAGGCGTCGGAGATCCGGCGCGATGCGGAGCCCGCGGCGGCCCGCGACCGCGCCAGGGATGTCGTGGTCCCCGAGCTCGAGGAGGAGCCACCGGGCCGGCAACCCATGTGAATCGCGAGATCCACCGTGGGCCCTCTGAGCCGCAGAGGCGCCCTTTGCCGAATGAGGGCGCCGTGGGGTCGCTTAGCAACGTAGGGCAGTCCCTGCATCGAGTTGAACCCGCGCTACCCCGCCGCGACGACGGCCAACACCTCATCCCCGTAGCGCTCGAGCTTGGCGGGCCCGACGCCCGAGATCGCAGCGAGGTCGGCCCAGTCCGTGCACCGTCGTTCGGCGATCTCGGCGAGCGTTCGGTCGTGGAACACGACGTAGGCGGGCACGCCGTCCGTCTGCGCGCGCTTGCGGCGCCATTCCTTCAGCCGGTCGAACAGCATGCCGCCTCGGCCGACCGTGACCGCCGGTCCGGGGGCCGCCTTCGCCCTGGAGGGCACCGACGGCGCGAGCTCCAGCTCGTCGAGGAACGGGCTCGGCTGCGCGCGGCCGGCGGCCGGCCACGTGAGGAACAGGTATCGGCGGGCGCGCGTGATCCCGACGTACAGCAGCCGTCGTTCTTCCTCGGGGTCGGCCTTGGCCCGGCCCGAGCGGAACGGGAGCTCGCCGTCGAGCAGCCGCGGCAGGAACACCGCGTCGAACTCCAATCCCTTCGCGCGGTGGTACGTCAGCAGGTTCACCCCGCGGCCGCTGTGCTCGGTGGAGAACCGCCGTGCGAGCTCGGCGCCGAACGCCGTCGCGTCGCCGCCGGGGTGCGCGCGCTCGAACTCCACCGCGAGTGACCGCATGCGCCCGAGGTCGGACTGGCGCGTGACCTCCTCGTCGGCGTCGGGCACGGCCTCGGGGTCGTAGCCGAGCTGGTCGGCGATCGTCGCGACGGCCTCGGCCACCGAGCCGGCGCCGGCGCGCTTCAGCCGCTGCAGGACCGCGCGCGGACCCGGCCGCCGCAGGAACGCGCCGTCGCGCACCTGGTACGGGATCGCAGCGGCGGCGAAGGCCTCCTCGAAGGGCTCGGAACGGGCGTTGATCCGGTACAGCACCGCGATCTGCTCGAGCTCCACCGCTTCCTCTCGAGACAGCCGCCGCACGGCCTGCACGACGGCATCGACCTCGGCCTCCTCGTCGGGTTCGGCGCGCGCGAGCGGCGGGGCTCCCGAGGGCCGGGTCGCCCGCAGCGTCTTTCGGAACCCGCCCAGGCGGGTGGCGAGCCGGTTGGCGAGCTCGAGCACCTCGGGTGTGGAACGGTAGTTCTCTTCCAGGCGGACGACCGTCGCGTGCGGGTACCGGCGCGTGAAGCCCAGCAGGTGCTCGGGCGACGCGCCGGTGAACGCGTAGATCGTCTGGTAGTCGTCGCCCACCACACAGAGGTCGTCGCGGTCGCCGAGCCAGCGTTCGAGCAGGCCGGCCTGGAGCGGGTTCACGTCCTGGTATTCGTCGACGGTGAACGCGGCGAAGCGCCGATGGATCTCGCGCGCGGCGTCGGGGTGCTCGTCGAACAGGCGCAGCGCGAGCCCGAGCATGTCCTCGAAGTCGAGCCGCCCCATCGCGGTCTTCCGCCGCTCGTACCCGTCGTAGACGCGGTGCATCAGGTCGGCCGGGATCGGCGGCTCGTGGTCGCCGAGCTGGCCGAGGTACCTCGCCGGCGGGATCATCCGGTTCTTGGCCCACTCGATCTCGCCGGCGAGCTCGCGACGCGGCAGGAACTTGTGCGGCGGCGGGAGCGCGTTCGCGAGCGAGGAGATGAGCGGGGCCTTGTGGTCGAGCACCTCGGGGAGCGGCTCGCGGGTGTACGAGGACCACAGCCGCGAGAGCTGCGAGAGCGCGGCCGAGTGGAACGTGCGCGCCTCGACGCCCTCGACGCCGAGCGCCTGGAGGCGCCGCTTGAGCCCACCGGCCGCCTTGTCCGTGAACGTCACCGCGAGGATCTGCGACGGCTCGAACGCGCCGCTCCGAACCTGGCACGCGATGCGGTGCGTGATCGTGGTGGTCTTGCCGGTCCCCGCGCCGGCCAGGATCGCGACCGGCCCTCGGAGCGCGAGGGCGGCCTCGCGCTGGGCCTCGTTCAGGCCGGCGAGGACGCTCTCGAGATCGGACACCGTTGCGACCCTAGCACCGGGGCCGGACGGGACCGTGGCAGACTGTCCTCGTGGACGACGAGGAGCTCCTGGCCCAGGCGGAGGAGGCGCTGACCGAGATCAAGGTCGCCCAGGGCCTGTCGGACAGACAGGCCTCGGTGCTGGCCGCGTTGCGGATCCGCCTGAAGGGAAGCGCCGGGAAGTCGCTCGAGGAGATGCTCGAGGCGACGGGCGATCTAAAGCCAGATCGCCTGGGGGAGGAGCTCGCGAAGGCCGAGGGCGAGCAGAAGCCGTCGTTGGACGACCTCTTGAGCAAGCCGAAACCGAAACCCGACTGGCCCTCCTGATAGCCCCCCACTGGAGGTCTTCGATCGACGCCCGATACCGATTTCGGTATCGCACCGCTCGGCGATCTCAACGCCGAGCGTCAGACGAGGCGGCCGAGGAGCGCCGCGCCCATCGGACCCACCCACACGGCGATCTGACGGATCGGCCGGACCAGCGACGCCCCGGTCTGCTCGACCGCACTCGCGTCTGCGAGGAGCTCGGTGAACCGTTCGAGCCACGCGGTGACGACGCCGCGGTCGGGATCGGGGATCCGGAGCTCGTCCTCGATCTCGTCCAGCGCCCGGCCCGCGTCCGGGCGCAGCCGTTCCGGGAGCTCGAGCCCGGCCAGCGATCTTCGCAACGTGCGGACGGCGTTCAGGGCCTGCCTCGGCTCCGGCGTGACGACCTTCGTGTCCGAGAACTGGATCATCGCTAGCACCCCCGATCCGGTCGTCGTGGTCTCCCCTCGACCACGGACGTCGGCCCTACGGTGCGACGTTCGGGCTCCCGGCGCACGGGTCGGCGGCACCGGCTCGGTGTGACCTCGGTCACCCGCGCTAGACTCCCCCTTCGTCATGGAGCCACGCATCCCCGAAGAGCCGGGCAGCCCCAGCCTGCTGCGCCCGCGCAGCGTCGGCGAGATCCTCGGCGACGCGTTCCGGCTCTACGCCCGCCACTGGCAGAACCTCATCCTGATCGTGGCGGTGATCGTGATCCCGCTCTCCGTCGCCGAGGTGCTCCTCACCGATTTCTGGATCCGCGAGGGGCTCACGGAGGAGGAGCTCCGGAACGGCGCGGAGGTCGTCGTCGACGGAGCCTTCGTCGCCGGGGTGCTCGCTTCGTTCGTGCTCGTGGCCGTCTCGATCCTGATGTGGACGATCCTGACGGGCGCGATCACGCGCGCCGCCGCCGGGACCTTCCTCGGCCGCGACCTCGAGATCGGCGAGAGCTATCGGTACGGGTTCGCCCGGTTCTGGTCGATCGTGCTGGTCGGTGTGCTCTCGGCCCTGGCGATCGCCGTCGGATTCGTCCTACTGGTGATCCCGGGGTTCATCGTGCTCACGTTCCTCTCGTGCGGGATCCCGGCACTGGTGATCGAGGACAAACGCGGGCGCGAGGCGCTCCGCCGCTCCTGGAACCTGGTCCGCGGGTTCGGCTGGCACGTCTTCGGGGCGTTCATCCTTGCCGCCATCCTCAGCGCCATCGTGAACGGCGTGCTGACGGCGCCGTTCGGCGACAACTACGCGGTGCGCAGCATCACCGCTTCGATCGCGTCCGTCATCACGATGCCCTTCATGGCCCTGGTCGGCGTGTTCATCTACCTGGATCTACGGGTGCGCAAGGAGCGCTATTCGGCGGCCGATCTCGACGGCGACCTGGCCGCGAACCCGACCTGAGACCGGCGGGTTTCCCAACGGCGTGCGATATCGAATTCGGTATCGCCTTCGTTTCCGAGGAGAGCTCGCTCACCCGCGGCTGAACCAGATCAACCCTCGGGCGACACACCTCGACCCGCCTGCTCGTCGGAGCCGGCCGTCTCCGCCCGCAGCCGCCTCCAGCCCTCGCGTTCGAGCAGCAGCGAGACGCCCGCGCCGATGACGAGCGACCAGAAGAAGGGGCCGAGTCCGAACAGGGTCATGTCCGAGAGCGCGACCGCGAACGCGAAGATCGGGCCCAGCACCAGGGGACCGTGCGTGATCTCCTTCAGGGCGCCGACGAGGGCACCGATCAGGGCCAACCCGGCCATCGCGAGGAGCAACGTCGAGGGCACGAGCACCGCGAGATCGGCGGCGACGGTGGCGAACACGGCGATCAGCAGGCCCGCGGCGACGGGCAGGTACACGGACCGGTAGCGGAGCGACGGCGTGCCCGCCCCGGGTCCGGCGGTGAGCAACACTGGGGGGAGCGCCAGCGAGACCGCGATCGGACCGAAGAACGAACCGAGCACCGTCCCGGCGCCGCTCACCACGTCGAGGACGCGCTCCGGGGGCGAGAACCCCTGGCTCCGCATGTAGACGATCGACGGGATGTTCGACTGCACCGTCAGCAGCGCGACGAGCACGGGCGTCGCGGTGGCGATCGCGGTCCACGTGAAGGAAGGACGGACGACCTCGAGGGCGGGCAGCGTGAACGAGGACGGGAATGCCCCGAGCTGTCCGGTCAGCGCGGCCACCAGCAACCCCGCGAGGAACGCCGGCAGGATCGGCGGGACGCGGGTGCCGAACACACGCTGGCTCACGAGGTACGCGAGCAGGGCGCTGCCCACCATCAGCGGCACCTCGTACGGGATGCGCACACCCTCCTGGGTGGTGCTCAGGGACGTGAAGACGTTCACGACGAACGGCATCACCGCGCCGGCGATCAGGCCGTTCACGATCGGAGCGGGGATCCACGCGGCGATCCGACCGGTGACCCCGAAGACGGCCGCCGCCAACACGATCGCGCCGGCGAGCATCGAGGCGCCGGCCAGCTCGGGGAAGCCGAGCTGATCCCCGAGCGACACGAAGAAGATGATCGCGAAGATGTTCCCGGTGATGAGCAGGGGCTGGCGATACCGGACCGTCAGGACGAGCGCGATGAGCGTCGGGAACCCGTAGAGCACCGCGATCCAACTGCTCGTCTGCTCGTCCGTCAGGTCGAGACCGTTCGGCCCCGCGGCCGTGAGGACGATGCCCAGGACCGCGAAGAAGACGATGGTGATGGGGATCGAGGCGATCAGGGCCGGCAGCGTTCGCCGGAGTTCGCTCGATCTCTCGACCACGACCACCCTCCCGCGGCGCCCCACGCCGCCTCGTTCAACGCAACGATATGCCGTCAGGTCGCCGCGGCTCGAAGCGACCGGCTAGCGCGGGTCGACGAGCCGATATACGGCCTTGGCGAACCGGCGGGCGCTGCGCGGGCGGAGCGCACCTCCGGTGAGCTCGACGACGAACGCCTCGGTCCCTCGAAGGATGTGCTTCTGCCAAGAGGTCGCCGTGCCGTACAGCCGTGGGAGGTGGACGAGGGGCAGGCCGACCAGGCGAGCGTATCGGCGCTCCATCCGGCCCTCGCCCGACGCGTCGACCAGCGCAAGCGGCTGGTGGAACCAGATGGTCACGTCGGGCTCGATCCGCTCGATGAGGCGCATCGCGATCCGCGTCTCGCGCTCGGAGGCGGGACGGCGCCCCGGGTAGTAGCGGCCTCGTGGTCCCGGCCGCCAACGGTAGGGGAAGTTGCGGTTCAGATCCACGCCGCGCGCGTTCTGTCGTGTGTGGGCGGCTCGACCATCCGGGTTCATGTTCGGCAGGATCCACAGGTCGACGAAGTGGCGCGGCCGGCCGGTTCGCAGTCGCTTCGCGATCCGGACCCCCGCGCACTCATCGCCGTGGATACAGCCGACCACGAGCACCCGGATCTCGTCTGGGTCACCTCGATGGAAGACGTGGATCGGTCGCCCCTCGAAGGACTCGCCGAGCAGTTCCCGCTCGTCCACGGTCGGCGCGGCCGAGCCGGGTGTCGAACCGATGGCGGAGATCGCGACCGCGATCAGCGCGATCAGAACGATCGGCCTGCGCCCAGGCGACATCGCCGGAACCTACCATCGGCGGGGAACACGGAGGAGGTGCGAGCCTTGCGACAGGACGTCGACCTCGTCGGAGGGAAGAGCCCATGGACGCGTTGTTCCTGGTCGGAAGGTTCCTGTTCGGCCTGCTGTTCGTGGTGAGCGGGCTCGCCGGACACCTGGCGGGCTACCGGCAGCTCGCTGGCTACGCGGCCGCCAAGAAGATCCCGTTCGCCGGCCCCGCGGTCCTCGTGAGCGGAGTCATGATCATCCTGGGTGGGATCGGGATCATCGCCGGGATCTGGGCCGACCTGTCGGCGCTCGCGATCGCCGTGTTCCTGTTCGGCACGACGTTCTTCATCCACAACTTCTGGACGCTGCCGAAGGACGACGCGATGGCTCGGCTCCAGGACATGACGCAGTTCCAGAAGGATCTGGCGCTGCTCGGAGCCTCGCTCGTGTTCTTCGCGGTGACGGCGTTCGGGGGCGACTTCGGGCCTTCGGTGACCGAGCCGCTGTTCGACCTGTAGCGGCCGTCGCGCGTGACGCCGCTACGTGGCGATCTCGACCGGGTCGAGCGGATGTCGCGTCGGGCCGTTCTTGACCGTGCCGTCGCTCTCGTACCGGCTGCCGTGGCACGGGCAATCCCACGTCTTGGCGCGGTGGTTCCAGCCGACGGTGCACCCGAGGTGCTTGCACTTGGGTGACAGCAGCACGAGCTCGCCCTGATCGTCGCGGTAGGCGGCCACCTTCTTGCCCTCGACCTCGACGATCGCGCCCTCGCCGGGCTCGAGGTCCTCGGGCGTGCGACCGACCGTGTTCACGATCAGCACGTCGCAGGTCGCCTGGTGCGAGACCTTGTCGGGAACGACGCCGGCGAGGAACCGGAGGCCGCCGCTCATCCCCTTGTTGCCGACGACGACGAGGTCGTGACCCTCCGCGTCGGCGAGCTTCGCGATCGCGTCGCCCGGATCGCCCTTGATTGCCTTCGTCGGCAGATCGCGGTCCCCCAGGCGCTCGGCCGTGTCACGCAGGACGATCTCGCCGACGGCCTCGTCGCCGACGTGCACGAGCGTGATCCCGGCACCCAGCGCCCTCGCGAACTCCGCTCCGACCCGCGCCGCGCGATCCGCCGTGGGCGAGCCGTCGGTCGCGATCAGCACGCTGCCGTACTCGCCGGCCGGCTTCGCGCGCTCCGGTTTGGACGTTCGAACGATCAGCAGGTCGCACGGCATCCTATGGGAAACGCGATCGGGCACACCGCCCGGGCGGAGCGTTCGGCGGCCGCCCATCCCGACGTCGCCGACGACGACGAGGCCGGCATCCCCGCGGTCGGCGAGCTCGACGATCCCCTCGGCCGGCTCGGCCCGCATCGTCTTCGAATCGACGGCGACGCCGGCGGCCTCCGCGCGGGCTCTGGCCGCCTTGACGATCCCGGCGGATCGCTGCATGCCGGGTTCGTCCTCGTACGCCGAGAGGAACAGCACGCGACCGGCCCACGTTCGCGCCAGCTCGAGCGCGACCTGTTCGGCGATCGAAGCGGTCTCGGACCCGTCCGTGCCGACGGCAATCGTCGCGTACAACTCGGGCTCCTCAGAAGGGCTTGATGACCATCAGGTAGGCGATGAACGCGACCGAGACGAGCCCGACCGCCACGACGATGATCGGGAGGTTCGACCGGAGCATCGCCTCGAGCTGCTCCGGCCCCACTGCCGAGCTGCCCGACTCCTCGATCGTCATGATCTCTCGGAGCTTCTTGTAGTAGGGAGCGGGCACCGCGTACATGAAGATCAGGTTGACGACGAACACGCCGAGCGCGACCCAGATCCATCCCTCGCCCCACCAGTGGCCGTTGAACCCGGCCCAGATGCCGCCGCCGAGCAGCAGCAGCATCGAGACGTAGAACACCGAGAGCGAGGAACTCGAGACCTGCAGCATCACGCGGATCCGATCGGGGTTGCGTTCGTGCCGCAGCCGGAGCGCCATCGCCGCGGCGACGCCGTGCGTGAACATGAACCCCAGGACGCCGATGATGTGCGCCAGCACCAGCCACTCGTACATGCGGCGCGCCTCCTCAGGCCCAGAACTTCCACCAGGGGCGCTTGGGCTTGCGCGCCTCGCCCCGCGCGGCCTCCTCGGCCGCCTCCTCGGCGTGGATGCGCTGCGCCTCGTGCACGAGGTGCTCCTCCCGTGCCTGCTTGTCGATCTCTTCCTTCTCGGCCCCCCACTTCTGTGCTCCCGGATCGCGGCCGCCGGGCCCTCCCGGTCCCTGCATGGACATGTCCGTCTCCTCTCGCCCAGCTGGACGAGGAAGTCTACTGCCGAGCTCAGGGCCGACCCGAAACTCCGGATGGGGCCAGATACCGAAATCGGTATCGGGCTCGTTCGGAAGGGAGGTCCCTCCGCTATCGTCCGCTCGTGCCCGACCGGCTCGACCTGCTCGTCCTCGGCGACGCGAACCCCGACCTCGTGCTGCTCGGCGACGTCGAGCCCGCGTTCGGTCAGGCCGAGCGGCTCGTCGAGCGGGCTCACCTCACCGTCGGCGGCTCGGGGGCGATCGTCGCGTGCGGTGCCGCCCGGCTGGGACTCCGCGTCGGATTCTGCGGCGTCGTGGGCGACGACCTGTTCGGCCGCTTCCTGCGCGACGAGCTCGAAGGTCGCGGCCTGGACGTCGGCGGGCTGATCGCCGAGCCGAGCGGATCGACGGGCGTGACCGTCGTGCTCGCCCGCCCGAACGACCGCGCGATCCTCACGAACCCGGGCACGATCGGCGACCTTCGGTCAGAGCTGGTCGACCCCGTGCTTCTCGACAGCGCTCGACACGTCCACGTGAGCTCGTACTTCCTGCAGCGCCGCCTCGCGCCGGGGCTCCTTGCGCTCTTCGAGCGCGTCCGTGGCCGAGGCGCCACCACCTCCCTCGACCCCAACTGGGATCCGTCCGAGCGATGGGACGGTGGCCTGAGCGACCTGCTCGCTCACACCGACGTCTTCCTGCCGAACGCGGCCGAGGCCACCCGCATCGCAGCGGTCCCCGACGTCGAGGCGGCGGTCGTCGCACTCGCCGAGCAAGCCCATCTCGTCGTCGCGAAAGCGGGTCGCGACGGCGCGATCGCCGCTCGGGGTAGCCAGCTGGTCCGCGCGCCGGCGCCGAGGATCGACGCGTTCGACACGACCGGCGCCGGCGATGCCTTCGACGCCGGGTTCCTCGCCTCCCGGCTCGCGGGCGACCCGCTCGAGCGCTCCCTCGCGATCGCGAACGCGTGCGGGGCGCTCTCGACGCGGGCCCTCGGCGGCGTGGACGCGCAACCGACGATGGGCGAGGCGCTGGCGCTGCTCGCCGATGGCGACGCCGCCCGCTAGCGGAGGTGCGCACGACCCTCAGCCCGTCGAACACTGAAGGCGGGCATCGCCCCAATCCGCGTGATCGAACGCCGCGCCGTCGCCGCCGGGCGTGACCACGAGCGTGATGCGTTCGACACCGTCCACGTCGGCCGCGATCGGGACGGCGATCTGCGGCCCCCGCACGATGCCGCTCACGGCGAGACGTTCCTCGTCGCCCCACACCTCGAAGACCACCGACCCTCGATCACCTACCTCCTCGTCGAGGCCGACGTCCGCGAGGAAGAGCGAACACCGGCCCCCCACGTCCACCACGATCCGCGAGGGCGCGTGCGCCCCGATCCCGTGGTCGAACGCCGAGGTCCCGATGCGGATCGGCCCTCCGTCGTCGGGGGCGCGCTCCCCGTTACTGCGGTCGATCTCGGGCGGCCCCCACCCGTTGCTCGACGTCAGCCACGTGAGGTCGCCCGCGTACGTGACGGGAGCCGGGATCGAGGGGGTGGGCGACGGCGCCGGCGCCGTCACCTCGAAGGCGCCGAGGTCGATTCCTCCGGCCTGCGCCCGCGGCTCCCCGCCGAGGTCGGTCGCGCCCGACGCCGCGAGGAACGCCCCCGCGTCGATCGCGGGCGAGCCCGCTCCGAGGGAGAAATCGTGCGCGGCCGGGTCCACGAACGCCGGATCCGCGAACGCCGAGTGACCGTCGTTCCCCGACCGCTCGCTCCATCGGTCGAAGTCGTCGTACCCGACGCCCTTCCACTCCCACGTGCCCTCGGAGCTCCCGTCGACGGAGGAGTAGAGGTTGTGATCGAGCACGTTGCCGACGTTCTCGCGGTAGGGGTTCTCGACGAAGACGTGCCGCGGACCGGCGACCAGCACGTTGTTCGCGATCACGTTGTCGCGCGTGTCGAACTGCACCAACAGCTCGACGCCGTCGGTGTTCACGACGGTGTTGTTGACGATGACGCAGTCCTCGGTGCTTCCCCGGCGCCGGTCGTAGCCGCCGATCGCGATCCCGATCGCCGTCGAGTCGTAGACGAGGTTGTTGCGCGCGGTGACGTTCCGGGTAGACCGTCCGGCATGCTCGCTGGCGAGCTCGATCCCGATGTTCACGTCGTGGATCGTGTTGCCCTCGATCAGGATGTCGCGGCCCCCGTCGACGTAGATGCCGTCGGCGCTCCGGTCGTTCCCGTAGGCGGGGTTCCCATAGCTGTCGACGTTCCACACCTCGTTGCCGCGCACGATCCCGTCGCGTGCCTGATCGACGGTCGGATCCGGCGCGGTGCCCTCGAAACCGATCACGTCGATCCCGATGTTGTTCGTGTCGTGGACACGGTTGTCCTCGATGAGGAAGTCCTTCACGTTGCCGTTCACGACCAGCGCCTCGGACGAGCCGAGTGTGAGGTTCGCCAGCTCGTTGCCGACGATCTCGATCTCCTCGATCGGGTGGTCGCCGGTGGTGCCGAAGACGGCGATCCCGTGGGCGTCTCCGCCGCTCCGACCCTCGAACGTCGTCCCCATGTCGTGGACGTGATTGCCGGCGATCCGGATGTGGTCCGAGGCCCCCGTCACCAGGATCCCGACGGGCACGTGTCCGGACACGTCGCTGCGATAGCCCGTGATCTCGAACCCCTGGACCCGGATGTGCCGCTGGGAGTCGATCGCGATCACGGCGGCCTGGCCGGCGGGAACCTCGAGCGACGAACCGTCGAGCACGACCCGTTCGTCGGGGGCCGCCGCGAACGTGATCGGTCGTCCGGGGAGTCCGGAGGTGGGGATCTCGAGCCGCTGCTCGTACACACCCTCGAGCACCAGCACCGTCGCGCCCGGACCGACGCTGTCGGCAGCGTGCTGAAGCGTGGCCCACGGTTCGTCCCGGCTCCCGTTCGCCGCATCGTCACCCTGCGTCCCCACCCAGAAGACGGACCCCTCGGCCGACGTCGAGGAAGAGGCCCCATCGCCACGGGTGGCGAGCGCCCACACCGTCACACCGAGGAGCCCGAGGCACGCGGCGGAGAGCACCGCGATCATCCGGCGCTCCCCGGTCATCGCGGTCGGATGGCCAGACCGGTCGCCGGATCGAACAGTCGAACCGTGTGCTGCGCGATCGCGGCTCGAAGTCGCGACCCGGGTTTCGGGCGTTCCTCGGGTGGGAGGCGCAGGGTGACCCTCGCTCGATCCCCCTCGTCGTCGGCGAGGAGCGCCTCGTCCTCGGCCCGGCTCCGCACGTCGGCGACCGGTCCCTCGATCGACCCGTGCACGAGGACCTCGTCGCCGAGTGGCTCGACCACGTCGACGCACACCTCGAAGACCGGACCGGCGTGGTCCTCCCCCACGGGGCGCAGGCCTTCGGGCCGGATGCCCACCAGCACCTCGCCCTCCGGCACCTGCGGGTCCACGAGCTCGACCTCGCCGACCGTGATGCGGCCGCCGGTGGCTCGACCTCTCAACAGGTTCATCGGCGGTGAACCGATGAAGCCGGCGACGAAGACGTTCGCGGGATGGTCGTAGACGTCCTGCGGCGGGCCGACCTGCTGTAGGACACCTTCGGAGAGCACGGCGATCCGCTCGCCGAGCGTGATCGCCTCGACCTGGTCGTGGGTCACGTAGATCGTCGTCACGCCGATCCGGTCGTGCAGGCGTTTGAGCTCGGAGCGCATCTGGACGCGGAGCTTCGCGTCGAGGTTCGAGAGCGGCTCGTCGAGGAGGAACACCTCGGGTTCGCGCACGAGCGCGCGTCCCATCGCGACGCGCTGGCGTTGGCCGCCCGAGAGCTGTCCGGGGCGACGGCGGAGCAGCTCGTCCAGCCCGAGCATCCGGCTCACCTCGTCGACCCGCTGTCGAACGTCGTCCCGCGGCGTGCGCCGTCGACGCAGGCCGAACCCGAGGTTCCTCTCCACGGTCATGTGCGGGTAGAGCGCGTAGTTCTGGAACACCATCGCGATGTCGCGGTCCTTCGGTGGCACGTCGTTCACGACGCGGTCGCCGATCGTGATCGTGCCCTCGCTGATCCGCTCCAAGCCGGCCACCATCCGCAGCGCGGTCGACTTCCCGCACCCCGACGGCCCGACCAGGATCAGGAACTCCGCGTCGGCGACCTCGAGCGTGAGGTCCTCCACCGCGATGACCGCCCCCGGGTACACCTTGGTGACCCCGTCGAAGACGACCCGAGCCACGCCGGCTAGCCCTTCAGCCCCTGGGTGGCGATCCCGCGCACGAAGTACCGCTGGGCCAAGAGGAAGAGCACGAGGATCGGCACCATCGACATGATGTTGGCCGCCGCGACGAAGTGCCACTGCGACTGGTGCGCCCCCTGGAAGGTCGCGAGTCCGAGCTGGAGCGTGAACGCGCTCTGGTTCGTCAGGATCGTCACGAGCGGCCAGAGGAACTCGTTCCACGTCCACATGAACTGGATCACCGCGAGCGTCGCGAGCGCCGGCAGCGAGAGCGGGACGACGATGCGCACCAGGATCGACAGGCGGGAGGCGCCGTCGATCCGCGCCGCCTCCTCGAGCTCGATCGGGAGGGTTCGGAAGAACTGCGTGAGCATGAAGATGCCGAACACGCTCGCCAGGTGCGGAACGATGAGCGCGCCGAGCCGGTCGAGCAGCCCGAGGTCCTTCACGATCAGGAACGTGGGGATCAGCACGACCTGCAGCGGCACCATCAACGTGGCGAGCAGCACGAAGTAGATCACCCCGCGCCCCAGGAACCTGATCCGCGCGAACGCGTACGCCGCGAGCGTGCACAGGACGAGGTTGCTGAGGACGATCGTCACGGTCACGACGGTGGTGTTCCAGAACCACGTGCCGAACTCCGACTCACGGATCACGTTGGCGAAGTTCTCGAACCGCAGCGTCCCCGGCCACAGGATCGGCGGGAAGTGGAACGTCTGGGCCTGGGTCTCGAGCGAGGTCACCACCATCCACATCAGCGGCAGCAGCATCACGACGGCGAGCGGGGCGAGGAACAGGTGCCACGGGTCGAACGGCATGAAGCGGCGGCGTGGGCGCTCGACCATCCCGGTCTCGCCGGGCAGCGACCGCGGATCGGGCCGGGCGAGGACGACGGGAGCCTCGGTGACGGCGCTCATGAGGCGTAGTGGACGACGCGTCGGCCCAGCCAGAACTGGGCGAGGGTGAGCACCAGGATCACCAGGAACAGGACGTACGCGATGGCCGCGGCGTACCCGGCGAGCGACAGGCCGCCGAGACCCTGCTCGAACGCCAGGCGGTACACGTAGAAGACGACCACCGACGTTCGGCCGAGCGGCCCGCCCTTGGTCACGAAGAACACCTCGTCGAAGAGCTGGAGCGCGCTGATCGTCGACCACACGACGAGCAGCAGCGTGGCCGGCCCGAGCATCGGCCAGGTGACGCGCCAGAACGAGCTCCACCGGCTCGCCCCGTCGATCGCCGCCGCCTCGATCAGCTCCTGCGGTACGCCCTGCAGGGCGGCGAGGTAGATGATCGTGTCGAAGCCCAGCCACCCCCAGACGGTCATGAGGACCAGCGCGATCATCGCCTGGCTCGGTTCCTCGAAGAAGCCGAACGGCCCGAGCCCGACCTTGCCGAGCAGCCAGTTGGCCAGGCCGTAGTTCCGGTCGAACAGCCACAGGAACATGATCCCCGTGGCGATCGTGGACGTGACCACCG
>Ga0193741_1000220_pt1 | contig 16046 bp, 19 predicted proteins | sample L2s2metaG_FD_143059 | JGI IMG/M metagenome (GOLD analysis project Ga0193741, IMG submission 143059) | Soil microbial communities from a riparian zone of the East river system, Colorado, United States - L2s2 | ecosystem: Environmental > Terrestrial > Soil > Riparian zone | place: USA: East River...
TCACCTTGGAATTCAATACTCTAAAGCTGCTGGTTTTGAAACAATTGCTGTCACACATTCAAAAGATAAGGAAGAGTTAGCATACCAACTTGGAGCTAATAGTGTTGTTGCAGATGGAAAAGGATTGCAAGAAGACCAAGGACGTGGAGCAGATGTAATACTTGCTACAACTAATTCTTACAAAGCAATTGTGGACTCGATTAAAGGTCTTAGACCTGATGGACGCTTGATTCTAATGGGAGTATCAGCAACAAACGAACCTCTTACACTTTCTCCTGATTTATATAAGGAATTCTTATTCAAACGTGGCCGTATGATTGGTTCTTTACAAAATGATAGAGAGTATCTTTATGAGGCATTAGACTATGTTGCGAAAGGTAAGGTAAGAGTAATGACTGAAATATTTCCATTAGAGGAAATTAGCAATGCGTATGACAAAGTAGCTAATGGGAATGTACGGTTTAAGGCAGTAATAGAGCCTATTAAATGAATTAAAATTACTGTAACAATAACTAGAATAGAATAAAGTAACCATCATTGGATATGTGAGTATACGATATTCTGGCTGGCTTTTCTTCACATATCTGAAATTTTCCTTGTCCGTCAGTTTATCACGATCTCTTTCATGTCCTCTCTTTTTCTACTTGGCTGCATTAATCCAACAATAAGATATCCTTCTGAAATGCTAATACACCTAGCGGCCTAATCGGTAAAAATGTCGATATATGCTCAGATCCATCTAATTATCAGTTGTAAGTACACATCTGAATCTAGCTTTACCACTCATCATATGATCATATGCCTCTGGTGCGCGCTCTAATGGAAAGACTTCATTCATAGACCTTACACCAGAGAGAACACTAAATGAGAGTGTGTCTTGTGAGTCGATTGAGGTACCAGCTGGCCAGCCTATCAATGATCGACGTCCTGGTATCATTAGAAATGAAGAGACTTGAATTGGCTCATCAGATGCTCCAATTATGACAAGCTTTCCATTAACTGCAAGACCTCCAAGGATTTCAGTCATGGCCTTTCCACTTGGGACGGTTGCAAGTATCACTTTAGCTCCTCCCAGCTTGTTAAGTTCTTCAACTGCGTTCTGAGACCGGTTATCAATGTATTGCCTTGCACCCAGATTCTTCACCAGTTCCTCTTCCTTGTCTCTTGATCGCCCAATGGCAACAGTATTAAAACCCATCTTGGCAGCAAACTGAATTCCAAGATGTCCAAGTCCTCCCACTCCCAAAATACCAACTACATCGCCTACACGTGCTCCACTATTCCGAAGAGCATTAAATGTAGTAATACCAGCACACATAAGAGGTGCAGCTTCTATAGCTGAAAGCTGCTCGGGGATTAATGCTAGAGCTTCGATAGGTGCAATCATATAATCTGCATAACCACCATCGTATGCAATACCTGGTACCTGTGCGTATTTACAAGTAATAAAATCTCCACGCCTGCAGGATTCACAAACGCCACAATGACCTCCATGCCAGCCAACCGCTACTCTCTGTCTAGGTTCCCATTGAGTGACGTCTTTACCTACTTTATCTATAACCCCTGCAATCTCATGGCCAGGAGCCCTTGGATATTGAATGCCTGGGAATAATCCTTCTTTAGTAAAGGAATCGCTATGGCATACGCCGCATGCTTGTACCTTAATACGAACTTGTGTAGCACCAGGTTCTGGAATATCTTTCTCCACAATTTTAAAAGGGCCATTAGCTTTAGAAACTTGAACTGAACGCATATGTAGGATAATGTACTGCAAGATAAATAAAGAATATACTATCAATAATATATGATGTCAAAATAAGACAACATGATCTACAATTTTGTTATAATCGCATAATTTATGAAATCTAGCAGCTCTGCTAATTTATTAAAAGTGACAAGTTACATTCTTCACAAATGTAGTATAGTCTAGCAAAAATCTGACGATAAAGCCATAATATCATAGCAGCGAGGGAATTCTATTTCCATTTCAGTAACCGGTATTGTGGGTTCTTTTTCAGTTTGCTGCTGCAAAAGTAATTCGTTGCCCACTTCACTGGCGCTGACTAATCACCAAACTATTTTTTTGGAGTATTTCACTAAACTTATAGTCTAGACTTTTTTTATTTAACTGATCCAAAATAATAGACAAGAAGCTTGCTGATGATCTGAAAAAGTGTACTGTTTTTCTAGGTGGCACTAGCAGAAAAGGTGAAATCAGGCCTACTGCGACAGGCTTCAGAGTTAAGATTAATGAAACTTCGCACCTGGTAACAGCAAAGCATGTCATCATAAATCCACGTGATGGTAGATTCGTCGATAAAGACTTGCTAGTGTTCTATAACACAAAAGAAGGAAAGATACAGGCGGTACGCTTAGACGAAATAAAAAACGCCTTAGGAATTAACTGGATATTCCATGATAAAAAGGAGGTTGATATAGCAATAATTCCCTTTCCAGTTGACGAACAAAGTGATGAATCCAAATTTATCCTTACACCGTTGTTTGTACCTACTGATCAGTTTTACGAAGTTTTTGATATTTTCTTCCTATCTTATCAACCTGGACTAACGATCCAGAGAAGGATCTCACCGATCTTTAGAAGCGGTACAATTAGCATCATGAATGACGACAATACTTTCTACATCGACGCTGCAGCGTTCCCCGGAAATAGCGGCAGTCCAGTATTCCTCAAACCATACAATGAGGGTACTAGTGCTAAGGGTGGGTTCATTGGAATCATAGGAGAATACATACCGTATAGAGAGAAGGCAGTCAGTCTCCAAACCGGTCGTGTTCGAGTAATTTTTGAGGAAAACACAGGATTATCGAAAGTCTGGTCAGGATCTTACTTAAAGCAGATAATCGAGTCTGAGAAATTCAGACAACAGACAGAAAGCTATTCTGAAGAACGTAAGATTGGATCTCCCATAAAAGAAGAGTCTGGATAGTATATGTTGTCTCTAATCATAGAGTCCGACATAAACCAAAAACCTCTTGAATGTGCAAAAGCTGAAAGGCAAAGATTTCTGGAATTGGGGATATTACGACCATAGGATGCAACATACAAAGTATAGGGGTAGTGTAACTGCCATTCACACTCACAAACATGCTCATCCACCGGTTAGATTAGTATCATTAATAGTACAACTAATAATAATACAATGGTTATAGCGAGTGCTACTCTTCTAAATGTGACTGGTCTCATACACATACGGAAAAACTGTGTCAATAATTTATATAAACAGCTAAGAGCAAAAACTAAAAAAATTCTTGCGGCTTTTACTATTAGTGACATTCAAAGATCTGCAGAGGGTAATCGAATCCCAACCTAGCTCAGAACCAAATCAACTACTACCGCAAGACTCAGAGGTAAATCATTCTGGTAGCAGGATCAGAATCGACATAAAGAGAAAGATAGAGAAAGCAAAGGTGATTGCTGCTTCAATCACATCATAGGATAATCAACCAAAATTGGCCATGATATGCCTCTACTTCCATTTCACCTAGCAATAATATTTTGGTTATTATTATTATGGTGATACATAAATTGCAGTCTGTTTGTCTATCTGTTACATTTGTCACACTATATCCTACTTATAAATTGGACAGAACAAGGGATTGGCAAGATAAACGAATCTCCAGACCGTTACAGTTCCTTTAAAGCATTAGTCGAAAAAGCAGGTGGAAAATTGATTGGAGGTTACTATACACTCGGGGAATATGATGTAGTAATAATAATAGAAGCTCCAAATGACGAAGTAGTAATGTCTCTGATGCTCAAAGTTGGTTCGGCTGGGAATGTGAGAACCAAAACCTTGAAAGCATTTACCGCTGAGGAAGGAATGAAGATAATCAAGGATCTTCCATAATTTTGACCATTCAAACTTAAAATAACCAAAATTTTTTGTGAATATGAAAGACAGGATTAAAGTAGAAGACTTGACGTTATATCCATGTTAATGGGATTAAGAGACTGAGAACTAGATAGTATTACCAACAAATGACACTATTGAACGTGTATGGCTTCTTTTATTCGGGGTTAATCGCCCATGTTACCTGTAGTTAATTTTGCAAAATCACACTTTCATTGAATTCCAAGATAATTAATGGATTATTACGGATGGGTTGAAATGTGATGCTGCACGAAGCTCAACACACATCTGGAAGATAGAATGATAGTAGTACCTGTTCCTTTCTCTATGGAAGATGGTCATAGGTTACAACATGCAAAGTGGTTGTTAGAAGAGACAGAGGAAGATGGGAGCAGCTTAGTTGTCATTAACAAGGGTACATTCCACAAACTGGTAGTGGGCCCTTAGAACAACGATTGCAATCGAGTATAAACTAGATAAGGAACAAACTTCCTATAATGATATATTGGATGCATTTAGATAATCGCTCCAGTTCTATAAAAGGTCTAAGAACTAAACTAATGTCTTCATCATCACTACCGAAGAACTAGGACTATGTTGCAATCAGTATAAACGACTCTCCAACATCCTATCCTTCTGGGTTGCCTAGTCATTCTGTTGAATTTTGTGGACTACCTCCAACAAGCTGTACATGCATCCTTGCGCTTTTAGTATCATTAGATGTTTGTAAAGCGTTCATGGCTATCTCTAAATGCGTTTTTGATTCTCCCGTTGGTAGCCGCTGAACAGTTTCTTCCAGATATCCCTCTGCCGCCGCAATATCACCAGAATCTAAAGCTTGCAATGCTTGTTCCAATTGCCTGTTTATTTTTTCTTGATCCACAACAGCTTGACCATCAGCTGTTGTCGTCATGCTTGTACTTATTAGTACACCAAGTCCAAAGAGTACAGCAGCAAATGCAGTCACTGTATACGTTTGAATTCACGCTGTACTCATATATAAGAAAGAATATAACATTTGATATTAGGATAACGGGGTTGATATATTAAATGCGTTTAGGTTATCGTCATAGTTTTACAAGAGGTCTAAAGTGTAATGTCTCTATCCCATAAGAACTTTGTCGCAATCAGTATAAAGGAATCTAGCTTACAACTTGTTAAGTAGATGGATCAGAATTTATGGAAATAGACAAATACAACAAATGCTCGATAACCTTTGTTATATGCAGAGTACCACATAAAAAAATTTGTCTATAGGGATTTATCCTTTTTTAACGCAAAAAAGATGAAAGTGTAGTCAAGCCCAGTAGTATCCCAATGGACAACTTTATCTTCATAGGTAAAATCTATTAACTCGGTAAGCACAAAGCCATACTGTTCTGCAGTTTTGATTATATTTGTCTCAATTTCTTCCCTGCTGAATATGTTATCTGGCTTATGCCTAGGATTATCCTTCGTCTTTACCCCATTGACTATCTTGTCAGGCCAATAATCCGTAGATGTAAGAAGCATTCCATCTTTCTTCAATATTCTATTCATTTCCCTGAAATAGTTTTGAATATTAACTCCGTGCTCTATTACTGACAACGAAGTAATAAAGTCAAACATATTATCGTTGAAATTGGTTTTTTCAAGATCTTGAACTGAGATATTAAATGTCTGGTCTTCATATATTTCAGTAATCAGTGTGTTAAGAGAGTAATCACCTTCCATTGACGTATAATGCATACTCCTTGGGAACAAGTCACAACCATACAGATTTTTAAATCCAAGTATCTTCAGCATGGACATGATGGGAGAGCAATTACATCCTACATCAAGTATAAGGGAGTCTCTATCTGCTTTGTTTATTATGTCAACCATCTTATATGTATCCCATGATTTTACCCTATCAGGATGAGGTAAAAGGCCCAGAAAGTCTAGACGATCGATGGCATAATTTACCTCATATGAATTTTTCAGGACAGAATTATGAATCATGTTCTAAAATTTAGAATCTATGTATTTATAAACTATCATAAAGTTTTGCAATAGTAGATAAAGAATCTTTCTTCATAGTAATGTATTGTAAAAGATGTTTACTTAAATAGAAGGAAAGGGAGTAAGCGTATTTACTTTCTATCTTAATCATCTACAGAAAATAAAGAGGGAAGCTCAGCCAAACATCATCCTCTTCTTCTATCTCTTCAAATACAATTCTAACATCTGTTATTTGTTTTACTTTATTGATTATCTGCGTCGGTTGAACTGGTTGCTGATCATGTCCAATATAACAATGATTGTTTCACATATTCCCCTTCCCCCTTCCATGTCTACAATGACATCAAGAATATAGGCCCCGGTAAGAAAGCCATCTAGTGAGATTTTTCATTCCGTGATGTAAGCAGCGGAATCTTGAACATTACGACATCGTCGGTCTTCTCGATGATAACTTCCTTCAATCCCATCTCGTCGAATATTGTTTGAAGCACATGTGACAAATACGTTGACCATTTGCTCCCCAATTCATGAGTGACAGTATAAATTTCTGTCTCATGATTTATGTGCTTGGTAAATGAATGACTAGATGACTTCAGCCAAGCCTCAAACACATCTAGAAAAGTATTAGCATTATAATCATTTCGAAGTACTAATATCATATTTTTCACTTTTACTTTTGCGAAAAGGTCGGCGATCTCGATAATATCTTTTTCTGATAATCTGTCCACCATCATACCTAAAACTGTCTTATGAAGAGGTATCATCCCGGCCTTAGGCGCATAGGCAGACCAGCCAAAGTATCCTGAAAATACATTCTGTGCAACCGAATTCATGCTAACCCCTTTTTGCTCTGCTTCAAGACTTATCTTATCGAGTATGTCTTTATCTAATCTAAAAGTGATGTTTTCCTTCTCAGCCGGTCTTTTGGCCAATAGTTACATTTATCTTGCTAATTAATAAGCCTTATTAAGATGAAAGAGATTGCAAGTAACCGCAAGGATATGCAACTATTGCAAGATTAACTCATCACAAATCATGCACGATAAGGTTCTTTATTGAATTTCCCTTAAAATGCAATATAGGGGCAAACCTTAAATCATCAAAATTTGGTTCTTGGATTCCAAATGAATAAACAACCATCCTTGTCTTCTCAGCAATGCATTATGGTTGTTGACGATGAACCATACATCGTTGGCATGATGGAAATATTGTTAAAAAGACATGGTTACTCTGTATTTGGCTTTAATGACCCTTTAGCTGCTTTAAAGCATTTTGAGCTAGAAGCAAAAAAATTCCAATTAATTATCTCCGATATTAGAATGCCTTCTATGAACGGATATGAACTTATTAGAAGGGTTAAGAATTTGAAGCCAGAAATTAAAGTCATATTGTTATCTGCATTTGAAATCAGTCCTCAAGATTTTTCGAAAGTGCTCCCTTCTATTAAAATAGATAGATTTGTTTCAAAGCCCGTTTCACCAAAGGATTTTATTGGCATAGTTAAAACGCATATGCCAATGCCTTTAAAATTCAGTAGCCGAGTGTAACCTTCCCGCGTAAATTCACATTTATTTTTTCAAGATGGTATAAATCATGGTGAGGAATAGTAAAATATCCCATAGGATTATTCGAGCAACAATTAGACTCAATTTTTTGCTATCTACCTGTATCCACCTAATATTCAGGAAGGTGTTATAACGAATATTGGACAAGAAATACTTATGACATCCTGGAGTGAGCCAAAAATTCCATTCAGAAGTGTAAGCGATGGCATAGATTCACTCAAGGAATCAATCCCAGGAACTCATTGTCTTATGGTATATCCTGATCTGATGACATTAAGGGGAATCTATTCGCGTTATACAAAAATGCAACTGGAAGATAATAATGAGATGGTTTTGATTCTTCCATATTATGAGTCAACGGATATGGTAAGGCTTGCATTATCTGGAATGGATTTCTATTGTGCTAAGGGGAACTATCCTTTTGGATATTCTGGAATAGATGTACATAAATATGAAAAAGAAGGCTCTCTCATAATTATGGATTCCCTGAAGGGATATTTTTACTCAGAAGGAAAAAGCGGTTTTCATATTAATAATGATAGTCCGAAGAGTGATTTGAATCTCATGTCATATTTAGAAATCCTACTAAAACAAGCAGAAAGACAGAAAAAAAATGGTGTTACGGTATTATCTGACATGGGTTCATTCTATCATCACAATAATCGTGATGGCAACCTGAAACTTATCGAATATGAGTGCTCGTTACCTGAAAAATTCAATGCAAGGAAGCTGAAAGGTTTTTGTTTATATCACCAAAAGGACTTCGAAAAGAGGTTCAGTCAAAAACAGCAAGCTGAGTTGCTTGATTGCCATAGTCGTAATATAATAGTGGAAAACGACTACTAATAGAAACTATTTCTCTAGTTTAAGGCGCAGTGCTCATGTGACGGAATGATCATAAGGGATTAATAGCTGGCTAAGGGATTTATTAATAGTGATATGACGATTCGCCAAAGCAAGATTTGACAAATGAGGGAGTGAAACAGGCCATTGGCTGGAAAGAATCGCAATATAAGAGGGTACGAAGGAAAGGTTCTAGTGTTAGACGACGATTTTGATCTTGCTAGATTAGTTAAACAAATTCTGCAAAAAGATGGCTTCAAGAACTTTTTTGCATTTACAGATCCCTTGTTGGCATTAGAACACTTCAGAATAAATCACAAGGATTATTCCCTTATTATATCTGATATTAGGATGCCTGTTATGAACGGGTTTCAATTTATAAGCGAGGCAAGAAAAATAAATCCAAAAGTCAAGATATTGCTTATGACAGCATTCGAAATCAACGATAAGGAGTTCGCACAAGCCCTACCTAAACCAAAAATAGATGGATTGATTCGTAAGCCTGCCAGCTCCAAAGAAATATTGAATATTGTATCTACCGTAATAAAGCGTTGATGGGCTACTCTACCGACAATCTTAGATTCACTTCTTTTAACAGGTCATGAATAGATATTGGTTTTGTTAGAAGTTGATCTTTGGGATATCCCTCCTTACTAATAGCATCGAGGTGCTTTTCGCTCGCTGTCAAGAACAATATTTTGATAGCAGGATCTACTTTCCTCAGCTGATGGTATAGCTTAAAGCCATCCATCTCTGGCATTACAATATCAATGATTATGAGATCATAGAAATGAGGCTTAAAGTTCTTGAGCGAATCCGTGGGGTCATTGTAGACATCAACGCTGAATCCTTCCCTCTCTAGTGCCTTTCTGAATAATGAAGTTATGTCGGGTTCATCATCGACGACTAGGATTTTCTTTTTCTTTCTGGAGGTGGTCGTTTAGTTAACCCTGGTTGTACCCCTACAACATTGCTTAATAATGAGGCCTTCGTATTGAGTATAATATCATTTCTTAAAGATGTGGGATGGCTAAAGGAAGGTCGTGATGGCAGCTATATGGTAGCTGATAAAGGGAACTGACATGAGTAACTTCCTAGAGATATATTACTTCTAAAACTATTATCGTCTGATTGTGATTGCAATAATTTTTGGAGTCTCTTAAGCAAGGTTAAACCAATAATTACTTTGCGCCAAGACACGATAAGAAGGATTGAAGGCTTTCGATTGTGTCCATAGCACAGCTTACAGTTGGTTTTGTTGTGGTGTAATCATCTTGTTCAAGTGGTTGGACAATTTTTTCTTCCGAAGTGTCAGGGCTGGCAGCGTCTGGGTCATATATAGACAAAGCGTCAGCTTGTCGCGGCACTATTGTCATGGTTGCCACAAATAGCCAAGTCACAACAGCTGTTATTGCTATCGTTACTATAATTATTGTGGCCCTAGCATGTCTAATATTTCGCATAAGTTAGCAAAGGAAATATAATATGTATATATGTGAATTCAGATGATTACTACTATAATTTATTACCATCACATGTAACAGAATCAATAGCTACTTCTGACAAATCATTCATCTATATGTTAGTTTAAGGAAATTCTTTTATATGATATGACATTGCCTGATGGGTCCATGAATTCAAAACTGTTCTCGATGGCTGTAGCAGTTATCACGCTTACCATGTGCTGCAACTAACTCTAATTAGAGAAGATATTGTCTTATAGTTTTGTGCAGAATTCTGAAACATTACATTATCTTATCGAAAGAACTCCATCGTAACACCGCGCTTCGTATCATAATGGAATCTGTACCTCTCATTCTGAGCTATGGGGAGTGATTCTATATCGTCTCTAGTACAGGAGGGACACTTTACAATAGTTTGCTCGGTAATCCCTTTGTACACATTAGAAAAAATGCACGAAGCACACCAGAAGCATGACTGACATATTAGAAAGTCTACCTTTGGCGGCATTTCATTTTTGGTCATGATGGCATTTTCTTCCGCATTAATTTTTAAGATAACATCGAGATAATAGTTATTTTGAAGAGGTGACGCCTGCTGGCTGAATAGCTGCCGTTCAAGATATTGTTTAGCGTTCATCGTTAAGGAGTGCCTAGCTCACTATTGGTTAAATAGGTTCTAGGGTCAAGACAATCTGCTTTTACTATTTGATAGACACTGAGGAATTAGCTATTTTATTACGATATCAGATCAACCATTAAAGATCTAGAAAAGAGGAAGGATAAGGTTATGGTAAGAACTGATACTGACAATTTATGGACAAAGATTGAATCTCTTCAATGGGTATTGTTTGTTATATTTGCCATAAGAAATGGTCGGCATTCCTTGCTTCATGGAGATCTATATGTTGTTTGTTTACCAAATATGAATTATGAAAACTAGGAGATTTTCTTCTAATGCATTTAACAAAAGAAAAATGAAAACTAGTGACCTAAGAAAGAATATGGAATCAAAATCAACGACCAAAAGAAGAAGGGCCAAGAACCGAAGTTCTAATTCCAACAGCAGGAAACTGAGTCTAAAAAGAAATCTCAATTCGAATTCTAAGAAAAGGGCGGCAAATAGACAGTCTGGGGTTATAACTATCAGGAGATCAAGCGGAAGGAAAGAAAAGTTCGATACGGAACGTATGGCTCAAACTGTCAGCAGATCCGGGGTGCCGTTCATTATGGCTAGAGATATTTCCAAAAAGATAGCAAAGAAAGTAAAAAATAAGTCATCAACATCTCCACAGCAAGGTCGATATAAGAACCCAACCGAAAAACAAAGGAAAATGCCCCGGAAAGATAGAATTATCACTGCAGGGAAAGTGAGACAGATGGTTGCTGAAGAGCTGATTGATAGAAACCGGCCTGATATTGCAAAGTCCTATTCGGGAAATCCTCCAGAAAATACTGACAAAAATATCAATGATACTCTCGTCGGTAAGCAACAGAGTATAGACAAATCTTCCATTAATACCCAACGCTCAAGAAGAAATGAGGTAATATACGATCAGAGCAAAAGAGGGGGAGGGATAATGACCTGAACTTTATTCTTTGTGCACCTAATACCAACGTCAGTCATATTCCAAAAGCGTGAGGAGTGAGGTATTTGTAGTCTCCGCATTTCTTACAATATATGAAGGCCATAGAAGGAATATTCAGATTGTACTTTATCAAGGACGTTAACACTAGCGATATATATGTCAATACATGTTACTTCATGTTACTTCATGTTTATAAAATAAATGAAGGAAATCGCAATAATAGACGTTAATATCCCAAGGTTGAAAATCACTACATAAATAACTATTTCTATATATCTTGCAATGACTGTTCTTTGAGTTCCCCGTCTTCCATTGTTATCACATTGACCGCCCTGCATCTTTCGCATTGAACCCCCATATCCTTAGCATTTTGATAGATGTCGCCAAGAATAATATTGTTTCCGCATTTCTTACAATATATAAGGGACATGGGATGAATGTCCCGATTCCACTATAAGATTTTTGTCCTTTACTAACTTCAATCATTCTATGAATCCGTGACTACACCTGCTTTTTAAGTTCTCCCATCTCCAATGTTATCGTATATATTGTTTTGGAAATGGTTCTGAGTTTTTATTACTACTTTTTAATTACTGAACCAGTAGCACAGGCGTATTTATCTTACTTATTATCTTCCTGGCTTCACTAAATAGAGACCTTAGCCAAGAATCTAGATGTGAAGTTGTCATGACTACCAAGTCATAGTGTGTGTCTTCACATGCCTTCACTAGTTGCTCGGCTGCATGTCCTATTTTTATTTCATAGGATATTTTATTCTTGGCGCCTGCTTCTACACACCTTTTTATTTTTTCTTCCATAGCATTTACCAATTCTCCTTCCATATTGTGTTTAAAGCCAGTTTCAGTGTCTGGTTTTTTATCTTTAGATACACTGACTGAGGTGTCTCCCATTTTCTCAATATTTTCTATTATACGTAAAATGACAATTTCTGCTCCAGAGAAATTCGAAATATAGATTGCATGATTAATTGCTTTATCTGATATTTCTTTTCCATCGTCGGGTACTAAAATCTTAGAGTATTTGGCAATATTAGATTTAGAGATAGTATCCCGTACGTCTACATCTACTGTTTTTACATTCTGGTCTGAATTCATCAAAGAGTTTGGTACACTAAATTATTTATCAGTTTATCAAGATCGCCTACTATCCCGAACTTGGCAAGATCAAATCAACTGATTAGTTACATTTACGCTACTTGTTTCCAATTAGTATATCCTTTGACATTTGGTATTCCTTTTCTGATAGCAATTCCGCATGTCCGTGTTCTGTTCGCCCTAGACTTTGGAAATACTGCTGGGATTCAACACTTTCCACTGGTGCCAGTCCATCGTCGTTCCCTGGAATCAATAGATTCCCTTGTGTTAAAGGCATCCAGTCTCCGGCTATCGTATAGTATTTAGTATTTGGATTTATTACGGCTTTGGTTGCATTGGCTCCGAGTCTCAAGTCATACACAGCTGGTGCACAGACATCATTTGTCTCTGCTACTGGAGAACCTGCATTAGGAGTTCCAATCATTATAAGATTTGCAACATCCTTTGTATCTGTATTATCTAAGAATACTCTAGCATCAAGTCCACCCTTACTATGGCCTACTATGTTTATCTTTTGAGCGCCTGATTGTTCTTTTATATCCTGCACCATTTTTTCTAATTCAATCGCGTGTTGTTTTGCTGAGCCGCATTTATCATCAGAGTCTTTGAAGGTTACTGTAAAGAATTGGATTCCATCTTTTTTGAGCATATCCTCCCATTTCTTCCATACAGCGGCATCTTCGGCATAGCCATGGACCAATAATACTGGAAGTGGTTTTTCTTCTGTTTGTTGTTGTTGTCTTTCTGATTGATTTTGTCCATATATAGATGGAGCAAATAGACCGAGTGTGGCCAGTGTTACTATGACTATTGTCATTCTGGTCGTAGTTTTATTCATCTAGCTACATCAGTCGTAAAGATATAAGAGAAATAAAGTACTCAAATTCCAAACTCTGGTAATTTCAGTTATGTATCTTAACTTAACACCTCTCTTTTTTGTACGAAGGAAAGCCTGCTTTAGTACTGAAATATCAAGAGCCAAAATAGGTCTTATTTGATCCACACAAGCATTAACTTCTTTGTCTTTCTGGTCTAAAAATTCGATCATTGTATTAACGACAGTTTCGACCCCCCCGAAAATACCTTGGTAACTTTTTTGCCCTTGATTGAATAAAGAGAAGAAGAAGCTGACAACCCTATGTGATATAGAGATTAGAAACTATATATAAGATCAATTTATTTTCAGGATATAAAGAGGCTGTCTTGATCATTAGCCAGAGTGATAATAGCCCAGATAAATAAATAGTTGTTTGTATTTATGAATAAAACCTGACCATTCCTATTCTGTTTTAGTCTGGCTAAATACGATATTTCACCCTAGCCTAAAGGGGCTAATCTACATTATTAAGAATGTTCATGGTATGAAAGATGAGGATTTCACTCCAGAATTCATGGAAAAAGTAAAGGACTTATTCGCACTTCCTAAAACTCTTTTTTGTTAGTTTTGTCAGTCGGTTTTCTGACTATACCTGTTTTCTAAGTTCACCCATTACTATAGTTACCGTATTTACCATCGCACTTTTCTCACACTTTGCACCAAAGTCAGATATATTCCAAAAAGCATGTGGAGTGAGATAAATAGATTCTTTGCATTCCTTACCCTGTCTTAAAAGTTAAATATTTTTTAATGGGAATGCTGTTACTTGTTCACTTGTCCTCTAGTGAAATTATGAGTTGCAAGGATTGCGGACAGCGTTTTGCCACAACTGATGCCCTAAGAAAACATAAGAAACTGGGAAAGGAAGAAAGGGAACCCCGGAACAAGAGACTTTGTCACCCAAAAGATTGGACCAGTGAGGCTCAAAAGACGGGGAAAGCGCAAACGTGAACCGCTAGCTAGGATAGGTTAAGTTTCGAGTCAAAGAATGATAACGACATCAATATTCGACAATTGTAGGATATTGTCTTTATGCATGATTTAGCGTTGCGTGCCTACTGATATTGATATATATTTTAAGGGCCAATTTGAATCATGGCGTTTAAAGTAGATAAAAAAGAAGAAAAATCGCTAGAGAAGGCACAAAAAGATGCTGAAATGGTAAGCGAACTTGCCAAGGACGCTCGGAATAGAAAAGAAGCAGAGAAGATATCTAACAAGTTAGAATCTGAGATAGAGAGTAATGAATACACAATCGAAAACGTATTAGATGAAACAAAAAATAATATCAGACAGACAACTAAGGAGGCACAAAGAGAGATACCTCAATACACACGGATGTTTGGCGACGTACAGGAAGAATCCATTAAGACCACAAGAGAAATTGCCTATAATTATATAGAATCACAAAAAGAGATTGTCAACATCTATCAATCGGTATGGACTCCTTATGTAGAAAACGTAACTAGGTCCTGGAATTATTGGTGGATATCTCCAAAAGGATTAGCTGAGACATACGGCACGGTAGCTACCGGTTTTGCAGACAATATGATATCAGTCACTCGACTAACCAACAATGCAATTTCTTCAAATCTAGAACTTGTCAGAACAGTTTTACGACAGACAAAGGATAGCACAAAAGAGTTTTCTAGACTTGGTGTGAATACGGCTCGGCTTGCAAATGCAGCATCAAATGACGTGACCAATTTAATTTACCCAAGGTAGAAGCGGGTCCAAGAAAAGTAAACTAAGTTTAGATGAGACCGATAAAACCAGTTCACTATTCGTAATTTGGTGAATAAGAAAAGTTGAAGAAAAATAAACCGTCGCATGCAACTAATGTTGCTACTGAAATGGAGAATGAGATATCCTTTTGGTTAGCCAAATCTCTTAAATCAGTCGCTAGTGGTTCGGTTGAACTTTATGCTTCTGATAAACCTGCTTTAAAAATAGAAGTCATAAATAATAAAGATATAGACAAAAAAATAAATATCAATTTTCTGGAGCCTGAACTTTTTAATATAGATATAGTTAAAGATGAAGTGGAAGAAAATATAGGCTTCTTCGATAAACTGAAAAATGCATTCGACCTAACTAAAATGATACTTGATAAGGATGTAAAGGTACTGTCATTTTCAAAAAAATTTGCTCAATATTTAACCGATAATGATGTTACGCTTTCATTTTCGAGGAAAGGCAAAGAAGCAATAACAATAGGAAAAGAAGCGAAGCCGACACTTTCAAGACTATTAACAAAAAGTGATGATGTACAGATTAAATCCCCAAAAGAGGCCGCTAAATTAACAGATGATGTACTAACAGAAGAATAGTAATATGGCAACGGTCAAACATAGAATGACTTCGGAGATAGCGAAATGTCTTGCCTCTACTTTTTTCTTGTCATATTCCCCAAGAAATTAATATGAATGATATTGAAAAACACGATATTGAAAGAAGAGAGCGCAGACGATGGTTAGATTGGTAGGTCCATATACATAGCCACTATTACGACCGGAAATGTATTCCTGTTATAGGAATTACTGACAGACATCGTACATGCAATTTTCCTTTATTTTGATCACCGTCTTTCAATCGTAACCAGATGATAGACTGCAAGTTGAATAAAACTACGACCAGAATGACAATAGTCATAGTAACACTGGCCACACTCGGTCTATTTGCTCCATCTATATATGGACAAAATCAATCAGAAAGACAACAACAGACAGAAGAAAAACCACTTCC
>Ga0193741_1000221_pt1 | contig 16004 bp, 17 predicted proteins | sample L2s2metaG_FD_143059 | JGI IMG/M metagenome (GOLD analysis project Ga0193741, IMG submission 143059) | Soil microbial communities from a riparian zone of the East river system, Colorado, United States - L2s2 | ecosystem: Environmental > Terrestrial > Soil > Riparian zone | place: USA: East River...
GCTGAAGAGGAACAGGTGGGCGAGCAAGGCGAGCCACAGTCCCTGGCCGGCCTGTGCGCTGCCTTCTTCCACAGCCTCCGTCTTCGGCGCAGCGAACTTGAGACCCCACAGGTAGCCGCCGACCATGACGAGCGCGAGGCCGACGACGATGAGGAGCGACGACAGCAGGCCGACGACCGCGGCCGCTTCCGACCACCACACCAGCAGCACCGCCCACGACACGAGGCTGCCCGCGAGCGCCAGCAACGGCAACGAGGCGCTGGCGCTTTCGATGAACAGCGCCGCGTTGAGAATTGCGAGCAGCAGCGCGAGGCCCCAGAGTCCGGCCGTCGCGACGCGCGCATCGGCGAAATACATCAAGAGCAGCAGACCGAACAACAACACCACGCCGGGCCCCGCCGCCGGGCGAAGCGGCGTGCCGCGGCGTCGCGCCAGGTGCGGCACGCCGAGATAGAGCAGCGCGAAGGCGCCGTAGGTCGCGAGGGCGCCCGTCAGCGTTTCGGGAACGAGGAACTTCGATGACCACGCCGCCTCGGTGACGAGCGCAAAGAACGCGGCGATGAAGTACAGGCGTCCAGTGGACTCAGTAAAGGCACGCCAGACGATCAACGCAACGAGTGCGAACAGCGCCGGGAAGATCATCACCGGCGACGCCGCCATCGGGTCCTGCATCACGAACAGCGGGAACGCGATCAACAGCAACGGCGCGACCAGGATCGCGTATTCGCCAATGCCCTCGAACGCATCGCCGAAACGCTCGGCAATCTTCGGCGCGGCGAGATAGAGGGCGATGAATAGGCCGATGAAGCCCATCATCGGCACCATCGCACCGGGCAGGTACGAGACGGTCAGCCACAATGCCACCGCCAGTAGAGTGCCGAGCGCGCCGACGGCGTGCAGCAGCTCAGTCGATCGCGCAATCGCGATGGCGAGCAATCCGATATCGATGAGCAACAGCCAGCCGAAGATCAGCGCGTAGTGCGTGTTGAATCCCGCCTGCATCGCAAGATACAGCGCGAACACCAAGGGCAGCATCGACGCCGCCAGCATCGTCCACTCGACGTGATCGCCACGCGTCTTCTCGCTCGAGCCTGGCCGCGATCGCGCGACCATCAGGATGCCGTAGCCGATCAGCGGGAAGATCGTGAAGATGCCGATCGCCAGCGGCACCTGCGCGGCATCGAGATACTCCGCGACCCAACCCCACTGATACAACGTCGTCAGCACCAGCGTCAGCGAGCTGAGGATGATCCAGCCCCTGCGATACGCGACCCACGCGAGGCCGACGTTGAGCATCAGCAAGTACGCGAACAGCGGGATCGGCCGGTTCTCCTGAGTCGACAGCAGGATCGGAGTCGCGAAGCCGCCAAGCAGGCCGAGCACGGCGATGAACAGCGAGTCGCGCCTGATGGCGAGCAACACCGCCGTGAGCGTCACCAGCGCGAGCAATCCGAACGAAATGGGGGCGGAGATCAGGTGCCAGCGTGAATGCGCGGCGTAGAACGTCGAGAACAGGATGGCGATCGCCGCGGCGTCCATCGCGTTCGCGGTGACCACATACTTGCGCGCGGCCTTGCGATCGCACACGACCAGCAGCGTGATCGCGACGACCACGCCGATGATCACGCGGATCGGCGGCTGCAGCCATCCCTGATCGAGCGAGTAGCGCAGGAAGAACACCGCGGCGAACACCAGCGCGATGCCGGCGATCGCGGAGAACAGCCGCACGCCAACGAGCTGTTCCCAGTCGAACGATCGCGCCGGTGGCGGCGGCGGTTCGGGCGGCTCGATCGGCGGCGGCGGCCGGCGCGGCGGCGGTGGCACCGGAGGCGATTCCAGTTGCGGCGGACGCGGCGCTTCCACGCGCGCCTGCGCAGGCGCCGGCGGCGGCGTCGCGGGCACGATCGGCCTCGGAGGCGGAGGCGCCGGCGCAGCGGGAGGCCTGATAACGGTTGTCGATGGCGCCACCGGTGGCAGCACCACGACCGGCGGCGGCTCGGGCGCCGGCGGACGTACCGGAGTCACGGGCGGCGCGACGATCGGCGGCGCCTTCGGTGCGGGCGGAGCGGCGACCGCGGCTGCGGCGGGTTGCGGCGCGACGCCCTTTTCCTTCAGCTGAGTGATCTGATTCGAAAGGCGCGAGATCCGCTCATCCTGATCGGCGATGCGGTTTTCGAGCTCGTCGACGCGCCGTCGTGTGTTGCGCGACGAAACCCACGAAATAAAGGGCAGGACAAACGGAATTGCCAGCAGCGCGAGAACTAACGCAACGGCGCCTTCCATAGCCGGAGCCAGTCTAGCCCAGCAGCCGGAGACTCAAGTGCAGGCGTGTTCACATCTCGCGAATTCCCGTGGAAATCGCTACGGTTCCCGTGAAGATGTGTAAGCCGCGATCGCGATCATGTCGTCGATGGTCAGCTTCGCCACGGCCGATTTCATGAGCGCCGACCAGGGTCCTTTTCGCACGCCGGTCTGCAGATCGAACAATTGCCGAATTGTGTAACTCGGCGATCGACCCGCGAGCGGCGGCACCGGTCCGAGTCCCTTGAGATCGCCGCCGTGACACGTGCCGCAGGCGATCGTTTTTCCGCCGCCGGTCTTCACGAGCGACTCGCCTTTCGCAATGCTCCCTGGCGGGACGTAGGCAACGAAGCCGGACATCGCGTCTCGCAATTCAGTGCGCGCAAGGTCCTCGGGCATCTCGATGATGCGGTGACCGAGTGGTTCCGTGCCCTGCGCCGGAACATGCATTGATCCGGCGATCCGTGTTTTCGGAACGTCTTTGGACTCGACGACGCGAATCCATTTCTTGAATGGGAACGAGCTGAAGTACGCGGCCGCTGATTTGATCTCGTCATCGGTCGCCGCCTTCGCGTCCTGGATCATCGCGTTGGGCGGGCCCATCCTCGGCTCGGCGCTCTTGCGATCGCCGTTCTTGAAGTCGGCCATCTGTTGGACGATGTACGCCGCGGGCAGCCCCGCGAGCGACGCGTTCTCGGGTCGGCCCTGGCCGTTGACGAGATGACAGAACCCGCACGCGCGCATCGCCGGCCGCCGCCCGTGCGCGACCGCTTCGGGCATTTCGGGATGCCCGTACGGATGCCAGTCGGGTGGATTGTAGGCGTCGCGCGTCTGCGCCACCGTCAACGTCACGGTGGTGCCCGGCACCTGCTTCGGCGCGGGATCAACCGGCGCCGGAGTCGCGCCCGGCGTCGGCGGCGGGTTCACGGTGTAGACCCACGGCGGCGGCGCCTGCGGCTTGTCCTGAGCGGAGTCGAAGGACGCGCCGATCCCGATTGCCGTCGTCAACACCATCGCAACGGTCATCAACAGTCGTTTCATTCGATCACCTGTGCGCCGCAGTGTAGACCGATTACACCTTGATTTCGACAGGGCCGCCGACCGGCTTGCCGTCGGGATCGAAACGCTCGATTTCCACGGGCGTGCCGGCCGGATCGTCCATGGCGGCGATCGCGCGCACTGACATGCGGCGGCCCTTGATGCTGGCAAGAAGGAAGTGACAGTCGGTCGCCCAGGACACGGTGTGCGCGTCTGCGAAGTCGTCAGGGCGCGATCGGCGGACCTTGCCGGCGGCGCCGGTCACGAAATGATCGAAGCCGGCGGTCCGCGAGTGCTGAAAGTTGTGCTCGTGCCCGGTGAACATCACATGCACGTTCGATCGCTCGAATAGCGGAATCAGCTTCTCCATCCCCTTGGTATTGTGATGCTCCGGTCCAGCGCTGTAGAGCGGATGATGCGCGAACGGAATCCGCCACGTCGGATGCGGGCCTGCCGCCGGAAATGATTGATCGACAAATTCCCAGTGCTTCGGGAACTCGAACAATCGATAGCCGCGAAAGAAATTCTCTTTCGACGTGTCGATGCAAACGAACTCGATGTCGGATCCATACCGGAAGCGATAGAACAATCCCGGACCGAACGACGCTCGGCCCGCGGCTTCTTCCGACTTGATCCGCTCGTGCAGATAGAAGTTGTCCTCGACCTGCGCACGATCGTCGCGCTCCTCCGTTTCGTCGGCATCGTGATTGCCGATCGAGGGATACACGGGGATGCGGTTGATCACATAACGATACGGCTGGAAATACGTGAAGAACCAGTCATCGTCTTCGTCGCCGGTGCCGCCGACCGCGACGCCGAACACGCGGATGCGCGCGTAGATGTTGTCGCCGGTCGTGAGCAGGAAGCGCACGCCTTCGCTCTCGACCGTTCGCCGCAAAGCGTTCGCGACCTGTTGCTGCCGGCGCGTCGGGGTGTCCTTGCGAATGCCGACGCCGAAGTCGCCGATGACCGCGAAGGCGAGGCTCGATGCGGCGAGCGCTGGATCGGGGTTGGTGTGGAAGCGGTTGTCGTAGCTGGCGCCCGACTGCACGAGCGCGTGTTCCTTGGACGACCAGTCCCATCGCTCGCCGCTCGCCCACTCCTGTCCTTTCACGAACACCTTGTAGGTGTATTCGGTGTCCGGCTGCAGCCCGGCCACCCAGCAGTGATTGGCGACTTCGGTGGTCGCGCACGAAGCGACTTTGCCCGATGCGTCGTAGACCTCGACCCGCGCCGGCCCGTAAGGCGCCGACTGCGCCCCGATCGAGTCTTTGCGCGGCGGATGCACGTATTTCAGGTCGTCGTCATCGACGATCTTCCATTTCCCTCTTGAGTTGGTACGGAAATAGAAGGCGCCCCAGGCAATGAGCGCGGACTTGTGGCTGACAGCGGGAAGATAAAGGTAGGGTTCGGAGTGAAACTCAGGCATTCGGGTTATGTCCCTGTCTGACGCCTTGCAAATCCTGTTCTGGGTCGCCGTCTCACTCGTCGGCGGCTGGTGGGTGGTCTTCGGGTATTGGCGCCTTCGCTCCGAAATCACGCGCCGTTCCGAAGGCGACGCGCCGTTACGGTCGAGCCGGAAGCTGATTTGGCGCGATGCGGGATCGATTTCAGCGGCGGATCTCGAGGCCGGCCCGTGCGGACCTCACGGCGCACCGGCGCCGCCGTTCCACTTTGTCGAAGAGCACGACACAGGATCGCAGCCGTGCGTGTCGATTCGCGATGCCGCCGGCCACGAATGGCGGGTGAAGTGGGGCCACGAAGTGCACACCGAAACGTTCGGCACGCGGCTGGCCTGGGCGCTCGGATATTTCGCCGAGCCGACGTATTTCATTGCCTCGGGAACGATCGAGGGCACGCGCGATCTGCGTCGAGCCAAAGCCTGCATTGACGCCGAGCACCGCTTCACCGACGCGCGATTCGAGCTGAGCGAGCCTGACGTCAAACGGCATTTCGACGCGCACGGCTGGGCGTGGCACGACAACCCGTTCGTCGGGACACGCGAGCTGAGCGGCTTGAAGATCCTGATGATGCTGATGTCGAACTGGGACAACAAGGACGTGCGCGACGTGTCACGGGGATCGAACACCGCCATCTTCGAGTATCCCGTAAAACCTGTGGGGTCCGCCTTTAGGCGGACCGTGACCGAGGCACGCTACCTGATCATCGATTGGGGCGCGGCGCTCGGGGCGTGGGGCAACAACATCCTGCAGCGGGGGCGATGGGATCCGGAAGCGTTCGCCGGCCAGAACGCGCAATTCGTCACCGGCGTTGACGGCGATCTGGTGCAATTCGGATATCAGGGGCAACGCACCGTCGATCTGACGGCGAACATCACGCGCGCCGACGTCGCGTGGTTCGTGCGCATCGCGAACCGGCTCACCGACGATCACCTGCGAGCCGCGCTGCGCGCGAGCGGCGGCACTCGTGAGGAAGTCGATCTCTTCACGGCAGCGTTGCGGGCGCGGCTCGATCAGCTGCGCGACGCCGCGGCGCCTACGGCTCCTTAGTATTCGTTGGCGTCGACTTGCCGCGATGGCAGGTGATGCACGTCACTCGTGCTTCCACACCGGCCGCGCGCGGCACGGCGGCATCGAGCTGCCTGTTGATGTCGGCGGTCAACCGCAGCATGATCCGCGCGGTCTTCTTCTGGGCGATCTCGTCGGAGACGAAGTCAAACTGCTCGAGCGGCATCCCTTCCTTGCCGACGTGACAGAACTGGCAGCGGACGCCGAGGTTGTTCGCAAATCCCTTCATCGTTCCAATGACGAGGCCGGCGGACGCGTCCTTGGGCAGCACTTGCAGATTCTTGAATGACGCCGGTGGGAATGTGTTCTGCGCAAACAACGGCATCGCGCCAAGAACGACGAGCGCGAAGACGCCAATAATCCGAGCCATGGGTCCTCCTAGGGTCGAAAGTCTTCATCGTGTTCCTCTTGCGCGCGCCGCGGCGCGCGCCCACTTCACCAAATCCACCGGGCTTTCGAGGATTTCGACGGGCACCTCGTAGTAGCCCTTTGACTTTCCCTTGCGGCCCTCGAATGGCTCGAATGGCTTCGCTTTCCGTTTCGTGTACTCGCCGATCGTCTCGTCCGAGACGAGGAAATAGAGGTGTTCCTTGTACAGGATCCCGAAGAACGATCCATCCAGATAGAAACCGGCGCCGCCAAACATCGGCTTGGCCTCGATGCCATCGAGGTCGCTCAACTGATCGAGCACGAAAGCGCCGAAGCCTTCCGAGAGAACGCTGGGACGAGCGGCGCGTTTGGCCATGTTCGTGCTTCCCTGCGCCCACACGATACCCGAGAATGGGCCGGCGCCATCCTTCGTCATCACAGGAGAAATCGGTGCGACGAGTCCTGACTATCGCGTCCTTGCTCATCGCCGCGGCAGCCGCGGCCGCCGCGGCGCAAGACGAGGTCCAGACGCGCATGCGCCTGTGGTCGACGGCGCTCGGCGTTCAGTGCGTGCATTGCCACGTCGAGGGCTCGTGGTCCGACTCGTCGAAACCGGTCTTTCAGTTCGCGCAACGGATGATGCGCATGGTCAACGGCATCAACACGGGTCCGCTCAACGGCATCGAGCCGATCACCTGTTGGACCTGCCATCGCGGGCAGACGCGCCCGGCGAGATTGCCGCGTCCGCTGTGGGAAGGAATTCAATCCGCGCATACCGCCGACTTCGCCTCAAAGCCCGATCGCGCGCTGGCTATGAGCGTGTATTCGGCGTCGCTCGGTGTTGAATGCTCGCATTGCCATGAGGCCGGCAACTGGGCGGCCACGACGAAGCCGGCGCATGCGATGGTCGCGAAGATGCTGCCGATCTTCGACGAGATCCCGAAACACTTCGATGAATCCCGCCGCCCGACGACGCAGTGTTACATGTGTCATCAGGGACAGCGGATTCCCGAACGGCAACCGCGCTAAGCGCCGCGATTAAAGGCGTGCGCAATCGCCTTCTGCCAGGCGCCGCTCGCGCGGAGCCACTTGCCTTCAAGACCACGATGGATCGAGCGCACGTTGAGGGCGAAGTGTTCATCCGACTTGCCTGGCAAATACACGTAGCCCTTGCCGGTCGACGGATCGTTTTCGTAGAGGACGACGTACGCCAGTTCCTCGAAGGAAGCGTCGAGCGCCGTTACCGCTCCTTGTCTCCTGGGTGCGACGTAGAAACGCACTTCGTATCGAGGGAGTCCAGCCGGGCGCTGATCGACGACGCCCGCCGGCCAATCGATGATGAACCCCTGGGTGCCCTCGGTATCCTGGCCGGGCGGCCCTGAGTACGTCCCCCGGCCGGCCCACACGTGGAATTGATCCAGAACGGAACGGTTTCTAATTTCAGAAACAGTACCGAGGGCGAGGTCCTTGATCGCGATCCTGGTGGTAAGACCCTTCGCATCGGGCGAGGCAACGAGCAGAACCGCGAATACGACTGTGGCGACGAGAGGTCTCATAAACCCTCCATTCGGACTAGCTTGCTAAAGATTCTGAACGATCGCGAGGATGTTGCCTTCGGTGTCCTTGAACCACGCGGCCTTCGCCCCGCCTCCGGTCGTAATGCCGTTCGCATCCGTGCCGGGCAAGTCGTACTTCTCGAACACGATCCCTCGGGTCTTCAGTTCGGCCATCGCGGATTCGATGTTTTTCACTTCCCAGAACGCCTGACTGGCTTTCGATGTGCCGGCGTTTGGCGTTGGATACAGAAAGCACGCAGTGCCGCCCGCACACTCATAAGCGACGCCGCCAGCCTGCTCGTGCGAAGGAACGAAGCCAAGTTTGCCTTCATAGAACGCCCGCGCGCGCCCGACATCCTTGGCGGGAATGTAGGAATACATCGGAGAATCCTGCAGCATCACACGACGTTACCACCGAGCGTCGATACCGGACAGCTCAGCAGGATCGCCGGGCCTTCGCCAGATGTCACTTCGGAAAGTCGATCGACAGTGGCAGCCAGGTCTTCGGATCACCGACCATGCCGCGACTCTCGCTCACGATCTCGAGTCGCGCCGGCGTGAACCGGATGAGCACGACATCGTTGCCGCGCGCGCCATTCTTATAGATCTGCGACCAGTCGGCCTTCCAGTGCCGCTGCTTCTCCGCGACGTCAGAGATCAGCTCGCCGCGCCCCAGCATGGTGACGTAGCTCGAAGTCGCCGCATCAAAGCACGACAGCGTCACCCGAGGGTTGCGACGGATTTGATCGACCTTGCGAGTCAGCGGATTGGTGGCGATCCAGATGGTGAACGCGGCATCGGGCGCGAGCGGATCGACGATGCGCGCCTGCGGCTGGCCGTCTTCGCCGATGGTGATGAACGTGCAGTAGTGCGCCTTCTGCGCAATGTCGGTCGCGGCGGAAATGATCGCCGCGCGGGTCGGCCTGCTACTCGGCGCCTGCGCCGCGATCGCCAACGGCAGGACACTGATCAGCACGGCGATACGCGCGATCATCAGCGACCGACCAATCCGATATGACCGAGCAGCTCCCGTGTGAGCTGCTCAGTCTGATCCGTTGACTCGCCGTCGCGGACGTACTCGCCCGGATCGAACGCCTCGTAGACCTGCCTGGCAAAATCCGACAATCCGGGACCGGTGTCGCCGTGTGCGAAGCCCAAGAGTTGACTCATTGCCATGTCGGCGAACCCATACGAGTAGTCGTCGCGCAAGTAGCCAGTGGCGACGGTTCGCGCGAACAGGTCCAGCAACTGCGGAACCGTCATACCTGATTCACGGGCGGCCGACTCGACATCGCCTGGCGAGAGGGCCTGGTTCGACGCCGCTGTCTCAATCAGATCGTCGAGTTGCATGTGATAGTACAACGCTCAGTAGTTATCATCCGCGCAAACGACCCTGCAATAGTCCATGGCGCTGCTATGTGTGCGTCACGCCGGGAATATCATCGAGGCCAAGACCCTCCGCTGCCAACTCCGACGCAATCACCGCTCTGACGTTGAAGAGATCGATGATATCAGGCCCGCGCCACTTCGACTCACCTGCAGGGACATCGGATGCCGAGAACGACCTCCATCCCGCGTTGAACCTGTCCATTCGCGCAGCGGCACGCTTACCAATGAACGGCTTGGCTCGCACGATCCACCAGGAATCCATTCCCTCAAACATGCCGACATACGCGAGTTCGCCGACTCGGACATCCCCACTGGCGAACATCTCCTCTACAAAACCAAATGCACGGCGCAGCAAGCGATCGCGTGATGGAGAGCCGTCGAGAACAAGCAGCACCTCGACATAGCACCCGAACATGCTCTCAAAGAAGATGTAGGCTCCGGAATCCTGGCCTTCGGCGCCCTCGACTCGCCAGTATTGTTCCGCCGCTGGCCGAAGCTCTGGCAGCGCGCCTGCCAGTTGTTCTTCGATCGTGTCATAGGCGAGCTCCACCTTCGAGTCTGGCGTTCTCTTCTTCGACAACAGAAAACGGAAAAATGACTTCATCCAGAGCCCGTTTTCCACGACTGATCGATCGCCATGAGGATTCGGACGTCTTCGTCTGCCTCGACGCGAGCCAGACGGCGTTCGATCTCGGCGCGCGTGGTGTCCGGAATCACGATCGAATTATCTCAGACTCATTCCGGCGCGCCGCAATTGCGGCAGTACCGACGTCTCCTCGGGATCCCAACTGGGAAGCCCAACAGAAACCAGGTCAGGACAACCAGGCCTCTCGCCGGCAGCACGGAATCGAATTGATCACCACCGCACGCGCTGCAGGCGTCACCCGGCAATTGGGGCACGCCTTCGAGCATCTGATCGATGTCCTCGGGATCCACCAGGCCCTCGTTCGCCAGGACCTGCCACGCCTCCTCGATGCGATCCGCGACAACCAGCACCTTCACGCCACCAACGGCATTCGAGAGCGTCCACTCCATCGAGACGACGTGTTCGTTGTCCAGTACCGAATCGACTCCGGCGCCGTCGAGGATCGACTGCGCGAGCGTCGCCTCATGCACGTTGGTAAACGCCGCGATTAGGACAAGGCGGTCGTCTTCGCGGTCTTCGGTCATTGAATCTTGTGATTCAAACAGGAAGGCGGGTCTGAAGACCCGCCTCTACACGTTAGTTATTTCTTCGGCAGCTCGAACACGTAGAGCGTGTGGCCGTTGATCGGAGGATTCACTTCCGGAATGATCGTCCGCGGCACCTGTCGCGGGCTGCCGCCGCCGTTGCCGGTGGTCACCGCGACGTACTGTTTGCCGTTCGCGCTGAACGTCACCGGGAAGCCCTGCACCGACGTTTCCAGCCGGATCTTCCACAACTCTTCTCCGGTCTTGACGTCCAGCGCGCGGAAGTTGCGATCGAGATCGCCGATGAACACGAGGCCGCCGCCGGTGCTGAGCGCGGCGGTGAGATACGGCACGCGCTGATCGCGGCTCCACATCTCCTTCATCGTCGTCACGTCGATCGCCAGGAGCTTGCCGACGTTGCCGTCGCTGCCCGGCATCTCGAAGAAGCGGCGCCCCGCCGACGTGCCGCCCGATCCTTCTTCGAACGCCACCTTGCGCGGGACGATCTCCATGCACGACTGGCTGAGCGGGATGATCAACTGCCGCGTCGGCGGATGATACGACATCGCCTGCCAGTTGTGGCCGCCCTCGGTGCTCGGGCACACCGTCAGCCATTCGTCCATCTTCTGGTCGATGATGTCCTGCCGGTAAGTCGGCGTGCCCTTCTCCGGATCGATCTTCTCGAACACGTTCTGGAAAACCGTCTGCTTGTAGCCCAGGAACTTGCCCGTGCGCCGCTCGATCTTCCAGAGAATGCCGGCCTTGCCGATGGTGAAGAGATCTTTCTCGGGACCGATGTCGACGAGCACCTTCTCGAAGACTTCATCGAGGTCGAGCGACTCGCCGGGCGCGTGCTGGTAGTACCACGCGAGCGTGCCGTCGCTCGCACGCAGCGCCACCGTCGACGCGGTGTAGAGCGCCGGGTCCGACGTCTTGTTGCCGCGGCTGACCGGCATCCACGGCTTGGCCTGCGCGACGCCCCAATACGTGAGATCGAGCTCCGGATCGTAGCTGCCCGCGATCCACGTATCGCCGCCGGCGCGCGCCAGGTCGGGGACCGTGCCCCACGAGTCGCCGCCTGGCTCGCCGGTGCGCGCGATCGTGTGGAACTTCCACAGTTGCTTGCCGGTCTCCGCGTCGTACGCGCTGATCATGCAGCGGTCTTTCGATCGGAACCGATCGCACCCGTGCAGACCCTGGATCAACTTGCCGTTGGCGACGATCGGGCCGCTCGAATTCGTGAAGCCCAGCTTGGGATCGACGATCGCCGTATCCCACGCGACCTTGCCTGTGACGGCATTGAAGGCAACGACGCGGCCGTCGTTGGTGGCCATGTAGACCTTGTCGTTGTAGATCGCGGCATTGCGCACGGCGCCAAAGCCGCGGATCGAATTCGGACCGACCTGGTTCTCCCAGATCAGATCGCCGGTGGCGGCATCGAGCGCCTGCATCATGTTGCCGGTGTTGCCGAGATACATGACGCCGTTGTGCACCAGCGGCATCGGCTGGTTCGATCCGGCATCGTTCATCGCCCAGCTCCAGGCAAGGCGCAGCTCCTTGACGTTGTCTTTCTTGATTTCTTCGAGCGGGCTGTAGCTCCACGCCTGGTAGTTGCGTCGCGCCATCAACCAATCGCCGGCAGGCGGATTGCGCAGCATCGCATCGGTCACCGGCACGTAGTTCTTCACCTCGCCCTGCACCGAGTGGCCACGCGATGCCGGGGCGGCGGCCGGACGCGGCGCGCCGTCGCCATCACCGATTCCGGGACGCGGCGCCGTCTGCGCGGCGGTCGTCGCCGCCGGTCGTCCCGTCGCAACGGACCCGATCACCGCCGCCGTCGCCGGCGCGAGCGCCTGCGTGCCGGCGGCCGCGCCGTTGGCGCGCAGGATGAACGCCGCGATGTTCACGTATTCCTGTTCGGCCAGGCTCGGCCGGCCGGGTGGCATCGTCGCCGACATGTACTCGATCAGATCGCGCGTCGTCCGCTTGCCCCACGTCGATCGGAAGTTCGGCCCGGCGAGCTGAGGCGCTTCGTTCTGACCGGCGAGATCGACAAGGTGACAGCTTGCGCAGTTGGCCGCGTAGGCCGCCTGGCCTGCCGTTGCTTGTGCGGCAGTGAATACATCCGTCACCGTCGGACGCGGCGGAGCTTGACCGACTAGCGAAAGTGAAAACCCACCAGCAATTCCGAGAGCAAGCAACGAGCGTTTGAACAACATGCGTCTGTGCTTTCTGTGCCTTCTGTGGCCCTGGTTATTTCTTTTCGGCGGCGGCGAACAGCCATCCCCACAAGTTGCCTTCGGGCGCTTTCTGACTATGCAGCTGGACGTACAGGCGTCCCGCGGCGAGATCGCTGACCTGTTCCTTCGTCAGCTCGATCGACCCGCTCACCGTGCCGCTGGTGTCGGCCGTCACGGTGAGATCACCGATCGGCGCGCCGCGCATGCCTGGCTTCGCACTCCGGTGCACGCGCGCCACGGTCGCCGGCGTCTTCAACCCTGCGAACGTGCCGGTGATGTTGAGCGTGCTGCCCTTCAACGTCGCCGACGCCGATCCGGATCCGGCGATAACGTTTTGCATCGCGATATCGAGCGGCATCAGTGACAGGCGGCCGCGGTATTGCGGCGCCTGCGCCTGCACGGCGAGAGTGAGGGACGCGGCCACGGCCAGGGCCAGGGCCATTACGCAAGCACGAGTCATGGGCGGATTATATGCCTGGGGTGCTAGGATGCGGCGATCGTGAAGCTCCTCATTCTCGGCGCCACCGGCAAGACCGGACGGCAGCTGCAGACGCACGGCATCAGGCGGCTGATGTTCACGTCGGCGATGGGCGTCGGCGACACCTACCGCGACGCGCCGGTGATGGCGAAGCTGTTCTTTCGCACGCTGCTCCGCGGCATCTACGCGGACAAAGCGATCGGCGAGAAGATGGTTCGCAACAGCCCGCTCGAATGGACGATCGCGCATCCGGTACAGCTCAACGACGGGCCGCTGACGAAGAAGTACCGCGTCGCGGAGAGCCTGCCGCTGTCGGGCACGCCGAAGATCTCGCGCGCCGACACCGCGCACTTCATCCTCGATCGCCGGCACGATCCGTCGACCTTCCGCAAGACACTGGTCCTCGCGAACTGATCGATCGCGGCTGTCAGTGCCGGTGCTCGGACGGCATCCCCAGCCGGCTCACCGTGTCGCCCTCGAAATCGAACTCGATCAGGATCACCCTTTCCTTGCCGACGACCCAGCCATCGTGGCCGGGATCGATCGCCACGATCTGCGGCGCCTTGTATTCGACAACGCAGCCATCGGCGTATTCGATGTGAATCTCACCGCGCGCGAGGAAACCGACGTGCGCGTGCATGCAGCGATCGGTGCCGACGATGGCCTTCATCGCCGAGGACCATTTGAATCCCGGCGGATAGATCATCCGCTTCACGCGCGCCGCTCCGGCCGGCGCCACGTCGAGGCGAACGCCGCCAATCTCGCGGGAGGTCGCGCCCTTGATCGGCGCGAGCAACGCATCAGGCGCCTTGCGGCTGGACGTCTTTCGTGCGGCCGATCGGCGTGCCGGTTTTCGCGCCGGCTTCTTCGCGGCTTTGCGGGCCTTTGCCTTCTTTGTTTTCTTCGCCATTTGCGACCTTGTAGCACAATTCACCCTCGAGGACACCATGAACAGATTTGTGGCGCTGGCGATTGCCGTGCTGGTCTCGATCGCGACGCTTCAACCTCTCTCAGCGCAACCAGCCAGCGTCGTCGGAACATGGCGGCTGGTGTCGTACGACACGCAGACTTCAGACGGCAAGAAAACGTTCCCGCTCGGCGAGGACCTCGCCGGCCTGGCGATCTATCTTGCGAACGGGCGCGTGTCGATCCAGTTCATGAAGCGCGATCGGCCGTTATTCAAGTCGGGTGATGCGTGGCGCGGCACGCTCGAAGAAGAGCGAGCCGCGTTCGAAGGCTTCTTTGGATATGCCGGCCGCTACACGATCGACGCCGCGCGCTCCGTCGTCACGCACCATCTCGAGATCGCATCGGCGCCGAATTACGTGGGCACCGATCTCGTGCGAACTTTTTCGATGAGCGGCAATCGTTTGACGCTGCGCACGCCGCAGCGCCAGCTGGCCGGTCAAACATCGTCATCAACATTGATCTGGGAGCGGATCGATTGACGGTCGACGAGCTCACAGCCGTTTGATCATCCTCTTCAGTCCTTGCATGATGCGCTCTGTAAGGTGACCGAACGGTTCGTCGGTGGTGAGATAGGTCCACGTCGCGCCTCGCTGGCGCGGGCCGGCACCAGTCGCTATCGCCTGCTCGAGCCGCGCTGGATACTCCGCCTCGATGGTGCGGTCGAATTCCTTGAACATCGCATGGATCTGGACGATGTAATTCGCGAATGGATTGGCCGCTCCGAGTGAAATCCAGACCGCATCGGCGCGAAGATCGCTGACCGCCGTCAAGTAATCCGCCCACAGATCGTCGATGGTCTGCAGCATCACCTGTCGCGCGAGCTCCGATTCGCTTGATTCCTGCGCGCTCAACACTCGATCGCGGCGCGCGACGACCTGGAGCCGCTGCGCTTCTACAATCGTCTCGTATTTGCGCAACAGCAGCCGGATACCGAGGTTCTGTCCCTCGGCGATTCGCTGCGCCTGATCGGGCGACGCGCACTCACTGCCGAATTTCGCCATCAGCGCGTCTTCGTTGGAGATGAAGAACCGCGAGCTGCCCGGATCGCCTTGACGCCCCGCGCGTCCGCGCAGCTGGTGATCGATGCGGCGGCTCTCGTATCGCGTGGTACCCACCACATGCAGCCCGCCGAGCTCCGCCACGCCGGGCCCGAGCCTGATGTCAACGCCGCGCCCGGCCATGTTCGTCGAAATGGTGACGGCGCCTTGCTCTCCCGCGCGCGCGATGATTGCCGCTTCCGCTTCCTCATTCCGCGCGTTCAAGACGCGATGAGTCAGGCCATGGAGCTGACGGCTGATCGATTCCGACTCCTGCACACTTGAAGTGCCGACCAACACCGGCCGGCCGGTCGCAGAGATGGCGCGAATCTCCTGGACGACGGCCAATTCCTTCGCGGATCTAGTCGTGAACACAGAATCCGGATGGTCAATGCGAATCACCGGCCGATGCGTCGGGATCACTTCGACCTCGAGGTCGTACATCTCGCGGAAGTCACGCGACTGAGTGGCGGCCGTGCCGGTCATTCCGCAGAGGGTCGGATACAGCGCAATAAGGTTCTCGACGGTGATTGATCCCAGGACGCGGCCCTGCACCTTGTTTGGTACGCCCTCTTTCCATTCAAGCGCGGTCTGTAAGCCGCCGGGCCAGCGCCGATCGCGGACGATGCGCCCCTTGAATTCGTCGACGGAGAGCACCTCGCCCACATTCACCACGTAGTCGATGTCGCGGCGCAGCAGCGTATGCGCATGGAGCGCCTCGTGGACGGCGGCCATCAGCGGCGCGGCGTCGATCGCGTACAGATCGCAACCGAGGTCTCGCTCGACCGCGGCAAGACCCGACGGTGTCAGCGCGACGTTGCGGCCAGCCTCGTCGATCGAACGATCCCACGGCATCAATCGCCGCACGGCCCGGTCAGCCCTCGCGGCAAGATTACTCGCATCGGCAGCGCCTCCGGCGATCACCAGGG
>Ga0193741_1000222_pt1 | contig 15951 bp, 10 predicted proteins | sample L2s2metaG_FD_143059 | JGI IMG/M metagenome (GOLD analysis project Ga0193741, IMG submission 143059) | Soil microbial communities from a riparian zone of the East river system, Colorado, United States - L2s2 | ecosystem: Environmental > Terrestrial > Soil > Riparian zone | place: USA: East River...
CCCGCTCAGCGACGAGCAGGTGCGCGCTCTTCGCGCAGTTCCCGCCGATCGGTGGATCCCCCTCGAAGGGAACGCCGACGCGACAACCCTGCTTGTGCTCGCGCGGCAGGGACTCGTGGTCACCGACGGCGAGGACGACGTTTTCGTCGAGTTCCGTCGCCGCGACGAACAGCTGGCCGCGCCCGCCTGGAATCACTACGCGGCGCTCTACCACTCGATGACCCGCTGGCAGGGCGTCCGTGCAGTCGTCGCGGGCGAGGCTCCTCTGCCGAGAGCGCCCGGCCGTTGGCCTCCTCCTCCACACTTTCACCGCGTCCCCGAGCCGAAGGCCACCAACCGGCTCCCGCTGGTCGACCCTTCTGGCTCGCTGTTCGATCTGTTGCGCCGGAGGAGGACCGCCCGTGGCTTCGACGCGGACGCGTCGCTCTCACTCGACGAGCTGGCGACCGTGCTGCGGTACGTGTGGGGGTGCCACGGCGTCCACGAAGTGACGCCGGAGCTTACGATCGTTAAGAAGACGAGTCCGTCGGGCGGGTCACAACACCCCGTCGAGGTGTATCCACTCGTGCGAGCGGTCGAGGGCGTCGAGCCGGGGCTCTATCACTACGCAGTCGACGCACACGAGCTGGAGCTCCTCGAACCGTTACGCGGCGAGGACGCCGCGGATCTCGTCGTCGAGCTCACCGCGGGACAGGAGCATTTCCGCGCCGCCCACGTCCTCTTCCTACTAACCGCGCGCTTCGCGAGGAACTTCTGGAAGTACCAGGCACACGCGAAGGCGTATCGCGTCCTTCTCTTCGACGCCGCGCACCTGAGCCAGACGCTGTACCTCGTCTGCACCCACCTCGGACTTGGAGCCTTCGTTTCAGCCGCCGTCAATGAGCAGGACATCGACCGACGCCTCGGCCTGCCCGCATTCACTGAAGCGGCGATCCTCGTCTGCGGCTGCGGACGCCCGATCCCATCTGACCGCGAGCCCCCGTTCCGCCAATTTGCACCCCGGCGAGATTGAGCCAGCCGGTCGTCTACGGATGAGACGGCAGGGAACCGAGGCTCGGCCGCGCCTTGTACTGGCTTGAGCGCACGGTCGATTTCTACCGTCTCGCCAGAGGGAATGGGGGGCTCGCGGGCGCGTTCGACGTCCTGGGCGCGGGCTTTGGAAACACCTGCAGAAGTAGCAGCTGCTTCCCTCATCGAAAGCGCCGCTTCCGGCGCCTTTCTCAGTAGCGGGGGCAGGATTTGAACCTGCGACCTCCGGGTTATGAGCCGCCTCGATGCGGTACACGCGTTCCGCGGTATTCCGCCGAAATGCAGCTCCGAGCCAGTTTTTCGGCCGCGGCCATGCATTTAGGCGGAACACGGTGACATCGCTGCGGAAGCCCGATGCTTGCAGAGTGCTTGCAACTTGCAGTCGCTCCGAGGACTTCGAAGACTGCACTTCGCTGGGTCGTCAAATACGTAGGCGAGCCTCAATTCCGCGGTCCAGCGTGAACGCCGGCCTGTCACGCCGGAGGTGGCGGTTCGAGTCCCGTCGCTCCCATAAACTCCCTGCAAATCGGAATATTTGTTGACCAGAAAGGACCGGCCAGGCTGGTCGGATGGTCTGCTAGGGCTGCAAGCTGGAAGGGCCCGTTTCCAGGTACTTCCGTCTTGTCGGGCAGCAGTGTTTCCACCATCCCGCGTAGATCCCGCGCCGCCGCCGACCCATCCGAGCTCCTGCAAACCGTCTTCGTGCTCGAGGGAGTTCGCGAATGCTTGATGCGCCGGTCGTCATGGCATCGAAATGGATCGCGCGAGGGGGCCGCGCCGCGGCCCCCTCGCATCGCGACGAGTCACTGGAGCGGAAGGAAGTAGTGCTTCCGCACGTATTGCGCGACCTTCTTGCCGAGGACGGCGCCCTGCATGTCCGCCGTCCGGAAGTGGATGCCGCCCCAGACGCGGGCGTCGATGATCTCCTTGATCGCGTCGGAGAGTCGATCGAAGCTCCTGGTGGTTCGGGAGTTGGCGCTGAAGGCGCTGAAGGCGACCTTGTCGGTGCCGAAGAAGTTCTGCAGCGTGTGCACGAGCGCCCCGCTCATGCACCCGTGTGCAGATGGATGATCGGGGAAGGGCGGGGTCGCGATGAGCGGCGTCCAGTCCGTATCCGGCTCCGTCGCGGGATTCCCGTCGTTCGCGGCCTCGCGAATCGCGGTGACGGGACGCCAGAATCGCCAGTGGTACTTGTCCTCCCAGCATGCAATCGCGCCGTCAGCCATTGCCAAGTTCGCCATCGCGAAGAGACGGGCGCGGTCGGCGGTGCTGAGCCCCCGCTGAGGATCAGCGGCGAGCGTGTTCATGACGCCGTTGAAGAGGCCCGGCCCGTTCGTCTGCCAGAACCGCGCCGCATCTGTCTGATCGGCGGTGCGGATCGTGCTCGTTGCAGACCCGACCCGCTTGACCTCGTCGAAGTCCTCGGCGTACGCGTCGCTCGTGAGCGCGTTCGGACCGTCCGAGCGAAACATGTCCGCGCGCGGGATCAGGAACGGGCGCACGATTCGCAGCCACGGTGCCGGATCGAGCAGGAAGGCCGGCGGCGTCGGCCTCCACTCGCCGGGCGCAGAGCCGATCGGGACCGGGACGCTGTCGCCCCGGCCGTCGCCCGCACGCGCGGCGATCATCGCCGCGGCCGCCGCCGCGCCGGCCGCGATGCCACCCTCCTTGGCAGCCCCTTCGGGGATCGCCGCGAGCGAGGCGTTGTAGAGCGGCTGAAGCGTGGGTAGCTGATTGGGGAAAAGCGACACGAGGACGCGGAAGGCCGCGGTCGCGGCGGCGGCGTCCTGGGAGTCCCATGGGGTGGCCGCCGGCAGCACGAGATACGGCTGGTATCGACGGTCGATGGGTTCGATCGCGTTCACCGCGTCGTAGACGGCTCCCTGCACCATTGCGTAGTGCAGCGGCGAAACCTGCGGTAGCTGCCGTTCGTTCGTCACGATGACGGTCGTCGCGTGGGCGTTCCAGTCGGTCACGGCGTCGGCCAGCGCGACTGCAGGCGACGCAAGCACGAGCGTGACCGCGACCACGACGGCTGCGATTACTTTCACGTACATCTTTTCACCCTCCTCCTTGGATCCATTGAAGCTGAGGTCGAAGCTAGGAGGTCGCGGCCACGGCGACTACGGTGCCGGCAGGTGAACGCGCCGGGAGGCTGCCATCCCGTCACACGGGATGCTGGACCACTTGACGCCCGGGCGCGATGACGGACAACGTTCCGGAGGAACCAGCAGGAGGTCGATCACCCTGGACGCTCGAGAGGTTGAGGCACTGCGGGAAACGCTCGATCGGTTCCGCATGGAGGTCGAGGAGCTGCGCGCGTCTCGAAAACGGCTGGTCCTGGCCGCCGATGCCGACCGGCGCAGGATCGAGCGCGACCTGCACGCGGGCGTGCAGCAGCAGCTCGTGGCGCTCGCGGTCAACCTCCAGCAAGCGGGGGCGTTGGCGGGCGCCGATCCTGCGGGTGCCACGCGGCTCCTTGCCGAGCTGGAGCGCGACGTCCAGCAGCTCCTCGACGAGGCGGCGCAGCTCGCGCAGCGGATCTACCCGCCGCGACTCGAGGCGGGCCTCGCCGCGACGCTGCGGTTGGCAGCAGTGAGCGCCGGCATCCCGGTAACGGTCGACGTCGAGACGGGCGCGAGCTATCCGCCCGAGGTTGCAGAGACGGTCTACCTCTGCTGGGTCGAGGTCCTCGCGTACGCCGGCGCAGCGTCGCGGCCGGCCGTCTCGGTGCGCACCGAGAACGGCTGGGTTTCTTTCCAGGTCGTGTCGCCCGGCGCCAGGTTCGACGCGGGTCTCGAGCCGCTGCTCGATCGGGCCGAGGCGCTCGGCGGCCGGCTCACGATCCAGACGGAGGCCGATGGCGTGACGCACGTGTCCGGGTCGCTCCCGGTCGCGAGATGACGCTAGGTGCTCTCCGCGAGGTAGAGGATCACCGCCTTGACGCGCTTGTGGACAGCGCTCTCCCACCTGAGCCCGAGCTTGAGGAAGATCGAGTGGATCACCTTCTCGACGGACTTCTCCGTCAGGAAGAGGGCCTCGGCGATCGCCGCGTTGTTCTTCCCCTGGGCCATCTCGCGGAGCACGTCGCGCTCACGAGGCGTCAACTCGTTCAGCGGCGACTCCTTGCCGCGAGCGTTCTGGGCGACCAACGCCTCGACGACCTTCGGATCGATCACCGAGCCGCCTTCTGCGACGGCACGGATCGCGGCGACGAGCTGACCGACGTCCTTCACGCGCTCCTTCAGGAGGTAGGCGCGTCGCGCGCTCCCGTGCTGCAGGAGCGCGAGCGCGTAGGTCGGGTTCGCGTACTGGCTGAGCACGACGACGCCGACCTCCGGGTTCGTCTCGTGCAGCCGCTCGGCGGCCTGGATCCCCTCGTCGGCGTCGCCGGGCGGCATGCGGATGTCGGTGACCACGACGTCTGGCCGCTCCACGTCGACGGCCGCGAGGAGCGAATCGAGGTCACCGCACGCCGCTGCCACCTCGAGCCCCGGCTGCGTCTCGAGCAGCCGCCTGACGCCCTCGCGGACGAGGTAGTGGTCCTCCGCGAGCACGAGCCGGATCGGCATGGAAAGAGCATACGGCGGTGACGACGTCGTCTCCAGGTGCCCGCGGGCCGGCCGATGTGCAGCCTCCGCTCGTGCTGATCGTCGACGACAACGTGAAGAATCTGAAGCTCGCCCGTGACGTCTTGCGTGCGGGTGGGTTCCGCACGCTGGAGGCGGCAACCGGCGCCGAGGGGATCGCGCTCGCCGCCGAGCACCTGCCGGACGTGATCCTGATGGACCTCAGGCTCCCCGACATGGACGGCGGCGATGCCGCGCGGTCGCTCGGCGACGCGGCCCGGACGGCGCAGATCCCGGTCGTCGCGCTGACCTCGTTGCGCCTCGACGACGAAGGCGAGTTGCTCGCCGCTTCGGGGTTCGCCGGGTATCTCGAGAAGCCGTTCCGCGTTCGCGAGCTTGCCGACCAGGTGCGTCGCTACTGCGGCGAGAGCTGAGCCTGGGCGTTTCCGCTGTGCCGGCGCCGGCCTCCGCGGAGCGGGGTGCCTGCACCCCATCGAACCGCCAGCGAGCACGGTAGCTGCCCAGTGGTTCTCGTTTTATCGTCGCCTAGGTAGGCACTAGACGGAGCCGCATCGGCATGTGATCATCGTCACGTGAGATCGGCGGAAACGGGAGGAGGTTTCGGGCAATGCGAAGGCTGTTGATCGGATGCGTACTGGGAGCACTCGTTGTCTGGCTCTCGGCCTGCGGCGGCTCGGGCGGCGACTCGGCCTCCGAGCAGGCCCTGCAGCGTAAGGCGGACTTCTGGGAGATCGACCAAATTGAGAGGAATTTCCACGAGGCCACGACGAAGAAGGACATCGACCTGATGATGAGCCTCTTTTCGCCGAACGCGACCTTGACTGTCGGTGGCGGGCGGACCGCCGCGGGGAAGAAGCAGATCCGGCAGTACTTCCTGACCAAGTCCGTGTTCTTCGAGCCCACGAATCATTGGATCTCGGACCACCCTGCGTACAAGCTCCGAGTCACCGTCAACGGCGATCGCGGGACCTTGCATTTCGAGTGCCACTACGTCGACGCCAAGACGAAGAAGGTGGTGGTCGTCGTGGCCGCCGATCAGGAGGTCGCCCGGATCGACGGAGGGTGGCTGATCACCGACATGGTCGGAGGGTCGACCACGCTGCGTGCTTGAGCCCGTGTCGGATGCCGAGGCAGCGAAGCCGCTGAAGGCCACCGTCAACGAGCGCCGGCCGCTGAGCCGGGGCGACAACCTACTCGTCCGCGCTGTCGGCGGCCTGCCGGCCAAGGTTCACACCAAGCTCCTCATCGCGTTCGTGGGCACCGCGCTGCTTCTGGTCGCCGTCGGGGTCTTAGGACTCCGCGTCCTCGCACAGTCGAACGACAGGATCGGGACGCTCGGAGCGCTCCAGGAGCAGACATTTGCGTACGGCAAGCTCCAGAGCGACACGACGAACGTTCGTCTGCTGCTCGCGGAGAACGTCGCCCGGCCGTTCTTGAAGCTCTGGCCGGAGAGGCGTCGAGGAACGACCGCTGTAGACGACTCGCACGCGCTGAATGCAGTCGCGCGGATCGGGCCGTCGACGCGCCCGGACAGGCTCGGATTCCTGCCTCCGGCCGCGGACAGAGCCGTCCTTCGCAGGATCCGGGACAAGAGCCGCCGGCTCTTGAGGATCGTGCGTCAAATCGTCGACTTGCAGCCCGCTGCCGATCAGGGCCTCTTGCGAAACAGGGCCGAGCGGCTCGCGGTCGACCTCAACCTCCTCGCCACGGTTCTCGCCAATGACACGACCGCGAAGACCAACAACCTGATTGCCCGGAATGCGAACGCATACGCGAGCTCGCGGAACCTGTTCATCGGCGTCGCGGCGGGGGCCATCGTGCTCGCGCTGCTGCTGGGATTCGTCCTCTCGTGGTCGGTGATCGGACCGATCCAACGGATCGACGCCAGGCTGGCCGCGATCGCCTCCGGCGACTTCTCCGGCCACGTCGACGTTCCGAATCGCGACGAGCTCGGGGCGCTCTCCGCGAACGTCAACCGCATGAACGACGAGCTGGGACGGCTCTATCGCGAGCTCGAGACCGCGAGCCTGCACAAGAGCGAGTTCCTGGCCAACATGTCACACGAGCTGCGGACGCCGCTGAACGCGATCATCGGGTTCTCACAGGTCCTTCGCGAGCGCATGTTCGGCGAGCTGAACGAGAAGCAGGAGGAGTACCTCGACGACATCCTCTCCTCGGGGAACCACCTGCTCTCGCTCATTAACGACGTGCTGGATCTCTCGAAGGTCGAGGCCGGGCAGTTCGAGCTCGAGGTGGCGCCGTTCTCGCTTCGGGAGGCGCTCGAGCGTGGTGTCGTCATGGTGCGCGAGCGGGCGACGACGAACGGGATCGCGATCGAGCTCGAGGCGGGCCTGAACGTCGACATCGTGACGGGCGACGAACGCCGGATCAGACAGGTGATCTTCAACCTGGTCTCGAACGCGGTGAAGTTTACGCCCGCCGGCGGCGCTGTCGATGTCCGGGCCACGCGGGCCGACGGCGAGGTGCGCGTCGCGGTAGCCGACACCGGCCCGGGCATCGCCCGCGACGACCGAGAGCGGATCTTCGAGGAGTTCCAGCAGGCCGCGGCCGGGATCAAGCAGCGGGACGGGACGGGCCTTGGGCTTGCGCTGTCGAAGCGGCTCGTCGAGCTCCACGGCGGCCGGATCTGGGCCGAGAGCGAGCTCGGGAAGGGAAGCACGTTCACGTTCACGCTGCCCGCGGGGTCGTCCTAGCGATGGCCGGAGAGCGCGTCCTCGTGGTCGAAGACAACGAGAAAAACATGAAGCTGTTCCGCGACGTCCTGGCGGCGACGGGATTTGAGACCCTCGAGGCTACGACCGGAGGGCGGGCGGTCGAGCTGGCGGCCGAGCAGGGGCCCGACGTCGTCCTCATGGACATCCAGCTTCCGGACATCGACGGCGTCGAGGCGCTGAGCCGGCTGCGCGCGGATGCGCGGACAACGGCCATCCCCGTGCTCGCGCTCACCGCGCAGGCGATGCACGGAGACCGCGAGCGCTTCCTCGCGGCCGGCTTCGACGCCTACCTCTCCAAGCCGGTGAACGTCGTCGAGCTCGTCGGCGCCGTGAGGGAGCTCTGCGACGGAGGTGGCCGATGAGCGGCGACGGCGAAGCAACGATCCTCGTCGTCGACGACATCCCGGAGAACGTGCGGTTGCTGGATGCTGTGCTTGCGCCGCGCGGGTACGACGTGCTGACGGCCGTGTCGGGCAAAGAGGCGCTCGACCGCGTTGCAACCGCGCAGCCGGATCTGATCCTCCTCGATGTCGTCATGCCCGGGATCGACGGCTACGCCGTTTGCCAGGCGCTGCGAGCCGACGAGGAGACTGCGGTGTTACCCGTCATCATGGTCACCTCCGGCGTCGGTGCCGAGAAGACAAAGGCGATCGAGGCCGGCGCAGACGACTTCATCACCAAGCCCTTCAACCACACCGAGCTCCTCGCCCGCGTTAGGTCGCTGCTTCGCATCAAGCGCTACCACGACACGATCAGGACGCAGGCCGTCGAGCTTCGCGAGCTGAACGGGACGCTCGAAGAACGCGTGCGCATACAGGTCAAGCAGCTCGAGCGGCTGCGACGGCTGCAACGGTTCCTCTCGCCCCAGCTCGCCGACGCGATCGTCACGTCAGGCGACGAGTCGATCCTGTCCAGCCACCGCCGGCAGGTCGCGATGCTCTTCGCCGACCTGCGCGGCTGGACGACGTTCGCCGAGGCGGTCGAGCCGGAAGAGCTGATGCGGGTGCTCGGCGAATTCCACGGGACGATCGGCGCGCTCGTGAGACGGTTCGACGCGACGGTCGGCTTTCTTCAGGGCGACGGCGTCCAACTCTTCTTCAACGACCCGATCGAGATCCCCGACGCCGCGCTGCGGGCGGTGCGCCTCGGCTGCGCGTTGCGGGAAGAAATGTCGAAGCTGACGCCGCAGTGGCAGAAGCGCGGCTACAACCTCGGGTTCGGAGCAGGCATCGCGCTCGGGTTTGCGACGTGTGGCGAGGTCGGCTTCGAGGGCCGGTACGACTACGCCGCGATCGGCGCCGTGACGAACCTCGCCTCGCGGCTCGCGGATGAGGCAGCCGCCGGGCAGATCCTGATCACACAGCGTCTCTACGCCGAGGTCGAGGACGTCGTACAGGTGGAACCGGTGAGCGAGATGAGGCTCGAGGGCGTGCGGCGCCCCGTCGCAGCCTTCAACGTCGTCGCCGTGCGCGAGACTGCCGCGGAGCTGTCTCGCTTGTAGACCGCATCAACGTGTTCCAGGGTGGTTAGCGACTATGCGCGCGGGAGCGCTTCGGGTTCGAGTAGTCGAGCGTTCCCGGCCTGAGACAGCCGCCCAAGCGCTCTTCTGCCTCTGTCCATCGCGTAACCGCCTAGTGGAACGGGATTAACGTGCATTTCGCTGCCTCGCATCTCTGTATCAACATGCGGCGTATTTCACCCGGGCAAAGGTCTCGAACACGCGCGAGAGAGGCCGGTCTGCCCTCCACGCGACGGTGCCCGTCACCGCCGCCAAGCCGTCACGAGCGCACCGCGAACCCGTATGGCCGGCACGAATCGCGATACATCGAGCACGGTCAACGTGCGCCGTCATGGTTGCCGTCAGCGCGAATGCGGCTGCCGCCACGAATCATGACAACTTGGTCTGGCCCAAACAAAAGGCCCCGTTTCCAGGGCCTTTCGCATAGCGTGGGCAGGATTTGAACCTGCGACCTCCGGGTTATGAGCCGCCTCGACTCGGTACACGCGTTCCGTGGTATTCCGCCTAAGTGCAGTTTCCGAGCAAGATTGGCACCCGGCCGCTGTATTTAGGCGGAACTCGGTGACATCGCTGCGGAGGCCCGATGCTTGCAAGACGCTTGCAGCCGCACGTCGATTCCACCCCTCGGGCGTCGAACGATAGGAAGCCGAACTAGTCGGTCGCCGGTCCGATCGTTCGAAGCTGACGCCCCGCCGTTAGATTCCAGATCGTCACCGCGCGTCGATGTCCGCGGCGCTCGGCCTCGGGCAAGCGAGCGCCGGCGACATCAGAGTGCGAGCTCATCGAAGCGATGCCGTGTGCTTCCCGAGGGTGGCGCCGAATCGCGTCGAGGGAGAAAGCGGGCGCTCTCACGGCGTCCGACCGAGCGATAGCCAATCGCCCCACGCCACGGCGACGACACGACGAAGGTCGGAGCCGTCGGCTTTCACGCTCCAGAGCGAGCCCGCGCCGATCGGACCCTTCAACCTCGCGAAGTGGATCCGATCACCCTCGGGCGAGAAGTCGATGACCTCGAGATCTTCCGACCCGTCCGCTTCGGCCAGCAACGTCACCGCTCCGGTCGCCACGTCGAGCACCCGAAGTTGGTCCACGGCGCCCGATCCGCGCTTCCACGTCGTGAAGGCGATTCGATCACCGGTAGGCGACCAAACGCGGTTCTTCACCGTATCGTCGAACACCTCCCGAGGGTTGGAGCCATCGGCCTCCGCAACGACGAGCGACCCTCGGGCGACGTAGGCAACACGCGATCCATCGGGCGACTTCGTCCCAAACGCAGCTGCAGCATCTCTCCCAAACACAACTGAAGCGCCTCGACCAGGCTTGTATGGTGCGCTCCCGTCGATCGGGACCACGACGCCGGGAACTAGGAGCGATTCGCCGTCCGGCAACCACACCGGGTCGTGATCGCCTCCTGAAAGCAGTTCACGTGGCACGGTGAGCAGCGCTTGCCGCTCGCCGTTGACCCCGAAGACGCCGATTGTTTCGAAGAAGTTGACCCAGACCGCAACTCGCGTGGAGTCCGGCGACCAGGCGATCTCCCAGCCCTCGCCGGGGAATTCTGCGATGACGTTGCCCTCTGGGTCGCTGATGACGACGTCCCGCGCCAGGTCACGAAAGGCCAGGTACCGGCCGTCGGGCGACCAGATCGGTCCCTCTCCCCAATACTCGCCCTCCGCGATCCGGACCGCGTTCGAGCCGTCCCAGTCCGCCACGTAGATGTCACCGTCGAGCCCGTACGCAAGGGAGCCCAACCTCCCCGGCTGAGCGCCCGCCGCGACCCCAAACGCCGAGGCGATCCTGGCCTGCCGCTCTGCCCTGCTGCGCTGATTCGTGGCCACGACGGTGAGCGTCGTAGCGATCAGAGCCGCGGCCGCTAAGACCGCGACGAGACCACGCAGACGGCGTGCTGATCGCCGCTCGATCCGAACCTCGCGCTCGCGCCGCCGCTCCTCCTCTTCCTGCTCGCGATCGTGCTGATCGACGCTGGCCTTCAGGTATGCGCGCTCGGGTCGCCCGATCGCCAGGTCCGTGGTCGCGGCCCACGACTCGAGCTGCTCCAGCCGGGCGCCCCGGAGGAGAAAGCTCGGATCGCCGCCGGAGCCCCGCCACTCGGCGGCCTCGCGCGCCAGGCTTCGCTCCTGACGAAGGTCCTCACGAGCGTCGTCGATCCACGTTCGCAGCCGTTCCCAGGCACTGAGCAGCGCCTCATGGGCGATCTCGACCGTGGGCTCCCGGGTCAACGGTTCCCGATCGAACGTGAGGAGCCGGTGACCCGCGAAAGTGTCCACGGCTCTCTCGAGCGCCTCCTCGTCGACGTCGAGAGCGTCGAGCTCGCTCCGCGGGACGCGCCGGCGGGTGTCCGGCCTTCGCTCTCCAAGGGCGACCAACCGCAAGAACAGGTGCTTGGTGGCACGGCGGCCGTCGGGCTCGGTCGACTCGTAGATGCGCTCGGCTCGAGCGGAGAGAGCCCCTGCGATCCAGCCGATCTCCTGGTACGAGGCGAGGGTCAGCCGGTCACCGTCCCGATGCTCGAACAGCTCGGTCAGGGCGTACTGCAGAAGCGGGAGGGCCCCGGGTTGATGGGCGACGTCGGCGATCATCTCGGCTACGAGCCCGGGCTCGGGCCGGACGCCGATCCTCTCGGCCGGCCCTCGGATCGCCCGCTCCAGCTCCTCGGGGGTGAGCGGAGGGACCGTCTCGGTCCCTTCGGAGAGCAGCTCTCCGAAGCGGGGGTAGACAAGGGGGCGGTCGTAGAAGTCAGCTCGGAGGGTGACGATCACGCGAAGCCGACTCTCCGGGTCCGCGGCGGCCACGCGAAGCGACTCCAGGAAGCGTTCCCGCTCGCGCTCGTCTGTCGTGAGCGTGAACGCCTCTTCGAACTGGTCGACAACGATCACGACCTCCGCCTCGCCGGGGGCCACGAGATCGACGACCTCGAGCAGTCCCCGAGATCCTGAGTCGAGCCGCTCGCGGAGCCGTGGCACCGGATGCACCGCGATCCGAAGCAGCGCGGCCTCCAGCTCGTCGATGGGGTGCTCTCCGGGGAACATCTCGACGACGAACGGATCCTCCCGGCCTCCGAGGGCGCCGTCCCGGATCGCCGGAACCAGGCCGGCGCGGACGACGGACGACTTCCCGCTCCCGCTCGCGCCGACAACTGCCACGAACCTCGACCCGGGCCCCGCCTTACCCAGCCTGGCGACGAGGCGCCGAATGAGCGCCTCCCGCCCGAAGAAGTCGCGCGCGTCGGCCTCAGTAAACGGCCGGAGGCCCTTGTAGGGGTTTCGTTCTTCGATGCGCCGAGGAGCGGCGATCGCTGCGGGCTCGAGTGCCGTGCGGCAGGCCTGAGCCAAGGCCTCAGCCGACGGTTCTTCGGTCGCAACCTCCACTCGCTCGGCAAGCTCCGCGAAGGAGGCTTCCTTCGGCAGCAGTCGCCTGGCGAGGTGGGCGAGCGCGCGCACGTCCTCCGCGGGATCCGGCGGCAGGCCGCTCCCGACTCGGAAGTCCCCGAGGTACGCGTTCCCCTCGGGGTCGAAGAGGATCTTGGACGGACCGACGTTTCCGTGCGCCAGGCCCTGGCGGTGGGCGAACGTCAGCGCCAGAGCGATCTGCTCGATGGCGCGCAAGACTTGGTCTCGGTCAAGCGGCTCCCCCCTCTCCTCGATGGCTCGAAGGCTGCCCCCGCGCACGTAGCGAGAGACGACGTAGGCGCGGCTGGGCTCCCGCCAGTAGTCGTAGATCGGGGCGATGTGGGGATGCTCCAGGGCGGCGACCGCCTGCGCATCCGCGTCGAAGCGACGAACGAATTCCGGATCGACGGCGATCGCTTCGTGGAAGATCTTGACGGCCACGTCGCGTTCGACGCGGGGCTGGAGCGCCCGGAAGACGACCCCGGTCGGTCCTGCGTCGATCTTCTCCAGGAGCCGGTAGCCCCGGAGGGGCTCTCCCCGCAGATCCAGTCCGGGATCCTGCTGCAGGACGCGTCGGTGAAGCCTGGCGAGCTCCGGGGAGGGGTCGATGCCCAGCTCGTCCGCCAGGATCTCCCTGACCCGCTGGTAGGAGCGCAGCGCCTCCGCCTGTCTCCCTTCTCGGTAGAACGCCAGCATAAGGAGACCCCACAGGCTCTCCCTCCACGGGTGCTGGGCGATCAGGGCCTCCAACTCCGCGATGGTCTGGGCCTGAACGCCGGCCGCCAAGAGCCCCTCGATCCTGGTTTCCTGAGCCTCGAGGCGGAGCTCGTCGAGTCGCGCCGCCTCGGCTAGGAGCGAGGACTGGTCGGCGAGGTCGGCGAGGGCGGGCCCGCGCCACAGAGCCAAGGCGTCCTCGAGCGTGGCGACGGCCACGTTCGGATCCATCGGGAGGGCCTTCTTCGCGTCTCGCATGAGCGCGTCGAATCGCGCAGCGTCGAACTCGGAGGGATCGAGCCTCAGGCGGTAGCCGGGTCCGCGGCTCTCGATTCGGTCGTGACCGAGGGCTCTCCGAAGGTGCGAGACGTAGGTCTGGATGACGTTGCGGGCCTTCTCGGGTGGCTCCTCGGGCCAGATCTGGTCGATCAGGGTCTCGGCGGGCACGAGCTGGTTCGCACGAAGAACCAGGTGGGCGAGGACGGCACGCTGCTTGGGCCCGCCAAGGGGGACGGTGTCTCCCCCTACGTCCACCTCGAGAGGACCGAGGATCCGGAACAGCGTCATGCCGTGGGCGCGCGCGACTGCGGCGCGGCTCCGAGCGCCTCATCCGCTCCGCGACGCCGCTTGGCCGATTCGTCGGGACCCTGAGTCGGTACCCGCATGGAATCGAGTATCGAACTCCGGGCTCCCGAAGGCCAGACCTCGGCGTTGCTCCATCCCTCAGTCACGGGCCTCCAGCCTCGCGCGAACCGCTTGAAGAAGGCTTGAAACGCCTTTCAGCCGTTCTCAAGCGGCATCGGCGAACGTCCCGAACGGTGGCCGCGCCGCCGACGCATTGGCCGCGGCATCAAACACGAAGGAAAGGAGCGCGACGTGAACACCCACAGGCTCGCAGCAGCGGTCGTCGCCGTCACGGCGACGGCGGTCCTGCTGGTCGGAATCGCATCGGCGAAGAGTTTCTCGGCCTGGGCACCGGCGCAGAAGATCGACGAGATCGGGGGAAACAGCGCCGAGCTGAACACCGCGGCACTCGACGGCTGCCCGATCCAGTCTCCCGACGGGCTCAGCCTCTACATGGCGTCCAACCGGCCCGGCGGGCACGGACTCCTCGACATCTGGGTCGCACACCGCTCGAGCCTCGGCGAGCCTTGGGGAGCGCCCGTGAACCTCCCCGCGCCCATCAACTCCGCGGCGGACGACTTCTGTCCAACGCCGGTACGAGGCAAGGGACTCTTCTTCGTCAGCCGGAAGGTTGTCTCCGGCCTCACGTGCGGCCTCGGCGACATCTACTTCAGCCGACTCAACCCGGCCCACGGCTGGAGCGACCCCGAGCACCTCGCCTGCGCGCCCGTCGGGCCGAACACAGCGCTCGACGAGCAGGGCCCGTCCTACTTCGAGGCGAGCGGAAGCGGGCAGCTCTACTTCTCGAGCTCGCGCGCCGCCGCGCAGGGCGGGTTCGTCCCGGGCGACATCTACACGAGCACCGCGGGGACAGACGGCACATTCGGTCCGGGGTCGCTCGTCAGCCAACTCGGCGGCACAACGGCGGCGGCGACACCCGCGAACGACATCCAGCCTAACGTCCGGAAGGACGGCCGCGAGATCGTGTTCTCTTCGGACCGCTCGGGCACGCTCGGAGGCCAGGACGTCTACGTCGCGACCCGCGACAGCACCGCAGTTCCGTGGTCTGAACCGGTCAACCTCGGCGCTGCGGTCAACTCGAGCGCGGGCGAAACCCGGCCCTCGCTCTCCTGGCACGGCGAGCACCTTCTCTTCGGTCGTGCCGGCCCTGTCGGCACTGCCGAGGGCGGGACCGGCGCGAGCGACATCTACATCACGACCCGCGAGAAGAACGGCAAGTGAGAGGAGCGGAGGCGGCGCGGGCTCTCCCGCGCCGCCTCCAGCTCGTCCGGTTGGTCGCGACAGGCGCCCGTCCGACACCCAAACGCGGGCAGCAAACGGGCAGCAAACGCCTGAGATCAGCCGCGCTCAACCTTGCGGAATCGAAGCGCTGGGAGCCGGCAAAGCGGCTGCCGAGAGCCGGAGATCGTTCCAGGACGACGATCAGTTCCCGAGCAACTGTCTCGATGACCTCCGTTACGGCGTGGCGAGGCGCGCGTCTTGCGGCTCCGGTTTCGAAGACGATCTGCTCCAGGATGCTTGTCAGCGCCTGCTCGGTTACTGCGGCGCCAAGCTCCTCGGTCAGCCCTTCAAGCCGCTGCGCGGTGTGCTCCTCGAAGTACCGAGGTCGTGAGATGACTTCGGCCACAAATGAGCCGTGTTTGGATACGACCGATGTCGTGTAGGCGTGAGTAGCCGCGCGAGGCTTCGAGGTGATCGTCCGTGCTCCCGAGTCGCGACCGCAAACTCGCCGTAAAAAAAAGCCCCGTTTCCGGGGCCTTTCGAGGTAGCGGGGGCAGGATTTGAACCTGCGACCTCCGGGTTATGAGCCCGGCGAGCTACCTGACTGCTCCACCCCGCGTCGCTGGTGCCGATTGTAGCGCAGCTCTACGCCGAGCGAACGAGGCCGACGGGGCAGCTGACGCCCGTCCCGCCGAGCCCGCAGTAGCCGTTCGGGTTCTTCGCCAGGTACTGCTGGTGGTAGTCCTCGGCGTAATAGAACGGCCCGGCCGAGGCGATCTCGGTCGTGATCTCGCCGTAGCCGGCGCCGCGCAGCTCGCCCTGGTACATGTCCCGTGAGCGCTCGGCCGCCTCGCGCTGCTCCTCGTTCTCGTAGAGGATCGCGGAGCGGTACTGCGTCCCGACGTCGTTGCCCTGGCGCATGCCCTGCGTCGGGTCGTGGTTCTCCCAGAAGAGGCGCAGCAGCTCGTCGTAGCTCGTCTGCTTCGGGTCGAAGACGACCAGCACAGCCTCGGTGTGGCCGGTCTGGCCGCTGCAGGTCTCCTGGTAGGTGGGGTTCGGCGTATAGCCGCCGGCGTAGCCGACCGCCG